>Ga0265296_1000361_pt1 | contig 75692 bp, 78 predicted proteins | sample MunlanPumphouse1_FD_189073 | JGI IMG/M metagenome (GOLD analysis project Ga0265296, IMG submission 189073) | Groundwater microbial communities from a municipal landfill in Southern Ontario, Canada - Pumphouse #1 | ecosystem: Environmental > Aquatic > Deep subsurface > Groundwater | place...
TGCTGGCGTATCTGGGCGAAAAGGGGATCGATTTCGAGCTGAAGGGTGTCGGCATCGGCGATCCCGATCCGGGGTTCCGCGCCGCGTCGCCGCTGGGCAAGATGCCTGCGATGGAGGACGACGGTTTCACCCTCGCCGATTCGAGCGCGATCATCCATTATCTGGAAGCCAAATATCCCGAACCGCCGCTGATCCCGACCGACCCGCAGGAGCGCGGGCGCGTCATCTGGTGGGACGAGTTTGGCGATACGGTGCTCGCCGCGTGCGGCGGCAAGATGTTCTTCAACCGCATCGTCGCGCCGAAATTCCTGGGGCGCGAGGGCGATCTGGCGGCGGCGGCGCTCGCCGAGAGTGAGGAATTGCCCAAGCTGCTGACCTATCTGGAAAGCGCGATCCCGGCGTCGGGGTTTCTGGTCGGCGACCGGCTGACGCTCGCGGACCTCGCGGTTGCGTCGCCGGTGATGAATCTGCGTCATTGCGGGTGCGGTGTCGATGCGGCCGCCTATCCCAAGGCGGCGGCGTGGAGCGAAGCGGTCCTGTCGCGGCCGAGCATCGCGCCGTGGGTCGCCAAGGAAGAGCGGATGATCGCGCGGGTGATGGCGGGCTGACGCCATGCGGACGCGGCAGAGCGTCTGCGTTCGCAAGGCGCGTTGGCGCTCGATGCGGCCAAGGGCGCGGGGCTCGCGCTACGGCCCTATCGCTGCGACCGCTGCTGGCAATTTCATCTGACCAGCCGCACCAAGGGCAAGTGGATGCCTATAACCAGCCGATGCTCTTGAAGCGCCAGAAGACGAGCGCCGAGCCGCCGAAGATCAGGGTCAGCGCAAAGGGGTAGCCAAGCGCCCAGTCGAGTTCGGGCATGAAGTCAAAATTCATGCCGTAGATACCCGCAATTGCGGTCGGGACGGCAAGGATCGCGGCCCAGGCGGCGAGCTGGCGGGTGATGACGCCCTGGCGTTGCTGTTCGAGCATGCCGTTGGTTTCGATCACCGACGCGGCGACGTCGCGCAGCCCGGTGAGGCGGAATTCGGCGCGCTGGACATGGTCCCAAACGTCGCGAAAGAAGGGCCGGACTGCGGGGTCGATGCACGGCAGGTCATCCTCGCCCGCGAGGCGCCCGGCGACGTCCTTCATCAATCCGGCGAGCCGCTGGAAGCGGATGACTTCGTGGCGCTGGGCATACAGCTGACGGATCGCGGCGGCGTCGAGCGGGGTGTCCATGACGCTGTCTTCGACGAGCAGCATCCGGTCCTCGATTGCGTCGATCAGCGGGAAATAGCCGTCCACGATGAAATCGAGGATCGCATAGAGAACATAGTCGGGGCCGTGCGCGAGCTTGGCAGGCAAGGTTTCGAGCCGCGCGCGCACGTCGCTGTGGGTGCGCGCCGAGCCGTGGCGGACGGTGACGATGAAATGGCGCCCGACAAAAATCGCGGTCTCACCCGACTGGATCGTGCCGCCACCAAGGTTGCCGGTGCTGGCGATGATGAACAGCTGGTCGCCATAGACTTCGACCTTGGGCAGCTGTTTGGCCTTGGTCGCATCCTCGACGGCCAGCGGGTGGAGGCCGAAGCGTTTGGCAATGCCTTCCAGTTCGCCGGGGGTCGGCTCAAACAGTCCGAGCCAGAAGAAATCGCCCTCGGCGCAATCGTCGGGCAGCTCCTCGTCGGGACCGATATCGCGGACGAGTTTGCCGTCATGATAGACGCGGGCGGCCATGATCGGCATTGGCGGTGAACTCCGTTCAGTGTGCCGCCGCTATAATGGGCGCCGCACCGAAGGGAAATCAATCGTCGCGATTGGCGATGTTGGTGAACGCGGCCCAGGCAGAAGGGTGTGCCCAGGCGGCTTTCCAGCCTGCGATGGCGCTGCCGTCGGCGCGTTTTCCGCTGCGCACCGCGGCCATGCCCTGTTGCAGCGCCTGCGCGCGCGACAGCGCGGGGTTGGTGCGGCGCGCCAGCAGCGTTTCGACGGTGAGCACCGCGGTGGCATCGTCCGAGACGCGCCAGTGGCTGGCGAGCAGCGCGTCGGCCCCCGCATAGAGGAAACCGCGCGCCAGCGCCGACAGGCTGTCGCCGCCGCCCGAATTTTCGGCCGACGCGGTGTTGCATGCCGAGAGGATCACCCAATCGGCCGAGAGGGTCAGCCGCGCGGCTTCGGTCGCGGTGAGCAGGCCGTCGTCGCTGTCGCTGGGGGTGGTCGGCGGGGTGAGCACCAGCCCCGGCTCGGTAAAGCCGAGCCCCGGTTCGGGGAGCAGGCCGTGGGTGGCAATGGCGATGATGTCGCTCGTCGCGAGCGCCGGATCCTGGCGCAGCGCGGCCTCGGTCGCCTTGCCGTCGATGGTGAGCTGGCTTGGGGCGGCGCCGAACAATTTGGCCATCGCGGCGAGTTCGATCTTGGTGCCGGGCAGCGGCGCGAGGCGGCGCAGCGCGTCGGGATCGGCGAGCGGCGACCCCGATTCGGACATGCCGCGAAACACCCCGATACCGGCGCGCGACCCGGTGTCGCCGCCGATCAGGACGGGTGCGCCATAGCCGCTGAAGCGTGTGTTGCGCCGCGCCGCGCGCGGTTCACGCGCCAATGTCAACGCTGCGACCGCGGGCAGGCTGGTGAAGGCAAAGCGGTCGGACAGCCAGCCGGCGCGCGCCAGCGTGTCGGGGTCGGCGACGTCGGCGCCCTCGGGCCGTGCGCTCGCCGACAGCATCGCGAGTGGCAGGTCGCCAAGTTTGCCCGAGCTGGCGACATAGATACGCTGGCTGTCCTTGAGCAGGGGTTCGACCGGTTCGATCAGCAGCTTGTAGAGCGCGTTGGCGGTATCGAGATCGAAGCGGCGGTGACCTTCCAGTTCCATCGGCGACATCGCCAGCGCGTCGAGTTCGGCCTTGCGCGCCGCCGAGCAGGTCGCGAAATCGACGTCGCAGCGCAGATCCGAAATCTGTTTCAGGACGACGGCAACCTCTTTACCGGGACGGCTCCAGCCGACCGAGGTCGGGGTGACGACGAACAGGTGCAGCGCATTCGACGCCTCGGTCATTAGCAGCAGCGCCTCGCCGGGCTGTAGCGCCTGCCGCGCTTCGGCGAGGCTGATCGCGCGTGGCGACACGAGCTGGCGATAGGCGGGGTATTTTTTGTCGATCAGCGAGCTGACGTCGGCGAGCTCGGCCTGCACCGTATCGAGTTCGCCGCGCAGCCGCGCCGCCTCGACCGGTTTGCGGGCGGCGAGGGCGCGGAGCAGGTTCTTGTCGATCAGGTTGGCTTTTGTGGCGAGATCCTGTTCCTGGCGCACCGCTTCGGCCATTTGGGGGGTCTTGGCGGCCGCCCGCGCTGCTGTTTGCAGTACCGCGCGGCCCGAGGCGGAAGCGATCGCATCCTGCGCGGCGCGGAAGACGCGGTCCTGGATTTGCGCCTGTGTCGCCGCGTCGGGGGTGGCGTCCATCAGGGCGAAGGCAGCGTTCATGTATGTGGTAAAAATGCTGCGATCGGGCGCCACTTGCTGCCGGTCGAGCGCCGCCAACCCGACGGCGCCGCTGCCCGCCGCACTCTGTTCGTTCAGCCGCCGCAAGATTGCGACCGCCTGCGCTGCAGCGGCTTCGGCCTCGACGACCTTGTCCTGCCGCAGCAGGGTCAGCGCCAGATTTTCATAGGCGCGCGCGGTGTCGATATGCGCGTCGCCGACGCTGCGCCGCAGGATCGCCAGCGCCTGCCGATAATAGGGTTCGGCGGCGCGGTCGCCCGCGCCGCTGCGGTCGCTGCGGACCAGCGCCGAGCCGACATTGTTGTACGCGACCGCGGTCAGCGGATGATCCTCGCCGAGCAGGCGGCGACGGATGGCGAGCGCCTTGCCGCTCATCTCGGCCTCTTCGGCGTAGCGCCCGAGGCCGCCGAGCGTCGTCCCGAGGCTGAGATAGGCCCAGGCGGTTTCGGGATTATCCTCGCCGAACTTGGCGCGAAAGACGGTGAGCGCCTGGCGCATCAGCGGTTCGGCGCGTTCGCCCTGGCCGCCGTCGCGCAAATTATAGCCAAGGTTGATCAGCGTCGAAGCATAGGAAGGGCTGTCGCGGCCGGCAATCCCCGCGTGGATGTCGAGCGCGCGTCGATACATCGGCTCGGCCTCGGCGTAGCGGCCCTGCTGGTTCAGATTATGCGCGACATTGGCGTATAGCGTGGCGGTGCGTTCGCTGCTTTCACCGAACGCGCGACGTGTGGTGTCGAGCGCCTTGCGCAGCAGCGGCTCGATCGTGCTGGGCGGCAAGCCGCGATTTTCCATGCTGAGCGCAAGATTGTTCGACGCCTCGGCCGTCAGCGGATGGCCCTCGCCGAGCCATTTCGTCCGGATCGCGAGCGCCTTGCGATACGCGGTGTCGGCCTCTGCAAATCGTCCCGTCAGGCTGTAGCAATAGCCGAGCACGGTATAGCCGAGCGCGGCATCGGTGCTGTCGTCGCCCTTGGTCGCACGCCAGATGGAGAGCGCCTGGTTCGCCGCCGCCTCGGCATCGGCATAGCGGCTGAGTTCGGTGAAATTGATTGCCCGGTTATAATGATGCAGCGCGACGTCGGGGCCATTGGGGCCGGTCATGGTCTCGTCGATCACCAGCGCCTTGTCGAGCATCGTCGCCGCTTCTTCGAAACGACCTAAGCCGCGCAGCGCCACGGCGAGATTGGCATATTGCGACGCCGTTTCGCGATGCTGTTCGCCATGGAGTGCGAGGTTGGCGGTGAGCGCCTGACGGAACAGTTTCTCGGCCCCCTGCATGTCGCCGAGTTCGACCAAAAGTCCGGCGAGATTCCCCGTGGCGGCGATCGTTTTGGCGTGCCGCTCGCCAAACTGCGCGGTGCGCGCGGCGAGCAGGTCGCGGCGCAGCGGCAGCGACTCGGCGGGGCGGCCCTGTTTGGCAAGGTTGGTGGCGAGAAAGCCGCTCGCGGTGAGCGTCTCGTCATCCTGCGGCCCAAGAAATTTGGTGTTGATCGCGAGCAGGCGGCGCCAATAGGCCTCGGCTTCCTTCAGCTGGTTCTGCTGATCCAGATTACCGGCAAGCAGGCGGTAGCCAAGGCTGGTGATCAGGTGGTCGGCGCCGTAGCGCTTGGTCGCTACGTCGATCCAGCGCCGATACACCTCGTCCGCCTCGGACCGTTTTCCGCCACGTTCGAGGTCGATGCCGCGGTTCATCAGGTCGAGCATCTTTTGCTCGTCGGGATCGAGCGGCTTGGCGGCGGGCGTGCTCACGGGCGCCGAGTCTTGCGCGAAGGCCAGCGGCGCTGCGGTTCCCAGCGGCGTGGCGAGGAGGAGAGCGAGGAGGCGATGTCGACGGTCGGCCATGGCGCGGCATATTCCCTGTTTTGGCCCAAGATAGTGATAAAATTGGGATATTGTCAGCTGTGGGTTCACGCGACCGCGCGGTCGAGGGGATGGCGGGTGTTGGTTGGGGCTTAGAAGACGCGAGTTTGCGCGGGTGTGATGGGGATCACTGGCGGACGATGGGGTGATGACCCGGTACATTTGCGGGTGGGTGTTCGACGGTAGCGGATACGAATCCTCCCTGTGGCGCAGCCATGGGGAGGGGGACCGCCGCGAAGCGGGGGTGGAGGGGCGGCGGCGTTGCGCCAAGCCTCACCGGCGTCGGCCCCTCCGTCAGCCCTGCGGGCTGCCACCTCCCCATCGCTTCGCGACAGGGAGGATTGGTCCGTCCGCTCCAACACCCAAACTGTGTTACCCGACCAAAACCCCTTGCCATATCCGCGCTACAAATGTAGCACGCTACAAATGTAGCGCATGAGGTGAGTCGCATGTTGTCCAGTTTGCCGCCGCGGGAACGCGAAATTGTCGATATTCTCTATGAACGCGGCGCGTCGACGGTGACCGAGATCGGCGAGGCGCTGTCCGACGAATTGTCGGGGTCGGCGATCCGCGCGATGCTCAAGCGGCTGGAGGCGAAGGGTTTTGTGGCGCGCAAAGCGTCGGAGAACGGTTTCGTCTATGCGCCGTGCGTGTCCGACAAGACCGCGCGCAAATCGGCGCTGAGCCAGGTGGTGCGGGTGTTTTTTAACGGATCGGCGACGAGCGCCGCGGCGGCGTTGCTGGGCATGCAGGACGAAATGAGCGCGGACGAGCTCGACGAGCTGGAAAAGCTGATCGGGCAGGCGCGCGAAGGGAGAGCGAAATGATGATCACCGCATCGATGTTGATCGGGCTCGCCTGGAAGTCGGCGCTGATCGCCGGACTGACGCTTGCTTTGCTGCGGCTGGCAAAGACACGATCGGCAGGCGAGCGGTCGCTGGTCGCCCATGTCGGCCTGCTCGCACTGCTGGTGCTGCCGGTCGCTTCGCTGCTGCTGCCGCTGTGGCAGCCGCTGCCCGCGAGCTGGGTCGCCGAGGCGGCGCCGAAGGCCGCCGCTATTATCGAGACAGGGGGATCGGCGGTCGATCCGGCCGTCGCCGCGACTTCAGTCCCTGTCGTGGCCGACCCCGCCGGATCGCCGCCGATCAGCCTGTCGGTGGGGGCCGACCTTGCCCCCTTTCTCTATCTTGTCCCGCTCGCGCTGCTGTTTGGAGTGATGTTGCTCGCGGTGCTGCGGCTGTTCGCGATGCGCGGGCGTGCCGAGGTGCTGGTCGAAGGATCGTGGCTGTCGGCGCTGGCCGAGGCGCAGCGGCGGATGGGGTTCAAATATGGCACCGCGCTGCTGGTCAGCGACGAATTGCGCTCGCCGATCAGCTGGGGGCTGCTACGCTCGACGATCGTGCTGAGCCCGAAGGCAGTGCAGGCGGTCGGTGAGGCCGAGGCGATTATCGCGCACGAACTGGCGCATATCGCGCGGCTCGACTGGGCGAAGCTGCTCGCCTCGCGCGTCGCCTGCGCGGTGTTCTGGTTCAATCCCTTGGTGTGGATGCTGGCGCGCGAGAGCCATCAGTTGCGCGAGGAAGCCGCCGACGATGCCGTGCTGATGGCCGACATCGACGGCCCTGACTATGCAACCCTGCTGGTCGGCGCGGCGCGGCATGACAACAAGGCGGCGTTGATGGCGGCGCATGGTGTTGCGCCGTCGAAGAACAGCCTGAAGCGCCGGATCACCCGCGTCCTTGACGCCAGCCTGAAGCGCGGCCCGGCGAGCGCGAGCTGGGTGTTGATGAGCCTGGTCGTGCTGGCGGGGGTGACCGCACCGCTGGCGGCCTTCTCGGCCACCGCGGCCGAAGAGATTGTGACGGCGAAGGATGCCCGGATCGCGGCGGTTGCCGCACAGAAATCGGCGGTTGCTTCGGCCCGGTCGGCCATGGCCGCCAAGGCCGACGCCGTGGATGAAGCGGTCGCCGCGACGACGACCCGGCAGCTGAGCGCCGAGCAGCTGATCAGCCTGCGCGCGGTCGGGGTGACCGCCGAATATGCCGCCGAGATGCGCGCCGAGGGCGCGTCAATGGATGCCGACAAGCTGATGTCCGCGCGCGCGAGCGGGGTCGATCCGGCCTATATCCGGTCGATGCGGCATATCTTTCCGGGGGTCGATATCGATGAACTGATCGGCGCGTCGGCGCTGCACATCGATCCCAATTTTGCCCACGACATGAAATCGCACTTCCCCGACATCGGCATCGACGATGTCGTCGCCTTGCGCGCGATGGGGGTCGACTGCGACTTCGTCACCGACATGCAAAAGGCGGGCGTGAAGATGCGCAGCGCCGATGACGCGATCGAATTGCGCGCCACCGGGATGTTCCGCCCGACCGCAAAACCCCGGCCGACACCGCGCCCGACGGCGGCCAGATCGCGACATGGCGCGACGGTTGGCATCGGACCCGGCGGCGTCATGGAAGCGCGCAGCGGTGATGGCCGCGTCGCGCGGATCGAATTTGCCGAACCATCCGAACCCCCCGAGCCACCCGAGCCGCCAACGAACTGACGTTCGGACGCTCGTCCAAGCCTGAATATCATTGATCGAACCATTGTTTTGAAACGCCGCTGCGGGGGCGAGCGATGACGCTCGTCCGGCGTCGGCAAGAGGAGTGCTGCCATGAAAACCCCCCTGATCGCCGCGGCCGCCGCGCTGCTGACCATCATCGCCTGCGCCGCGCCGAGCAACGCCGCCGACCCGCTGGTGATGACCGACATCGAATGGAAGGCGACCCCCGGCAAGAACCAGCCGCATTTTCGGGTGAGCCACAAGAGATCGAGCAGCGATCTGTCGCTCGATAGCCGCCGCGCCGCGCTGGCACCCGTCCGCACGGCGTTGCAGGGCGATGCGGGGTCGGTGGCGTTCCCGGTGGCGCATGAGGCGGGAACGCTTGCTTGCACTGGAATGCTGACGCGCGCGTTCGAGGGGGCGGGCCGTTGCCGCTTCACCTCTGACCCCGCGTTCGAGGCGGCGCTAGATGCGCGCGGGCTGGCGCCCGAGCGGCGCAGCGACATGCTGGCGATGCTGTTGGTCGATGCGACGATCGCGCTGGCCGATGGGCTGACCGACGCGGGGGTGAAGCCGAAGGACGCCGACGACCTGATTGCGGCGGCGGCGCTGGAGGTCACCCCTGCCTATGTCCGTGACCTGCAATCCGAGGCGCTGGTGCTCACCGACGTCGAAGACGCGATCGCGTGCAAGGCACTCGGTGTCGACGGCGCCTATGTGCGCGGGCTGGCATCGGCGGGGTATCGCAAGCTGAGCGCCGACGATGTCGTGGGGATGAAGGCGCTGGGGGTCACCGGTGATTACGCCGTAGCGATGAATCGCGCGACGCGGGGGAACAAGTGATGCGGCTGGTCAGCCTTTTCGCGCTCTCCACCGCGATCGCCGCACCGGCACTGGCGCAGGAGACGCCGACCACCGGCGAAGCACCGCCGCCCGCCGCCGCCGAGGTTGCGGCAAACGGCAACAGCGCCGGGCGGCAAGTCTTTACTCCCGCCGACTTTGCGCGCTACGCGCCGACAAACGCCTATGACATGCTCAATCAGGTTCCCGGCTTTTCGATCCGCGACAATGAAAATCTGCGCGGGCTGGGGCAGGCGACGGGCAATGTGCTGTTCAACGGCGAGCGACCGTCGAACAAGGGCGACGACATGTACACCCAGCTGTCACGCATCCCGGCGGGCAATGTCGAGCGGATCGAGATCATCGACGGCGCGACGCTCGATATTCCGGGATTGTCGGGGCAGGTCGCCAATATCGTCTATCGCGCCGATGCCTTTTCTGGCCAGTTTTCGTGGAAGCCCGAATTTCGCGCCCATTATACCGACCCGCTGTTCACGCGCGGCGACGTGTCGGTGCGGGGGCGCAGCGGGACGGTGGAATATGAGGTCGCGCTTAACAATGACGGGGCGCGGCGCAGCGGCGCTGGCGGGCCGACGATCATCACGGACGGCGCAGGGCAGATCACCGAACGCCGCCGCGACAGCTGGAACACCCACTTCGACTCGCCGAAGCTGTCGGGACGGATCACCTGGGATCCGGCGGGCGACACGATCGCCAACATCGGCGGGCATTATCAGCGCGAATATGATCGCTATTACGAGGACGGCACGCGCGTCTCGCCGGGCCAACCCGACCGCGAGCGCAGCGTCCGCCAGATCGACGATGCCTGGAATTACGAAGTGAGCGGCGATTATCAATTCGGAATGGGTCCGGGAAAGCTGAAGCTGATCGGGCTGCGGCGATTCAGCCACGAGCCTTATGAGCAGGAGATCGTCACGACACCGGCCGGCGGGATCGCGACGGGCGACCGGTTTGCGCAGACCGGCGACCTCGGTGAGACGATCGGGCGCGGCGAATATCAATGGAAGATGCTGGGCGGCGACTGGCAATTGTCGGGCGAAGCGGCGTTCAACAAGCTCGACAATGTCGCATCCATCGCAGTGCTCGACCCGAGCGGTCTGTTTATCGAACAGCCGTTTGTCGGCGGCACCGGCGGGGTCAGCGAGGATCGCTACGAAGGATTGCTCAGCTTTGGCCGCAAGCTGACCGACAAGCTGAATTTCCAGATCATCGCGGGGGCCGAACATTCGACGATCACCCAGACCGGGATCAACGGGCTGACGCGCAGCTTTTTCAGGCCCAAGGGGTCGCTCTCGCTGGCGTGGACGCCGTCGCCCGATTTCGATGTTTCGTTCAAACTGCGCCGCCGCGTACTGCAATTGTCCTTTTATGATTTTCTGGCGCGGGCGTTCCTGAACGACGGCAACCAGAATGAAAGCAACAACGACCTGCGCCCGCAGCAGGACTGGACCTATGAGGCCGAGATCAACAAGAAATTCGGCGCATGGGGTTCGACCAAGATCCAGCTGACCTATCGCGACGTCGAGGATCGGGTCGATGTGATCCCGGTTGGCGCCAATGGCGAGGCTGTCGGCAATATCGCCAAGGCGAAGGCGGGGGCGATCGACTGGACCGCGACGATCAACCTTGACCCTGCGGGGTTGAAGGGCGTGAAACTCGATACGCGCCTGCTGCTTCAGAAATCGTCGCTGCGCGATCCGTTTACCGGCGAAAAGCGCCAGTGGAACGGCTTCACCGATACGGTCGCCTATATCGCCGTGCGCCACGATGTCGCAGGCACCGATTGGGCGTGGGGCGCCGACGCCGAATATACGCACAACCAGCCCAATTATCGCCGCAATCAGAGCGACAAGATCTGGGAAGGGCCGGTGTGGGCGACCGTCTTTGTCGAGCACAAGGATGTGATGGGGCTGACGGTGCGGGCGCAGGTCCGCAATATTGCCAACGCCCGGTCGAAGCGTGACCGCATCGTCTATACAGGGGTGCGCGGCGAGAGCCCGATTGCCTTTGTCGAAACGCGCGACCGGCTGATCGGGCCCATCTTTTCGTTTTCGGTGCGCGGGACGTTTTGATTTGAGCCATCCTGGTCCCCGGCTTTCGCCGGGGACCAGGATCCGGCTATAGCGTCGGGATGACCGCGCGCCGGACCAAAATCTATTTCGACGGCGGGAGTCGCCCCAATCCCGGCGCGATGGAGATTGCCGTCGTGGTCGGTGGCGTCGCCGCGATCGACCGCGAGGCGGGGACGGGCAGCAGCATGGACGCCGAATGGCTGGCGCTGATCGGGGCACTGCGGCTGGCGCAGGCACGCGGACTGACCGATTTTGTCCTGCTCGGCGATGCGGCGGCGGTGGTGGCGCAGGCGAATGGCGCGGTCGCGGCGCGCGGCGGTGCGGCGGCGCATCTCGCGATATTTCGGACCTTGGTGGGCGATGGCCCACCCCCGCGCATCCGCCATATCAAGCGCACCCAAAATCTGGCGGGTATTGCGCTGGCGCGGCGCTGACCGCAATATAATTACCGATCGGGTTGCAAATCTGTACTAGTCCTTGCTATGGGGTGGCGGCTATCCCTATGCAATATAACGAAAGACTGGCGCGTTGAAGCCGACCCATCCCTTGCCCGTCCACCACAGCTGGCCGCTGTATGAGCGCGAACGCTATTTCGAGCTGGGACGGCTGCACGGCGCCGACACGCTCGATGCGGTGGCGAACAGCGCTGATGTCACGGCGGTCGAGCGGTTCGGACCGGCGCTACCCGGCTGGTGGGAATGCGACCTTGCCGACAACAACCGGCTGCGCTGGTCGAACGAGGTCTATGACATATTCGGCCTGCCGCGCGGTGCGGCGGTGACGCGCGATGAAACCGTGGCGCTGTATGAAGAGGGATCGCGCGCGGCGATGGAGAAATTGCGCGCTTATGCGATCAAGCATCGCCGCGGCTTTACCCTCGACGTCGAAATCAAGCCCGCCACCGCTGAGCCGCGCTGGATGCGCCTGATCGCCGCACCGCTGTGCGTGGACGACCAGATCGTCAAGTTGCAGGGGCTGAAGTTCCTAGTGCCGGGGCGCGAATAGGCTTCGCGCCGATCGTCGACCGATGGCGGCTGTTGGCGACGAACCGTTGTTTCGCGGCGGCGGATGGCGGCTTTGGCTCGACCGACCCTGTTAAACCAACGGCCTGCGCCTGCGGCGTTGACGCGATTTAACCATCGTCACAAGCCGAAATCCACGGGTGTTGCGGGCGTGACCGCGCGCGCGCCCGATTCTCCAATCAGCATGACCAGGGGCGTTCGGCGCATATGAAATTCTTTAATCGGTTCGGTTCGGCCGCGCATGACATGGCCATCGATCTGGGGACCGTGAACACCGTCGTCTATGTCCGCGACAAGGGCATCGTCCTTAACGAACCATCGGTCGTCGCGCTGGAAACGCGCGACGGGGTGCGGCGCGTCAAGGTCGTTGGCAACGAGGCCAAGCTGATGATGGGCAAGACGCCAAGCAACATTCAGGCGATCCGGCCACTGCGCGACGGGGTGATCGCCGACATCGACGTCGCCGAACAGATGATCAAACATTTCATCGACAAGGCGCTGGGCGGGCCGAGCCGGCTGCGTCAGCGTAGCAATGTCGTGATCTGTGTGCCGTCGGGATCGACGATGGTCGAACGCCGCGCGATCCGCGATGCGGCGTCGAACGCCGGTGCGGTATCGGTGCAGCTAATCGAGGAATCGCTGGCGGCCGCCATCGGCGCCGGGCTGGACGTTACTGCGCCATTGGGGGCGATGGTGGTCGATATCGGCGGCGGCACGACCGAGGTCGCGATCCTGTCGCTCGGCGGCATCGCGTACAGCAATTCGGTGCGCGTCGGCGGCGACAAGATGGACGACATGATCTCCTCCTACATCCGCCGCAAACATAATCTGATGATCGGCGAAATGACCGCCGAGCGCGTCAAGCTGGCGATCGGCTGTGCCGTGGCGCCCGAGGGTGACGGCATGACGATCGCGGTGAAGGGCCGCGATTTGGTCAACGGTCGTCCCGCGGAGGTCCAGGTGACAGAGGCGGAGATTGCCGAGGCGCTGGCCGAACCGGTCGGACAGATCGTTGCCGCGGTGCGCGCCGCGCTGGAACAAACGCCGCCCGAATTGTCGGCCGACATCATCGACGAGGGGATCACCCTGACCGGCGGCGGCGCGCTGCTGCGCCGGATGGACGTCGCGATCGCCGAGGCGACGGGATTGTCGGTGCGGGTGGCGGAGAATGCTCTGATCTGCGTCGCGATGGGCGCCGGGCAGGCATTCGAGGACCGGTCGTATCACGGGGTGCTGATCGCGGCTTGATGTCCGTCGAATGTGGACGACCGATAAGGGGTGGGAAGAGCCACCTCCTTCGTCATCCCGGGCTTGACCCGGGATCCCGCTTTTTGACGCAATCGCCAGCTTCTCACGCAAAGCGGGACCCCGGATCAAGTCCGGGGTGACGAGAATGCTATGACTGATTTCGGTCGCTAGCCGACCTCCGCTGATAAGATGTCAGGCGTAAGCGTCGATCGCCGCGAGGTGCTTTGCTTTCGCCGCGTCATCCAAAAACGAGCCCGTGAAGCTGTTGCGCGCCAGCTTGACGAGGTCGGCCTTTGACAGATCGAGCGCGTCGGCGACGGCACGGTAGTTGGCGTTGACATACCCCCCGAAATAACTCGGATCGTCGCTGTTCACCGTCGCGTGAAGCCCCGCACCCAGCATGATTTTCAGCGGATGCGCCGCCATGTCGTCGACGACGCAGAGCTTCAGATTTGACAGCGGGCAGACGGTGAGCGTGACGCCTTCGGCAGCAAGGCGCGCGACGAGGGCAGGGTCTTCGAGGCTGCGGTTGCCATGGTCGATGCGGTCGACCTTGAGCAGGTCGAGCGCTTCATACACATAGGCGGGCGGGCCTTCCTCGCCTGCGTGGGCGACGATTTTCAGGCCGAGGTTGCGAGCGCGCGCGAAGACTCGGGTGAATTTAGCCGGGGGGTGGCCGACTTCGGAGCTGTCGAGACCGACGCCGTCGATGCGGCCCAGATACGGCAGCGCCTCGTCGAGCGTTGCCTCGGCGTCGGCTTCGCTCAGGTGGCGGAGGAAACACATGATCAGTTTCGAGGTGATGCCATAGCGGGCGTGCGCATCGTCGAGCGCGCGGGTGATGCCCGTGATGACGGTGCCGAACGCGACGCCGCGCGCAGTATGCCCCTGCGGATCGAAGAAGATTTCGACATGGCGCACCGTATCGGCATGCGCGCGGGCGAGATAGGCCGCCGTGAGGTCGAAGAAATCCTGCTCGGTGTGGAGGACGCCCATCCCCTGATAATAGATGTCGAGGAAATCCTGGAGGTTTGCGAAGGCGTAGGCGGCGCGGACCTCTTCGACGCTGGCGAAGGGGATGGTGACATTGTTGCGCTGTGCCAGCGCGAACATCAGCTCGGGTTCGAGCGAGCCTTCGATATGCAGATGGAGTTCGGCCTTGGGCAGGGTAGCGATGAAGGTTGCGCGGTCTTCGGTCGAGGCAAAACCATCATGCATCGCGGGTACCCTCCTCGCGCAGGATGATCGCCGCCTCGGGCTTGTGCTGGCGGATTTCGTCGATCGTCAGCCCGTCGATCTCGTGCGGAAAAATCAGCCACTGGTCGGTTTCGTGGACGAAAAAATCAGGGCGCAGATCGGTGACGTTGCGCCCGGGTTTGAACCAGACGGTCGCGATGCGGATGTCGCGCGGCATATTGTGGCGGCAGCGCGCCTTCAGCTCGGCGATGAAGGCGCGGATACTGCGGCCGCTGTCGAACACATCGTCGATGATCAGCAGCCGGTCGTCGGGATCGAGTGTATCGATCAGATAGCCGAGCGCGAAGACCTTCACCTCGGGATCCTGCCGGTCGATGCCGTGGTAGGAGGAGGTGCGGATCGCGATATGGTCGCAATGCTGGCCGTGATAGTCGAGCAACTCCTGCACCGCGATGCCGACCGGCGCGCCGCCGCGCCAGATGCCGACGAGGTGGGTGGGTTTGAACCCGCTGTCGATCACCTGCATCCCGAGCCGCAGCGAATCGGCGAGGAGGTCGTTGGCGCTGATGAAGATTTTGTCGGCGGTCATGGGGCAGGGGTAATCGCGCGGGATGGCGTCCGCAAGGCGGGTTTATGGCGGCCCGCCTCAGTCCGCCGCCGCGTCCGGCGCCAGTTCGGCGCGCAAAAAGGCGCTGATCTTTGCCCAGCTGTCGGCGCGCGCCGCGGCATTGCCCGCTTCGGTGCCGCCCAGCTTTGCCCAATATCGGCGCGTCCTGGCATCGGTAAAGGGAGCCCCCATCACGCCATGACCGGCGTCTTTGTACCGCAATATGATCGGCGCGGGCGCCGCCATCCTGGCTGCGCGCGCGGCAATCTGGTCGGTCATCGGGCAGCTGGGCCACAGCTTTTCGGCCTCGCCGCAGACGAGCATGAGCTTGCCCTGGAATTTCTCGACCGGGATGACGGCGGCGGGATTGGCGTCCACCTCCTTGAGCCCGTTCACAAACACCGGCATCAGCCCGTCGGCGCCGGGCTGCCCTCTATACGCAAGATGGGGGAGCGGGTCGCCCTTCTCGCTCCACGATGAGCTGAACGATCCGAACATGTAATTTTCGCCCGACATGCCGTCCCATACAACGCTCGACGGCATGCCGAGCACCGCGGCGCGAATGCCGGGATAGCGCGTCGCGACGACCAGCCCCGCCTCGGCACCCTTGGAATAGCCGATGATGCCGATCCGGCCCGGATCGACCCCCGGCTGCTGCTTGAGCCAGTCGAGGCCTTTGTAGAAATCCTCCAGCGGGATATTCTTGAGCTTGGCCGATTTGCCCGGCGCGTTGTGATAGGCGAGCTGCAGCGTGCTGTAGCCCTGCGCCTGCAGCAGCAGCGCCAGCGCGTGCATGTCCTTGCCCAACCCGCCCTCGGACCCGCCGAGCAGCAGGATGGCGGGAGCGCGGCCGGACCCCGCGGCGGGGAAATAATTGGCGAGAATGCCGTCGTCGGCGACGCGCTGGCCAGTGGGGCCAGCCTCGACGATCCGCGCCGGTTTTGGCGGCTGCACAACCATCCACGTCGCTCCGCCCGCGCCGACGACAACCAGCGCGCCGAGCAGCCCGAGGGTGATTTTCCATTTCCGCTTCATCGTCGCGCTCCCTATCCAACTGTATTACATGTATAGGGCAGTAATGGGATTGGCTACAGAAAAGGGGCCGCTCTCACGACCCCTTTTGACCTAGTATATTGCGATCAGCCCGCCAGCCGCGCCGTATAGTCGCCGCGCAGGCGCACAAAATTGTCCCAGTGCGGCGTTGCGGCAATGCCGCGGAGCTTTGCCTCCAGCACATCGACATGCGAATGCCAGCCGGCGCTGACGTTGAGCAGCACCGCGGGATCGGCGACACGGCGATGGACGATCGTCAGCAGCACGTCCTCTCCCCGTTCCTGCAAGGTGAAGGTCACCCCGTCGGTGCTGCCCCAGCTGATCGACAGCCGGTGCGGCGCTTCGATTTCGAGCACTTCGCAGGTCAAACGATGTTCTTCATCCATGCCGTCGGGGCGCGTACCGGGCGGGTCGGTCAGTTCATCGTTACGCCAGACCAGGTCGACCGGTGCGCCGACCCGTTGCTCCATCGCGCCCGCGGCGAGCCACTGGCGGCGCAGGTCGCTGTCGACAAGATACGACCAGATGCGGTCGATCGGACCGGGGAGCAAGCGTTCGAGGGTCAGCGTCGCATCCTCGCTGACCACGCCATAATCGTCGGCCGTCGTCATGATAGTCATCGTCATTCTCCTTCTTTCCCGGGGAGGGGTGGCTTGGGGGACGGCGGCGCGGCGTCTGCGGCGCGCAGCAGCTGTTCGAGGGTGTCGAGGCGGTCGGTCCAGAAGCGGCGATAGACGCCGAGCCACTGGTCGGCGGACATCAACGGGGTCGGTTCGAGGCTACAGACATGGGTGCGGCCGCGGACATCGCGGCGGATCAGCCCCGCGGCCTCGAGCACCTTGATATGCTTCGATGCCGCGGCGAGCGACATCGCGAAAGGCTGAGCCAGTTCGCTCACGGTGCGTTCGCCCACCGCGAGGTCGCCGAGCATCGCGCGCCGGGTGGCGTCGCCAAGCGCGTGGAAGATGGTGTCGAGGGCGTGCGAATCATGTTCAACCATGGGGTTGAATATGGTGCATGCAATTATATTGTCAACCAATCGGTTGAATTATTTGGCGTCGATCCCGGCGATCCGGTTTCCCGCATCTTCGCGATAGAGCGTCCAGTCGGCGGGGCATTTGTTCACCGCCTTGGGCAATCCCTGCATGCCTTCGGTCACCCAGCAGTCGTTGAAGATCGAGCAATAGCAGGAGCGGACCTTGAGCTTCCACCGTTCCCTGTTGAAGGTCTGCCAGATTTGCTCGGACGCCGGGGTGCGGGGAAAGCTGACGAATTCGATCGTCTCGCCGGGTCGCACCGCGATCCCGGTCGACGGCGAGGTGGAAAAGCGCAGAGCCCGTTCCTGGCCTTCGGTGCAGCACGCCCGCAGCAATTCGAGCGGCGTGGTGATCGGCTTGCCTTCGTAGCGAATTTCAACGGGTCCAAGGATCGCGGGGCCGACGCCATTATTCGTCAGCGTCAGCGCGATATCCTGATTGCCTTCTTCGTCGCCGTTGCTGGTCCCGAACGTGACGAAGGGCATCACGCCGCCCGTCTGCATCTTTTGCGTCGCGTCGGCCTGGACAAAGGCGAAATAGGCAAGCGCGAGCGAGGCGATCAGCGCGGGCAGCCCGATGACGAAATGCGCGACGGTGATGAAGGGCAGGTAGCGCAGGAAGCGCGACCCGACCTCGGTCGCCGACGCAGGTGAGGCAGCGGTATCACGGTCCTGCGGCTCTGGTATCACTGTCATCGGCATCCTCTTGCTTGGCTCGTCGCGCTAGCTGTCTAGCGCGAGTCCTTGTCGGTTCCAACGACCTGCAAGGTTGGCAGCGAACGTGCGGAACAGGGTCGCTTTGGCGGTTCCAGGCGATGCTAGGCGACAAATTCCGACTTTCGCGGACGCACGGAGCGGGTCATAAGCAGAGCCATGTTGACCGGCATGTTCCTCTCGCTCGCCCTCGCGGCCCAGACCGCTCCGGCTCCGCCGCCCACCACCCCGGCGCCTTCGCGGCCGCGACCGACTTTTGCGCCGCCCCCCCCGCCGCCGCCCTTGCCGGTGCCGGTCGATGCGGTGACGCCCGACCCGCGGCCTTATGTTTCGCTCGTGACCGACCTGGGGACGATCGTGGTGCGGCTGGAGAATAAACGCGCGCCGGTCACCGCGGGCAATTTCCTGCGCTATGTCGATGCCAAGCGGATGGACGGGTTCAAATTTTACCGCTCGACCAAAAGCTGGGGGCCGGCGAACCAGCTGATCCAGGCGGGCAATCGCGGCGATGCGCGCAAGAATTTCCCGCCGATCGCGCACGAGCCGACTAAGGTCAGCGGCCTGACCAACTGTAAGGGCGCGCTGTCGATGGCACGGCTCAACCCCGGCGACGCGACGACCGATTTTTTCCTGCTGCTGTCCGACATCAAGGGGTTCGACAGCGACGCGGTCGGCGGCGATGGCGCGGGCTTTGCGGTTTTCGGTGAAATCGTCGCGGGCGCCGATGTGGCCGCGGCGATCTTTAACGCCCCGATTTCGCCGACCGCGGGCGACGGCGTGATGAAGGGGCAGATGCTGGAGCCCCAAGTGACGATCAAGACCGCGCGCCGCGTTACCGCGCCCGTCGATGCGCCAAAAGGGTGCGTGGTGAAGGCGCCGTAATTCTGCGCTGAGCCGCCCATCATTTATTTTGCGTTCATCGGCGCTGTGGCTATACCGCGCGCATGACTCACCGCACCCCTTCGCGCGCCGCCGTGCGCCTGCTCGCTGCCGCACTTGTCGTCACTCCCTTGCTGGCGGCCTGCGCCGGTGCCGGGGTCAAGAAGGATACGCGGTACGTCGCGCGTGACGTCAACACGCTGTACCGCGCGGCGCAGGACCGGCTCGACCGCCAGCAATATGGCGTCGCGGCGGCGCTGTTCGACGAGGTTGAGCGCCAGCATCCCTATTCGCCCTGGGCGCGCCGCGCGCAGCTGATGAGCAGCTTCAGCTATTATATGGACCGCGAATATACTCCGGCGATCGAAGCCGCGCAGCGCTTCCTCGCGATCCATCCGGGCAACAAGGACGCGCCTTACGCTTATTATCTGATCGGGCTCAGCTATTATGAGCAGATCAGCGACGTCACCCGCGACCAGAAAATCACCCAGCAGGCGTCGAATGCGCTGGGCGAGGTGATCCGCCGTTATCCCGACAGCCGCTATGCGTCGGACGCGCGGCTCAAGATCGATCTGGTGCAGGATCATCTGGCGGGCAAGGAAATGGAAATCGGCCGTTTCTATCAGCGCAGCTCAAACTGGCTGGCGGCGTCGATCCGCTTCCGCGAAGTCGTCGACAAATATCAGACGACCAGCCATGCGCCCGAGGCGCTGTATCGCCTGACCGAATGCTATCTGTCGCTGGGCATTCCGTCGGAGGCGAAGAAGTCGGCGGCGGTGTTGGGCGCCAACTATCCGGGTAACGAATGGTATGAGCGCGCCTACAAGCTGATGCAGAAGAACGCGCCGAGCGCCTGATCGCGCCGGGAATAGATTCGCGCTTTGTTCTGCGGTAAGGACGCTTTGTGCTGACCGCCCTGTCCATCGCCAATATCGTTCTGATCGAACGGCTCGACCTCGATTTCGCGGCAGGGCTGGGTGTGCTGACGGGCGAGACGGGGGCGGGCAAGTCGATCCTGCTCGACGCGTTGGGTCTCGCGCTGGGCGCGCGCGCCGACAGCGCGCTGGTGCGGCAGGGGAGCGGGCAGGCGCAGGTGACCGCGAGTTTTGTCGCGCCGACATCGGGGACGAAGCTCGCCGCGCTGCTCGCCGATAACGAGATTGCGCTGGAGCCGGGCGAACCGTTGCTGATCCGCCGCACGCTCAAAGCCGATGGCGGCAGCCGCGCCTTCCTCAACGACCAGCCCTGTTCGGCGGCGCTGCTGCGCGAGGTCGGCGGGCATCTGGTCGAAATTCACGGCCAGCACGACGATCGCGGGCTGCTCGCGCCGACGGGACATCGCGCGCTGCTCGACGCATTTGCGCGCGCCGACACCGGGGCGGTGGCAGCGGCGCATGTCGCGTGGCGCGCCGCCGAAGCAAAGCTGGCGGCGGCGCGCAGCGCACTCGACGAAGCGACGCGCGACCGCGAATGGCTGGAGCATTGCGTCGCCGAATTGCAGGCGCTGGCGCCCGAGCCGGGCGAGGACGCCGAACTGTCCGAAGCACGCGCGGCGATGCAGAAGGGCGAACGGATCGCGGGCGATCTGGGCGCGATCATGGAAGCGTTCGAGGGTAGCGACAGCGGCCCGGCGCTGCTCCGCGGCGCGGCGCGGCGGCTCGACCGGCTGGCGGGCGATCATCCGTTGCTTGCTGAGGCACTCGCCGGGCTCGACCGGGCGATCATCGAGGCCGACGAGGCCGAGACACGGCTGCGCGATGCGGCGCGGGCGATGGAATATGACCCCGAGCGGCTCGATGCGACCGAGACGCGCCTGTTCGAACTGCGCGCGATGGCGCGCAAACATAATGTCCAGCCCGATGAGCTGACCGAGCTGACCGGCACGCTGGCCGCGCGGCTCGATGCGATTGAGGGCGGCAGCGCAGGGCTCGCGAAGCTGGAGGCCGCAGTGGCGGAAACCGCCGCCGCTTATACCCATGCTGCGAGCGCGCTGTCCGACCTGCGCACCAAGGCGGCGGCGCGGCTCGATGCCGCGGTGGCGGGCGAACTGGTGCCGCTGAAGCTCGACGCGGCGCGGTTCCAGACATTGGTCGAGCGCCTGCCCGCCGAGCGTTGGGGGCCGGAAGGCATCGACCGCGTCGAATATCTGATCTCGACCAACCCCGGCGCGCCGTTCGCGCCGCTGGCGAAGATCGCGTCGGGCGGCGAATTGTCGCGCTTCATCTTGGCGCTCAAGGTCGCGCTGGCCGAAGAGGGCGGGGCGGACACGATCATTTTCGACGAAATCGATCGCGGCGTCGGCGGCGCGGTGGCGAGTGCGATCGGCGAGCGGCTCGCGCGGCTGGCGGGCGCCGGCAAGCAGCTGCTGGCGGTGACGCACAGCCCGCAGGTCGCGGCCAAGGGCGCGGCGCATTTCGTCATCGCCAAGTCGAGCGAGGGGGTGGTCACGCGCACCAGCGTCCATGCGCTCGACGAAGCAGGCCGCCGCGAGGAAATCGCGCGGATGCTGTCGGGGGCGGAGGTGACCGCGGAGGCGCGCGCGCAGGCGGAAAGGCTGCTGGAGACGATATGACCGGAAAGATGACCGGACACGGCGGTCTTTATCGTGAGCAGGGCTATCTGGCGTTGCCGGACTTTGTCCCGACCGATGTAACGCACGCGTTTCTCGCGACGCTGAAGTCCGACCTGATCCGCGGCGGGGTGTCGTTCGACGCGCTGAAGCGCGGGTCGGCGCTGCTCAAAACCGAGGCGATCGAGGTGTACGGCCAGCAATATCCGCCGATGGCGACGTTCCTGTGGGGAATGACTCCCGCAATCAGCGCGCTGGTCGGTCATGATTTGCGCCCCACCTATTGCTATTTCCGCATGTACAGCGCGGGGGACATCTGCCGTGTCCATTCGGATCGCCACGCGTGCGAGCACAGCCTGTCGCTGCTGCTCGCGGCGAGCGACGACAAACCCTGGCCGCTCGAGGTCGGGTCGCAGCATATCGACATGCCGCGCCAGCGTGCCGATGCCGATTTTGGCGATGAAGCCTATGGATCGGTGCCGATGCTGCCCGGCGATGCGGTGCTCTATCAGGGCGTTCACCGGCTGCACGGGCGGATGATGCCCAATCCCAATCGCTGGTCGGCGCATCTGTTCCTGCACTGGGTCGATCCCGTCGGTCCTTATGCGGCGCAGGCGTTCGAGGGGATGCAGATCCCCGCGACCGAAGCGCTGGCGATGGAAGGGCGCTGAACCGATGACCGCGCGCCCGCTCGATCGCCCGGTGTGGAGCATGCTGACCGGGCGGCAGGCGCATCTCGCCGAGGGGGATGCGCGCGCGCTGCGGCTCGACCGCGGCTATGGCGTGTTCGGGGTCGCCGCCGATACCGGCGCGGAGGCGCAGGCGGCACTGGCCGCGCTGATTCCGCCGGGCGAGCAATTGTGGATCGTCGAGGGCGAGCGCTGGCCGGTGCCCGTCGGCGCGCGCGAGGTGAAGCGCGCGGTGCTGACGCAGATGGTCGCCGAAGGGGCGCCGCCATCAGCGCGCGACGGCGAGCCTGCGATCATTGCGCTTGGCGAGGCCGATGCGGCCGAAATGGCGGCGCTCGCCGAGCATGCCAAGCCCGGACCGTGGGGGCCGAACACGCATCGATACGGGCCGTTTTTCGGGATCCGCGACGATGCTGGCCGCCTGCTTGCGATGGCGGGGCAGCGGATGTTGATGCCCGACATGGCGGAGGTCAGCGGGGTGTCGACTTGGGCCGATTGTCGTGGGCGCGGCTATGCGCGGACGCTGATCGGCCATGTCATGCGCGACATGGTGGCGCGCGGTGAGCAACCGTTTTTGCACAGCTATGCCGACAATGCGGGGGCGATCGCGCTGTATGAATCGCTGGGGTTCCGTATCCGCCGCGAGGTGCATGTGCTGGTCATTGCGGAATGATGGACTGCCTGTTGAGTTTGGGCGGGTCGGGGCGTTGTGATAAAGCCCCTCCTCTTCAGAGGAGGGGTTTGGGGTGGTGGCGGACCGTGAGGAACAAGCTCGCCCGGGCATCGAGCCCGACCGAGCTTCACCACCCCCATCCCCTCCTCTGAAGAGGAGGGGCTAATGACTTCGCGCCGTGAAATGCTTTCCCGCGCCAACCGAATGCGCCGCGACCCAACCGAACCGGAAAAGTGGCTCTGGCGGAGCCTTTCGGCATCGAAACTGGCGGGTTTGAAGTTCCGTCGTCAGGCCATCATCGAAAACCGCATTGTCGATTTTTTCTGCCCCGCAAAGGGGTTGATCATAGAGGTCGATGGCAACACCCATGATCGCGAGGCAGATGAGATGCTGGACCGACGGATGGCCCGGCAATATGGCTATGCAACGATCCGGATCACTAATGAGGACGTGCGAAATAATATGGACGGCGTGTTGCAGCATATCGAAACCGTGGCGCTGGAACTCGCCGACCGATGGCCCCACCCCAACCCCTCCCCTGAAGGGGAGGGGCTTTAGAGATGACGGAAGTCTCCACTCTCGCAGAGGCCGACGCCGCCAATGAACTGATGCGGCTGGCAAAGGCGATCGCGCATCACAACCGGCTGTATCATGCCGATGACAGCCCGGAGATTTCGGACGCCGATTATGACGCGCTGGTGCGCCGCAACAATGCGCTGGAAGAAGCTTTCCCGCATCTGGTTCGCGCCGACAGTCCGAACAAGCTGGTCGGCGCCGCGGTCGAGGCTTCGCCGCTTGCCAAGGTCACCCATGCCCAGCGGATGATGAGCCTCGACAATGCGTTCGCCGACGACGATGTCGCGGAATTTATCGCGCGGGTGCGGCGGTTTTTGAACCTGCCCGAGGACGCCGCGGTGGCGCTGACCGCCGAGGACAAGATCGATGGGTTGTCCTGCTCGCTGCGCTATGAGCGGGGCGTGCTGGTGCAGGCGGCAACGCGCGGGGACGGGAGCGTGGGTGAGGATGTGACGTCCAACGTGCGGACGATCGCCGATATCCCTGAAAAGCTGGCCGGAAATGCGCCTGACGTCTTCGAAATCCGCGGCGAAATCTATATGGCGAAGGCAGATTTTGCTGCACTCAATGCTGCGCAGCAAAAAGCCGAGGCGAAGCTCTTTGCCAACCCGCGCAACGCCGCTGCGGGGTCGCTGCGGCAGAAGGACGCGAGCGTCACCGCGGCGCGGCCGCTGCGCTTTCTGGCGCATGGCTGGGGCGAGGTCAGCGACGTACCCGCGGCGAGCCAATATGACATGATGCGGTTGATCCAAAGCTGGGGGGTGCCCGTGTCGCCGCTGCTTGGCCGCTTCGACAGCCTCACCGACGTGCTGGCGCATTACCGCAATATCGAGGCACGGCGCGCCGAGCTGCCCTATGACATCGACGGGGTCGTTTATAAGGTCGACCGGCTCGACTGGCAGGCGCGGTTGGGGTTCGTGGCGAAGGCGCCGCGCTGGGCGATTGCGCATAAATTCCCTGCCGAACGGGCGCAGACCACCCTCGAAGCCATTGACATCCAGGTCGGGCGTACTGGCAAGCTGACCCCGGTCGGGCGGCTGACCCCGGTGACCGTCGGCGGCGTCGTGGTGTCGAACGTCACGCTGCACAATCGCGACGAGATCGGACGATTGGAGGTGCGCCCCGGCGACCGCATTGTTGTCCAGCGCGCGGGCGATGTGATCCCGCAGGTCGTGGAAAATCTGACCCGCGATGAGGATCGCAACGCCTATGTGTTTCCCGACCATTGCCCGGTGTGCGGCAGCGAAGCCGTCGCCGAGGAGGGCGAGGTCGATGTCCGCTGCACCGGCGGGCTGATCTGCGCGGCGCAAAAGTTCGAACGGCTGCGACATTTCGTGAGCCGCGGTGCGCTCGACATCGAGGGGCTGGGCGAAAAGAGCATCGCCGAGTTTCTGGAGCTGGGCTGGCTCGACAAGGGACCGGCGGATATTTTCCGGCTACATCGGCATCGCGATGAACTGCTGGCGCGTGAGGGGTGGAAGGAAAAGTCGGTCGACAATCTGTTCGCTGCGATCGAGGCGAAGCGGTCGCCCGACGCGGCGCGGCTGCTGTTCGGGCTGGGCATCCGTCATATCGGCGCGGTGACCGCGCGCGATCTGTTGAAGGGGGTGGGCGACATTGCGCTGCTGCCGGCCAAGGCAGCCGAGATCAACGCCTATGTCGAGGCAAACCCGCGCGCCGAGGGCGAATCCGACGGTAAATATGCGGCGCGCAAGATGGAGGCGATCAAGGCGATCCTCGACGTTCGCGCCGACGGCATCGGCCCCGCGGTGGCCGAGGCGCTGGGCGATTTCTTCCACGAACCGCACAATCGCGCGCTGTGGGACGATTTGCTGTCCGAAGTATCGCCGCCGGCGTTTGTGGTCGAAACGCGCGCGAGCGAGGTGTCGGGGATGACGGTGGTGTTCACCGGCAAGCTCGAGACGATGAGCCGCGACGAAGCCAAGGCGCAGGCCGAAGCGCTGGGCGCCAAGGCGGCGGGATCGGTGAGCGCGAAAACCGATCTGGTCGTCGCGGGGCCGGGCGCGGGCTCCAAGCTGAAGCAGGCGGCGGCGCTGGGGATCAGGGTGATTGATGAGGCCGAGTGGGCGGCGATTGTCGCGGCGGCGGGGTGAATGATCCTCCCCACTTGTGGGGAGGTGGCAAGCCGCAGGCTTGACGGAGGGGGTTTGCGTCATCAAGCCTCGCTTTCAGGACGATAGCCCCCTCCACCATGCTTCGCATGGTCCCCCTCCCCGCGGGGCGGGGAGGATCGGCGGGGCTGAGGGGTTGGGGGACCAAATGGCCAAACGCGATTATCTGAACCACCTGATGCGCGATCTGGAATCGCATACCGAGGTCCGGCGGTTCGGCAGCGGGTGGTTGTCGGGCTTTTTCGCCTTGCTGTTTGCGATCGTCGGGTTCGGGATGGTGTTTGCGCTGCGCTTTCCTGACTGGTTCGCGACGCCTGAACTGGCGATCATCAAGGATTGGGGCGGCTTTCGCGGGGTGGTGCATCTGGTGCTGCTCGCGAGCTACGGGCTGGCACTACTCAGCCTGTTGCTCCGCCCGCGCAAGGTGCTGGGCGCGACCGCGCTGATCATCGCGCTGGCGGCGACGCTGATTGGCGGTGCCAATGTTCAGCCCGCCGAAACGCGAAGCTGGGGCATCTTCTTCGGGCTCGACTTTTTTGTCGTCAATCTGCTGATCACCGGCTTCATGTTCGCGCCGCTCGAACGATTGTTCCCGCATCGCCGCGCGCAGCGCCTGTTCCGCACCGAATGGCGCGAGGATCTGTTCTATTATCTGGTCAGCACGATGTTCGTGCAGGTGCTGGGCTTTCTCGCGCTCGCGCCGTCGACGATCATCAACGACAATACGTCGAGCTGGCAGGCGTTCCGCGCCGGTGTCGCGTCGCTGCCGTGGCTGGTCCAGTTCGCCATCGTCCTCGTCGCGTCGGACCTGGCGCAATATTGGTATCACCGGCTGTTCCACAAGGTGCCGTTCCTGTGGGGGTTCCACGCGATCCACCACAGCGCGAAGTCGATGGACTGGCTGGCCGGGTCGCGGATGCATTTTGTCGAGATCATCCTGCTGCGTTCGATCACCTCGTTGCCGCTGTTCACCTTGGGGTTCAGCCCGTCGGTGATGCAGGCCTATATCGGCTTTGTGTATGTGTGGTCGTCGCTGCTCCACGCCAACGTCGGGGGCAATTTCAACCGGCTGGGCCACTGGATCGCGACGCCGCGTTTCCACCATTGGCACCATGGGCTGGAGCGCGAGGCGTTCGACGTCAATTTCGCGATCCACTTCCCGTGGCTCGACAAGATTTTTGGGACCTTCCATCTGCCGAAGGATCGCTGGCCCGAGAATTATGGGATCCCCGAGGATGTGCCGAAAAATTATTGGGGGCAGTTCCTGTATCCGTGGCAGCGGACGGGGAAGAAGATCGACGAGACACCGGCGGAGTAGCGCTGGATACGAAGGCTCCCGGGTGATGATGATTATATTCGCGCAGAGGCGCAGAGAACGCAGAGAAGAACAAACCGAGCGGCAAAGCCGGTCAAAATGAATGTAGATCTGCTGAGTCGAGGGCATTGACGCTCGCCGCCTCTGCGTTCTCTGCGTCTCTGCGCGAATCCTTCAGCCGCTTCTTGCCAGAACCAACGACCGGCCATAAAGGCCACCGCGTGAGCCTGCTCGCCGCCTTCCGCCGTCCCGGCATATTGCTGCTGTTGCCGCTGCTGCTCGCGCTCGGCGCGCGGGTGCTGGTCGCGCCGGGCTGGATGATCGAAAGCGATGCCGGCGGCTCGATCACCGTGCGCATCTGTTCGGACCCCGCCAATCCCGGCAAGACGATGACGATCCCGCTGGAAAAGGCGGGTAGCCACGACGCGGGCGAGACGCAGCAGCATTGCCCGTGGGGCGCGCTGGCGAATGCGCCGATCGTGCCGGATGAGCCGCTGGTGCTGGCGGCACCGATGATCGCGGCGTCGACCCCGGTTGCGGTGCGCTCGCTGGGCTTTGCGCCCGGTATTGCGTCGCCGCTGCCGCCGAGTACCGGACCCCCTGCTTTCGCCTGAACCAGATTAAACGGCCGCCCGCGCAGATGCGCGGCGCGGCGCTTTGCTGATTTCCCGCGAAAGATTGAACCATGACACCTCACGCCTATCGGGCGGCGCCTTTGCTGGCGCTTGTCCTCGCGCTCGTCCCTGCCGTGGCGCACGCCGCCGAGGCCGAAGCCGATCCGACGATCATCGTCACCGCCCCCGAACTGACCAATGATGCCGAAGCCCGGGTCGCCAAGACCGCGGGCGGCGCGGACGTCGTCAGCCATCAGGACTATGCCGACAAGTCGATCGTCAGCTTGCGCGACACGCTCGCCTTTTCGCCCGGGGTCTATCTCCAGCCGCGTTACGGGCAGGAGGTTCGCATTTCGATCCGCGGATCGGGGCTGTCGCGCGGTTTCCACATGCGCGGGTTGACGCTGCTCCAGGACGGAGTGCCGATCAACCTGGCCGACGACAATGGCGACTTCCAGGAACTGGAGCCGATATTTTTCGACCATCTCGAGGTGTATCGCGGCGCCAATGCGCTGCGCTTCGGATCGGGGACTTTGGGCGGCGCGGTCAATGGTGTGACGCCGACCGGGCGCACGGCGGAGGGCTTTTACCTGCGCGGCGACGTGGGCAGTTTCGACAGCTATCGCGGGCTGGTCTCGGCAGGCGTGGCGAGCGAGCGCGTCGATGCGTGGGCCGCGGTCAGCGCCGACACGTCGAGCGGCGACCGGGCTCATGTAAACCGGCGCAGTTTCCGCTTCCACGGCAATGTCGGGCTGAAGCTGAGCGACGTCATTTCGACGCGTTTCTATGCCAGCTATAACGACATCAAGCAGGAAATCCCCGGCGCGCTGACCTTCAATCAGGCGCTGACCACCCCGCGCGTCGCCAGCGCGGCAGCGGTGGCGGGCGATCAGGCGCGCGACATCGTGTCGCTGCGGCTCCAGAACCGCACCTCGTTCGATTGGGGCGCGTTCAAGCTCGCCGTCGGCGGCTTCGTTAACGCCAAGTCGCTCTATCACCCGATCTTTCAGGTGATCGATCAGGACTCGCTCGATCTTGGCGGCTTCTTCCGCGCCGATTATGCCGCGGGGCCGATCGAGGTCACGCTGGGCGGCGAGCTGCGTCGCGGCAGCACCGACGCGCGGCAGTTCGTCAATATCGCCGGGCGGCGCGGCGCGCTGGTGTTCGATGCCGACCAGACCGCGCGCACCGCCAATATCTATGGCGAGGTGCGCGTGCGGCCGGTCGAGAAGCTGACCTTGATCGCGGGCGGCGTCTATGCCGACGGCTTCCGCAAGCGGCGGGTCAATGTCTCGACGTCGCGCGATGGGCGGATCGATTTCGATGCCTTTTCGCCCAAATTCGGCGTGCTGTTCCAGCCGAGCGCTGACATTCAGTTCTTCGCCAACTACAGTCGCTCGGCGGAATTTCCGGGCTTTGGCGAAGTGTTCCAGACGATCGGCACGCCGCCGGTCAGCCAGGTGGTATCGACGATCCGTCCGCAACGGGCATGGACGGCCGAGGTCGGCACCCGCGGCAAGACCGGGATCGTCAGCTGGGATCTGGCGCTGTACCGCTCGACGCTGAAGGGCGAATTGCTGCAATTCACCACCAATGTCAGCATTCCGGCAGCGACGTTCAACGCCGACCGCACGCTGCATCAGGGGGTCGAGGCGGCACTGGAAATCGCCCCGACCGACTGGCTGCGGCTGCGGCAGGTCTATACCTACAGCGACTTCCGATTCCGGAACGACAGCCAGTTCGGCGACAATCGCCTGCCGGTGGTGCCGAAGCATGTCTATCGCGCCGAAGCGCGGATCGGGAGCGACGCGCTGCATATCGCGCCCAATGTCGAGTGGGTGCCCGACGGTCCCTATGCCGATTACCGCAATCTGGTGCAAACGCCGGGCTATGCCTTGCTGGGCGTGACCGGCGGGGCGCGGCTTGCCGAAGGGATCGACGCCTTTGTCGATGTCCGTAACGTCACGGGCAAGAAGGCGATCGGCGACATCAGCGCGGTGATCACTGCGACGGCGCCATCGGTCGTCACGCCCGCGGCATCGGCAATCTATTATCCGGTCGAACGCCGCGCGGTGTCCGCCGGCATTCGCGCGCGCTTCTAAGCGAAAGGACAGGGGATGACCGACACCAACCGGATTCCGCTCTATCGCACGATCTGGCGCTGGCATTTTTATGCCGGGCTGTTCGTCATCCCCTTCATCCTGATGCTGTCGGTGACGGGGGCGGCCTATCTGTTCAAGCCGCAGCTCGACCGGTGGCAGGAAAGCGCGTGGCGCGATCTGCCGATCGCCGAGCGGGTCGATGCCGATGCGCAGGTGAAGGCGGCACTGACCGCCTTTCCCGGCGCGAATTTTCATTATTACCGCGTGCCGCAGGCACCGAGCGATGCGGCGATCGTTCACGTCGGGCTTCCGGCCGGCGGGATGCGCGACGTCGCGGTGTCGCCCAAGGGCGAGGTGATCGGGTCCGCCAATCCCGACGACCGGATGTCGGCGTGGCTGGCGAAGATCCACGGCAGCCTGCTGATCGGCAAGCCTGGCGGCATCATCGTCGAACTGGCGGCGAGCTGGGCGATCGTGATGATCCTGACCGGGCTGTATCTGTGGTGGCCGCGCGGGCGCGGGCTGGCCGGGGTCGTCTGGCCGCGGCTGGGGCTCGGCGGACGCACGGCACTGCGCGATCTGCATGCGGTGACCGGCTTCTGGGTGTCGGGCCTCGCGCTGGTGCTGCTGCTCACCGCGCTGCCGTGGACCGATGTCTGGGCGCAGGGCTTTCGCGCCGTGCGTGCCGAAATGGGGTGGGTGCAGGGCGCGCAGGACTGGAAAAGCGGCGGCCATGCCAGCCATCATGCGGCGCATGATCATAGTGCGATGGCAAAGGCGATGCCCGCGCCCGTAGCGAATGGGGATGGGCCGCGCGTTCCGCTCGACCGCATCGTGCTGCGCGCGCGACAAGAAAATATGCCCGCGCCGGTGATCATCCAGCCGCCGGGGGCGCCGAATATGTTCGGGCCGCCCAACGGCGACACCTGGACGCTGACCACCCAGACGCAGAACCGGCCGCTGGTGCGCAAGGTGAGTTACGACGTCGTCACCGGGATCGAGGTGTCGCGCAGCGGTTTTGCCGACAAGCATATCATCGACCGCATCGTCGGGATCGGCATCGCGTGGCACGAAGGCGCGCTGTTCGGGATCGCCAGCCAGCTGATCGGGGTGCTTACCGCCCTGATGCTGATGATCCTCGCGGTGTCGGGGTTCCTGATGTGGCGCCGCCGCAAGCCCGACGATGGGCTGGGCGCGCCGCCGCTCCCGCGCGATCCGGCGAAGCTGAAGGGGGTGGCAGCGATCATCTTGCTTCTGGCCGCGCTGCTGCCGCTGCTCGCGGCGTCGCTGATCTTGCTATGGGTCGTCGATCGGCTCATCGTTCCGCGCCTGCCGCGCGCCGCCAAATGGCTGGGAGTCGTTCGCGCATAAATGGTTTCTTTTGAAACCAGTTCATGTTAGGTCGCAGCTTATGAAAGACGGCTTTACCCACGTCCATGACACGCCGCCGCCGGGTGCCGCGGCCGACTGGACGATTTCGCAAAATTGGGACGCCTTTACCGCCGACGAGCATGCGATGTGGGACACGCTGTTCGCGCGCCAGTCGGCGATGCTGCCCGGCCGCGCGTCGGAGGCATTTCTGCGCGGGATCGATGTGCTCAAGCTCGAAAAGCCGGGGATTCCGGACTATCGCGAGCTGAATGCGCGGCTGATGGCGGCGACGGGGTGGCAGGTGGTGGCGGTGCCGGGGCTGGTCCCCGACGACGTGTTTTTCGACCATCTGGCGAACCGTCGCTTTCCCGCAGGCAATTTCATCCGGACACCCGAGCAGCTCGATTATCTGCAGGAACCCGACGTGTTCCACGACGTGTTCGGCCATGTCCCGATGCTCGCCGACCCGGTGTTCGCCGATTATATGGTCGCCTATGGCGAGGGAGGCTTACGCAGCCTGAAATTCGACGCGCTCAAGCAGTTGGCGCGGCTTTACTGGTACACAGTCGAATTCGGGCTGATCCGCGAGGCGGGCGGGCTGCGCATCTACGGCGCGGGGATCGTATCGTCCTATGCCGAGAGCGTGTTCGCGCTCGACAGCGACAGCCCGAACCGCATCGGTTTCGACCTCGCGCGCGTGATGCGGACCGATTACCGGATTGACGATTTCCAGCAGAATTACTTCGTCATCGACAGCCTCGACCAGCTGCTCGACACGACGGTGAACACCGATTTTGCGCCGCTTTATGCCGCGAATGACGCGCTGTCGCCGATTGCGATCGCGGATATCTTGCCGGGTGACGAGGTGATCACGCGCGGCACTCAGGACTATGCGTTAGGCAAAGTTTAGCGCCGTCGCTGTCATTGCGAGGAGCGAAGCGACGAAGCAATCTCCAGCCATCGTTGTGGCAGGACGGTAGCTGGAGATTGCTTCGCTTCACTCGCAATGACGGTGAGAATCACCAGCTCCCGAAACTTGCATCCGCCGGGTCGGCGCGGTGGAACGCGCGCTCCTTGCGGCGCCAGCCGTAGCGGCGGCGCTTGACCAGCAGCAGGCACGGCCATTCGGCGCTGCCGCCGCGCGCGGCGAGGCGGAAACCCTGCGCGCGATACGCCGCGAGCACCGGTTCCATCTGGCGCGCGATCAGCCCGGCGAGGATGGCATGGCCACCCGGAGCGGTGGCGACCGCAATATCCGGGGCGAGCGTGATCAGCGGCCCGGCGAGGATATTGGCGATCACGAGGTCATAGGGCGCGCGGTGTCTGATCGCCGGATGGTCGGTCCCCGGCGCGACTGCGAGCGTCAGCGCGCCGCTGCCGCGCCCCAACGGCACGCGGTTGATGGCGGCGTTATCGCGGGTGACGAAAATGCTCGCAGGGTCGATGTCCGACGCGATCGTCCGCGCGCTTGGCCATACTGCCATCGCTGCAAAGGCGAGCAGCCCGGTACCGGTACCGATGTCGGCGATGTTGCGCGGGGTTGTGCCCTTGCGTTTTAGCCGGTCGAGCATTGCGAGGCAGCCTGCGGTGGTATCATGACCGCCAGTGCCGAACGCCTGGCTCGCGTCGATCAGGAAGGGGGTCGTGCCAGAGGGGACGCGGTCGGCGTAGCTGCTGGTGTGAACAAAAAAGCGGCCGGCCTGGACGGGTTCGAGCCCCTGCTGCGACAGCGTGACCCAATCCTGTTCGACGAGTTCTTCGACTGTTGGCTGCTTGCCTTTGGCGCTTGGTAGCAGCGCCTGGATCATGGTCAACAGCGCGGGTTCGGGTTTGTCGTCAACATAGGCGTCGAGCTGCCACAACCCGGCATCCTCGTCGATTTCACGCGTCACCACCACCGGCGGGTCGGCGAGTGCGTCGAGCGGCGAGCCGTCCGACACGGCTTCGGCCTCGGCGCGGGTGCAGGGGAGCGAGATCAGCCAGCTCATGATTTAGCGCACATAGCTGGCGCCGTTCACATCGAGCACCGCGCCGGTCATCGACGCGGGGGCATCGAGCGCGCACCAGCGCGCCATTTCGGCGACCTCGTCGGGCATCGCGACGCGGCCCAGCGGGATGTCGGCGAGCAGCTTGTCACCGTCGCGGCTGGCGAGATAGTCGTCGGCCATGCCGGTCATCGTGAAGCCGGGGCAGATCGCAAAGGCGAGGATATTGTCAGCGGCATAGGCGCGCGCGATCGTCTTGGTCATCGCGACCATGCCCGCCTTTGACGCGGCATAATGCCAGTGCGCCGGGCTGTCGCCGCGGTGCGCGGCGCGGCTGGCGATGTTGACGATGCGGCCTTCTGCTTTGCGATCCTGCCAATGCAGGACGGCGCGACGGCAGAGGTCGGCGCTGGCGGTCAGGTTAATCTGGAGGGTGCGGTTCCAGTTTTCGAGCCAGTCGGCGTTCTCGCCAACGAGCGGGTTGGCCTCGAAGACCCCGGCGTTGTTGATCAGCACGTCGATGCGGTCGTCGAGCCGGTCTAGGCTGGCCTGCCACAGACGGGCGGGGGTAGCCGGGTCGGCGAGGTCGCCGTCGGCGCTGGAAAGCGCGACGACTTTTGTGGCGTCCGAGGTCAGCGCGGCGGCGATCGCGGCGCCGATGCCGCGGCTGGCGCCGGTGATCAGGATGTGGGTTTGCATGGGGCGGCTTTAGCGAGGCAACGGCGTCAGTCCAACCGCCAAACCGCGCCCAATAGCGTCAGGACATTCCTCGTTCCGTTCGTGTCGAGCGAAGTCGAGACACGCCGAAGTCGTGCGCTGCTGATGGGTGTCTCGACTTCGCTCGACACGAACGGGGCAAAAGTCCGTTTACGCCACCCGGCGGCTAAACTCGCTCGCGGCCTGTTCCAGTTGCTGCAATCGCCCGCCCATCTTGCCGAATTCCTGGCTCAGCACGCTGATTTCGCTCGCGACCATGCCCGAATCGTTGCGGATGCTGGCGATCGTTGAAGACATCGAGTCGGCGGCGAGCGCGGTTTCGTCGACCGCGGCGGTGATCGACGTGACCGTCTGCGCCTGCGCGTCCATCGCGTCGCGGATGCGCTGCGCCGATTGCTGGACCTCGACGATCGTCGCCTGGATCGACTGGTTTGCTGAGACCGATCCGCGGGTTGCCTGCTGGATCGCGGTGATCTTGCCCGCGATATCGTCGGTCGCGCGCGCGGTTTCGTTGGCGAGGCTTTTGACCTCCTGCGCCACAACGGCAAAGCCACGCCCTGATTCGCCGGCGCGTGCGGCCTCGATCGTGGCGTTGAGGGCGAGAAGGTTGGTCTGGCCCGCGATCTCGCGGATCAAACCCAAAATGGATTCGATCGATTCGGCGTGGTGCGACAGCGTTTCGGACATCGCGACGGCTTCGCCTGCCTGTTCGGAGGCGCGGGTGGCGACGCTGGCCGACGCTTCGACCTCGCTACGCGCATCCTCGATCGCGCGGATCAATCCGGCGGCGGTCGAGGCGGCTTCGCGCATCGCCATCGCCGATTGTTCGGACGCGGCGGCGACTTCGCTGGTCTTGGCGATCATGCCCTTCGCCGCCATGTCGGCCGAGGCCGCCTGCTTGGCGAGCTGTTCGCGCACCCCGTCGGTGTCCTGCACCAGCGAGGCGATCGAGCGGTCGAAATCGCCCGCGAGCGTCTGACGCTCGCTGGAAATCACTGCGCGGTCGAGCTTTTCGGCGTAGCGCTGCATGATGTCGAATTCGAGCAAGGCGAGCCGGTTGACCGCGCTAACCAGCCGCGCCAGTCGCGCTGCATCATCGATGCATGCGGTAACGACATATTCGATCGTCAGCCGCTGGCTTTCGGCGATGCACGACATGACCGAGGCAAGCGGCAGTTTGACGCGCCGCGCCATATGGGCGTTCTGGCAGGCGATCGTTGCGACTTCCTGTCCGGCGGCGTCGGCATATTTGACTTCGGTGTGGCGCGCGCTGCCGCGGATATAGGATTCGAGTAGTTCGCCATCGACCGCGCGCTCGACGCTGGGCAGTATATTGAATGCATCCCAATAGGCACGCGCAATGGCGTCTTCGCGGCCGACGATGATCGCATGAATCTCGGCGGCCTGTGCGGCAAGTTGACCGTCGAGGTCGTAGTAGGGGAAGCGTTCGGCCATCGAAATCGGGTCGATTTGCTGCTTATGAATCGGATTTTCCTTCACCATGATCCTGCTTCCCTGATCGATCCAATGGGGCGCGAGTCTGCCGCTCGACATCGTCCGCAATACATAGGATCGGGGTATGCGGGTCTTTGGTAAATTGCGCGTTAACCAGAGAAGAGTTTTTCGCCCTAGTACGCCTCGCCCGCTGGCACCGGATACCCCTCGAACGCCTTGATCGTGCGCAGCGCAAAGGCGCTGTGCATTGCCGCGACCCCGGGCAACCGCGACAGGCAGTGGCGGTGCAATCGGTCGAAATCGGCAACATTGCGCGCCGCGACGCGCAGCCGGTAGTCGGAAGCGCCCGACAAAAGCTGGCATTCGAGGATTTCGTCGAAGCTTTTGACCGCGCTTTCGAACGCGGTCAGCGCCTCTTCGCTTTGCGAGGTCAGGCTGATGTCGACGAACACGTCGAGCCCGAGCCCGATGCGTTCGGGGGCGAGGCGCGCGGCATAGCCGGTGATGATCCCCGCCGTCTCGAGCGCGCGGATGCGGCGGTGGCACGCCGACGCCGACAGCCCGACCGCTTCGCCGAGCTCGGCGGCAGGGCGCGGGCCACCCCGTTGCAGCATGTCGAGGAGCTTGCGGTCGATTCGATCAATCATTGTGCGTCCTGGAGCCATATTGCGCGATATTTGTGCGCGTTTGTCGCGAATCCAGCGGCGATATGCAAGCACCTCGCGCGCCGTTTCTGCTATCAGGCGCAGCATGAACGACGCGGCGCCGAGACAGCGCGACCGGCGGCGAACCAATGGAGAGCGACAATGATCATCGGCACCCCCAAGGAAATCAAGAACCACGAATATCGCGTCGGGCTGACCCCAGAAAGCGCGCGCGAACTGGCCGTTCACGGCCACCGCGTCTTGGTCCAGACCGGCGCGGGCGCTGGCATCGGCGCGCACGACCGCTATTATGTCGAAGCAGGGGCCGAAATCGTGCAGACGGCGGAAGAAATTTTCGCGACCTGCGACATGGTGGTCAAGGTCAAAGAGCCCCAGCCCGGCGAGCGCGCGATGCTGCGCGAAGGCCAGATCCTCTACACCTATCTCCACCTCGCGCCCGATCCCGACCAGACGCGCGACCTGATGAAATCGGGCGCGGTGTGCATCGCCTATGAAACTGTCACCAGCCCGCACGGCGGCCTGCCGCTCTTGAAGCCGATGAGCCAGGTCGCGGGGCGCATGTCGATCCAGGCGGGCGCGACTGCGCTCGAAAAAGCGCATGGCGGCCGCGGCGTGCTGCTCGGCGGCGTCCCCGGCGTTGCGCCGGGCAAGGTGTGCGTGATCGGCGGCGGCGTGGTCGGCTTCAACGCGGCGCAGATGGCGGCGGGGCTTGGCGCCGATGTGACGATCCTCGACCGCGATCCCGAAGTGCTCGAACGCGTCGGTACCTTCTTCGAGGCGCGTGCCAAGACGCGCTTCTCGAACCGCGCCAATCTGGCCGAATGCGTCGCCGAGGCCGATCTGGTCATCGGCGCGGTGCTGATCCCCGGCGCCGAGGCACCCAAGCTCGTAACGCGCGAGATGCTCGGCACGATGCAGGCGGGTTCGGTGCTCGTCGACGTTGCGATCGATCAGGGCGGCTGTTTCGAAACCAGCCATGCGACCACCCACGCCGAACCCACTTATGTGGTCGACGGCATCGTCCATTATGCGGTTGCCAACATGCCCGGCGGGGTCGCGCGCACCAGCACCTATGCGCTCAACAACGTGACTTTGCCGCATGCGCTGCGCATCGCCGATCTGGGGTGGAAGGAAGCTTTGAAGCGCGACGTGCATCTTGCGCAGGGTTTGAACGTATGGAATGGCAAGGTGACGTTCGAGGCCGTAGCCGAAGCGATCGGAACCGATTATGTGTCTGTTGAGCAGGCACTCGCCTGATAACAAGGACATAGGTAAGAAATGACCGAGCAAACTCCCCCGCCGCCGCAGGACGACCAGCCCGAGGAAAATGAAGTGCTGCGCGCTGCACGTGAGCAGCGTCAGCAGAAGGAAGCCGCCGACGCGGCTGAAGCGGCGGATCGGGACGCGGCAAAGGGCGGCAAGCGCGGCTGGAAAACTGCCGCCGCGGCAGGCTTGGGCATCGGTTCGGCGGCGGTCATCGCGGCGCTGCTTTACGCGAACCGCGACAAGATTAAGTGAAGCCTTTCCCCGCGCGCTGACCGCGCGCGGTATGGGAATGCATCGTCCCGGACTTGATCCGGAATCCAAAGGGCGGCCGCGTGCCGCCCTTTGTCGTTGGACGAAACATCGGGCCGGATTCCAGAACTGCGGCTTTGCTGCCTCGATGGCGGCAGCTGATGTGCCTCTATCGACTGTCGATAGTCGCCGTGGTCGAGGCGGAGGCTGCGGTTTGCTCTCGAACGCCCATGATCAGGAGCCACAAGCAGGTACCAATCTCGCCGATCGAGCCGGGCAAGGATATATAGCGGGCGATAGGTAGCTCGGTAAATTCGGGCACCAGCAAGCGGCCGAAAAAGGCTACCAGATAGCCGAAGCAGCCCGCCATCAAAAGGACGCCGAAGAGACGCGGTATCAATTGCGACCGGAACAACAGCCAGCCGAACGGCAGCAGCCAAAGTCCCCAGAAGATTTTGAGGATGAAGATGCCGTTCCAATAGCTTTCGAGCGCCATCAAAACCTGCAACTCCAACGCCGCGGCAGCCAGCGCGGCAAGGCCCGGCTCGTCACCCAACAACGACAGGACGTTGATCCGATAGGCCATATTCGCGAAGGCGATCGGCACGCTCGCGGTCGCCAGCGCCACCATCGCGATGGCTGCGTTTTGCCCGAAGGGTGCCAGCAAACGATAGAGTGCAAGGGGCAGGAGAAGGAAGGCGGTATAGCAAATCAGGCCCGCCGCGATTCCAAGCCGGAACAGCGTCTCATGCGATCGGATCGCCGCAATCAGCGTCGCGCCGTCCTTGCTGGTTTCGATGACACTCGGCACATAGGCCAAGCTTAAGATGCCGCACAGCACCACGATCAGATATAAAAGTCCCGCGATGCGCGCTGTTTTCGAGGTGATGTTCATAGCGCCGTCTCCTGCAGCGAGCCGCTATGTAGCATCAGCGTATTATAACAGCAATACACGTCGAGGCGATGTGGCCATGGGCATGTGCGATCATGACCGGCGATAGCGCCTCGCGTTTCTTATCTTTCACGCCCGCTAAGCAATTGCATATCGCGGCCATGGCGCTAAACCGGCGCCCATCGACCGAATAGAGTCAGAAACGGGGCTGATATGGCTGGCAACGAACCGAATACGCGCCCGCGCGCGCCGCATCTGCAGGTGTATAAATGGGGCCCCGCGATGGCGGTCTCGATCCTTCATCGCGCCAGCGGTGACGGGCTGGCGATTGTCGGTGCGGGCCTGTTCCTGTGGTGGCTTGGCGCGATTGCTGCGGGGCCAGACGCCTATGCGGCGTTTGTTGCGTGCATCTGGCACGATCCCAGCCCTGAAATCAGCCTGTTTCACCAGATCACCAATATATTGGGCAAAGTCGTTCTCGTCGGGCTGACCTGGGCATTTTTCCAGCATCTGTTTTCGGGGCTGCGTCACTTCGTGCTCGACACCGGCGCGGGGTATGAGCTGAAATCGAACAAGCTGTGGTCGACCGTCGTGATCGCCGCGGGCGTGTTCGCGACCGCCGCGACCTGGCTCTATATCATGGCGGAGGCACTCTGATGGGCGACGGCACGCATCTGGGCAAAGTTCGCGGCCTCGGCTCGTCGGGACATGGGTCGCAGCACTGGCTGCAACAGCGGCTGACAGCGCTCGGCAATATCCTGCTCGTCGGCTTTTTTGTCGTATCATTGATCCGGCTGCCGCTCGGCGATCATGCCGCGGTGCTGCGTTGGGCCGCGAACCCGATGGTCGCGCTCGCGCTGATCCTGATGGTCGTCAGCGTTTTCTGGCATCTGCGGCTCGGCCTCACGGTGCTGATCGAGGATTATGTCCACGGGCCGATGCTGTTGCTCGCGACCGTTCTGCTCAATTTCTACGCCATCGGCGGCGCCGCCTACGGGATCTTCACGATCGCCCGGATTGCGCTAGCACCCGTCGTGGCCGGCCCGGGGGGCATGTGACATGACCGACGCTTACAAGATTATCGACCATATCTATGACACTGTCGTCGTCGGCGCTGGCGGATCGGGCCTGCGCGCGACGATGGGCTCGGCCGAAGCCGGGCTCAAGACCGCGTGCATCACCAAAGTGTTCCCGACCCGCAGCCACACCGTTGCGGCGCAGGGCGGTATCGCCGCATCGCTCGGCAACAACAGCCCCGACCATTGGCAATGGCATATGTATGACACCGTCAAGGGCTCCGACTGGCTCGGCGACCAGGACGCGATCGAATATATGGTCCGCGAAGCACCGCAGGCGGTGTACGAGCTTGAGCATGCCGGGGTGCCCTTTTCGCGCAACGCCGATGGCACCATCTATCAGCGCCCGTTCGGCGGTCATATGCAGAATATGGGCGAAGGCCCGCCGGTGCAGCGCACCGCCGCTGCGGCCGACCGCACCGGCCACGCGATGCTCCACGCGCTCTATCAGCAGTCGCTGAAATATGACGCCGACTTCTTCGTCGAATATTTCGCGCTCGACCTGATCATGGAAGACGGCCCCGACGGCAAGGTGTGCCGCGGCGTGATCGCGTTGTGCATGGACGATGGCAGCATCCACCGGTTCCGGTCGCAGGCCGTCGTGCTCGCGACCGGCGGCTATGGCCGCAGCTATTTCACCGCGACCTCGGCGCACACCTGCACCGGCGACGGCGGCGGGATGGTGCTGCGCGCTGGGCTGCCTTTGCAGGACATGGAGTTTGTCCAGTTCCACCCGACCGGTATCTATGGCGCCGGGGTGCTGATCACCGAAGGCGCGCGCGGCGAGGGCGGCTATCTGACCAACTCTGAAGGCGAGCGGTTCATGGAACGCTACGCCCCGTCGGCGAAGGATCTGGCGTCACGCGATGTCGTGTCGCGCTCGATGGCGCTGGAAATCCGCGAAGGCCGCGGCGTCGGCCCGCACAAGGACCACATCTTCCTGCACCTCGACCATATCGATCCCGCGGTGCTCGCCGAACGGCTGCCCGGCATCACCGAAAGCGGCAAGGTGTTCGCGGGCGTCGACCTGACGCGCCAGCCGCTGCCGGTTGTGCCGACGGTCCATTATAATATGGGCGGTATCCCCTGTAACTATCATGGCGAAGTCGTCACGCTCGGCAAGGATGGCCCCGACACCGTGGTCCCCGGCCTGTTCGCTGTCGGCGAAGCCGCCTGCGTGTCGGTGCATGGCGCGAACCGCCTCGGCTCCAACAGCCTTATCGATCTCGTCGTCTTTGGCCGCGCCACCGGGCACCGGTTGCGCGACATCATCAAGCCCGGCGCGGCGCAGCAGCCGTTGCCGACCCACAGCGCCGACCTGGCGCTCGGCCGCCTCGACCATTTCCGCCATGCCAAGGGCGGGTCGCCGACCGCGGAAATCCGCACCGAAATGCAGCGCGCCATGTCGGCGCACGCCGCGGTGTTCCGCACCGACGAGCTGATGGCCGAGGGCAAGGAAAAGCTGACCAAGACCTATCAGCGGATGAACGACGTCGGCGTGACCGACCGCAGCCTGATCTGGAACACCGACCTCGTCGAAACGCTCGAGCTCGATAATCTGATCAGTCAGGCGACGGTGACGATGCATTCTGCATACAACCGCAAGGAAAGCCGCGGCGCCCACGCGCACGAGGATTTCCCCAACCGCGACGATGCGAACTGGATGAAGCACACCGTGGCGTGGTTCGACGGCTGGGGCGGCAAGGGCGGCGGCGTCCGCCTCGATTACCGCCCGGTCCACGAATATACGCTGTCCGACGATGTCGAGTATATCAAGCCGAAGGCGCGGGTTTATTGAGGTGGCCAAGCTTGATTGGTCAAAAGCGAAGGTAGCAAGCCCAGACCCCGCGCGAGGGTCGAAATATGACACTGCTTTTCAAGCTTTTGGCCCGACGCCCGATGGCCGAAAGGAATATAAAGAGGCCAAGCAAACCCGCAGCGCCGCTGCTAAAAAAGCCGCCCAAACTCGGGCGGCAAATAAGGCCAAGCAGGCGGCTCAGCAGCAAGAAGAAATTGAAGCTGATCAGCGCAATGCAACTTTTTTTGAAAAGTTGAAAGCGAAGATGGCGCTCGGGAATGAGCGCCGTCGGCAAAAAAGGATGGCGTCTATCTAGATGCTGCGACGGCGCAAAGTCGCAGAAATCCCAAATCTGTAGGTACTTGGGGGCAACATCTCTTGGAAGCGATGAACAAAGGACGAGCGATCAATAGGCAGGGATTACTGAGCCAATCACTCAAAATCGAGCACTGTATCGACGTCCATCCGCTCATGCAAAACGCGAATAACCCAGATCAGATCATCGGCCTGTTTCGAATAGATGCAAAGATGGTGGCCAGATCGGACTTTCCATTCATTGCCAATCGGCTGGACGATCCGCAATCCGTCAGCCGCTTTGCGCAAATCTTCCTCGATCTGACAGACATAGGTGTCAGCCTGATCGACGCCCCAGCGATCGGCGGTGTATAGCCAGATATCGGTGATGTCGCGGCGCGCTGCAGGCGACAGCAGATAGCGCGTCATGCCGCGCCTTTATAGTTCGCCCGCATTTCCTTTAGAAACTGATCAAAGTCGAAGGATTCAGGCGGTCCGCTGTCGATGCCCTCCTGGATCGCAGCGCGCAGTGCCTGCAATTTCACATCGTCTGCAATATAGCGCCGCATTGCTTCGCGCACGACTTCGCTCGTCGTCGCGAACTCGCCCGATTCGACCTTGCGGCGCGCGAATTGGATGAAGGGTTCGCCGAGGGCGACCGAGGTGTTCTTGATAGCCATGGGTTATGTTACCAAAATTTGGTAATACGGTCTAGAACCACGCTTCTATCGGGTTGATGTCGGAGAAGGGCCGATCGACGTCCTGGCCCATTATCCACAGCTTCTGGCACGCAACGGTGAAAAAGATCAGCGCGACGGTCCACACGATGAAGGTCTTGCGCGCCTGCCAGCGGCGTTCGGCCTCGGCGGCCTTGGCGCGCGCCTTGTAGTCGATGCCCAGCTCGCCTTCGAACTCGGCAACCAGCTGCGCGCGGCGGGTGCGCGAAATATTCGCGATACTCGCGTTACTTTCATCGGCTTTTGCGCGGCGAGTCGCCATTGTTGCACCCTGACCAGATAGTCCTGCCATCGGTGATAGAGCACAGCCCCTGCGAAAGCGTTAACTCAAGACAAATCAATCGGGCGCGATCGCGATGAGTTTGATCCGTGCCGCGGCGCCGCGCAGCAGGGTGAGGTCGCGGCGCGGACGATCCAGCGCCGCTGCGAGCAGGGCGAGCACGGCATCATTCGCCGCGCCGTCGGCGGGCGGCGCGGTGACGCGCAACCGGATGCTTTGACCGTCGATCCGCAGCTCATCGTGCGCCGCGCCGGGCGTGACCCGTACCTCCAGCCGTCCGGTCGGCGCCGCGAGGTCACGCAGCGCCGCCGTCAGCGCGGGATCGGGACGGTATTTCAGATCGTGATGACCAGCTTGCCGACCGCGCTGCGGTCACCGAGCTTGGCGATCGCCTGGCCGCCATCGGCGAGCGCGTAGGTGCCGGTGACGCGCGGCTTGATCTTGCCCTGTTCCCACAGCTGGAACAGGCGTGCGACATGCGCGCGGTTGCGTTCCGGCTCGCGGGCGACGAACGCGCCCCAGAACACGCCCGCGACGTCGCAGCTTTTGAGCAAGGTCAGGTTGAGCGGCAGCCGCGGGATGCCCGCCGGGAAACCGACGACGAGGTAGCGGCCTTCCCACGCGATCGAACGCAGCGCGGGCTCGGCATAGTCGCCGCCGACCGCATCATAAATGACATTGGCGCCGCCGGGTCCGACCGCCTCCTTGAATTTGTTTGCCAATTCTTTCGACTGATCCTTGTCGAACGGCTGGCGGCCATAGATCACGACCTCATCGGCGCCCGCCTGCCGCGCGATGTCCGCCTTTTCTTCGCTCGATACACCCGCGACGACGCGCGCGCCGAACGCCTTGCCGAGCTCGACCGCGGCGATGCCGACCCCGCCCGAGGCGCCGAGGACGAGCAAAGTCTCGCCTTCCTGGATATGGCCGCGATCGACCAGCGCGTGGATGCTGGTGCCATAGGTCATCAGCAGCGACGCGCCCTCGGCGAAGTCATGGCCTTCGGGCAGATGATAGACGTTGTGAACGCCGACTGCGACGGCTTCGGACATGCCGCCATTGCCGCACCCGGCGATCACGCGGTCGCCGACCTTGAACCCGGTGACGCCTTCGCCGACTTCGGCGACGAGGCCCGCGACTTCGCCGCCGGGGGCAAAGGGGCGCGCGGGCTTGAACTGATATTTGTCCTCGATAATCAACGTGTCGGGGAAATTCACCGCGCACGCCTTGACGTCGATGACGATCTGGCCCGCGCCCGCGGTCGGCCGCGGCAGCTCGCCCAAGACCAGCGTTTCGGGGCCGCCGGTGGCGGTCGACAAGAGAGCCTTCATCATCTTCTCCTCATAGTGTCGCGGGGGTCAGCCAGGGCTGGTCCGTCGCAATCTTTTTCTCATGCGCGGCAATCGCCGCTTCGCTTTTTTCGGTGAGTGAAATCTCGTCGAGGCCGTTCAGCAGGCACATTTTTCGGAATGGATCGATGTCGAAGCTGAAACGGTCCTGAAACGGCGTCGTCACGGTCTGGGTGTCGAGATCGACGTGGATCGGATCGGTCGCCGCGACCTCCATCAGCCGATCGATCGCCGATTGAGGCAGCACGACGGGCAGGATGCCATTCTTGACCGCATTGCCCGAGAAAATGTCCGAATAGCTGGGCGCGATCACGACGCGGATGCCAAGGTCGCCCAACGCCCAAGCGGCATGTTCGCGGCTCGATCCGCAGCCAAAATTGTCGCCCGCAATCAGGATCGGCGCTTGCTGATATTCGGGCTGGTCGAACAGATTGTCGGGGTCGGCACGCAGCGTTTCGAACGCGCCCTTGCCCAGCCCTTCGCGGCTGATCGTCTTGAGCCATTTTGCCGGGATGATTACGTCGGTGTCGACGTTTTTCAGCCCGAACGGGATGGCACGGCCTTCGACTTTTTCGATCGGCGCCATGCTATTCGGCGGCCTTAGGAAAAGCGGGCAGCTTGGCGACATCGCGCGGTTCGTGCTGAATGATCACCGTCGCTTTCAGATTTTTGGCCAGCGCCTTGAAGCGGCCGAAAGACGCGAGGGTGTCGGCGCGGTTCGTATTGAAGGTCGGCACCCCTTCGCTGTCGTAATTTTCCTGAAAATGGGCCTGGTCGCCGCTGAGCAGCACCGGTCCGCGACCCGCCAGTCGCACCAGCAGCGTGTGGTGGCCCGGGGTATGCCCCGGCATGTCGAACATCACCACGCTGCCGTCGCCGAAAACATCCTTGTCGCGCGCGACCGGCTCGACCTTGCCGCCGCCGCTGATCCAGTGCGTGAACGGCCGGGGGTCGAGAAAGGCGGGCGGCGGGCTTTGCGTCAGCGCATCCCAATCGCCTTTGCCAATATAGAGTTTCGCGGCGGGGAAATCGGGGAGCTGACCGACATGGTCGGAATGGAAGTGGCTGACCCCGACGACGTCGATGTCCTGCGGTTTGATGCCAAGGTCGGCGAGCTGTTCGACAAGGGTGCGGTGCACCGTTGCCGACATGTCGCCGGTAGCGGCAAGCGCCGCGCCCTTCAGCGCGCTGGGCAATCCCAGATCCCACAGCATCAGCTGGTCGCCGTGGCGGATCAGGTAGCACCCGACGGTCAGATCGCGGCTCTGCCCCGGATAGGCTTCGGTGTCCGAAAAGGCGTTGAGCCGGTTGACGCGCACCGTGCCGCAATCGAGCCGGGTCAGGCTGACCTTGGCCGCCTCAGGTTTGTCCTGCGCGATGGCAGGGGCGGCGAGGGCCAGGGCCGCTGCGGCCGATACAATAGCTTTCCAGATCATGCTCTTGGCTCCCTCTGTCGCGCGCTCAATCGATCAATTCCCGCACGTCGGTGAGCCGCCCGGTCACCGCCGCCGCCGCCGCCATCGCGGGCGACACCAGATGGGTGCGGCTGCCCGGCCCCTGACGGCCGACGAAATTGCGGTTGCTGGTGCTGGCGCAGCGTTCGCCGGCAGGCACCTTGTCGGGGTTCATGCCGAGACACGCCGAACAGCCGGGTTCGCGCCATTCCAGACCCGCGTCGATGAAAATGCGGTCGAGCCCCTCGGCCTCGGCCTGCGCCTTCACCAGTCCCGATCCGGGGACGACGATCGCCCATTTGACGTTGTCGGCCTTGTGCCGCCCTTTCAACACCGCGGCGGCGGCGCGCAGATCTTCGATGCGGCTGTTGGTGCAGCTGCCGATGAAGATATTCTCGATCGGCACGTCCTGCATCCGCGTACCGGGCTCCAACCCCATATAGGCGAGCGATTTTGCCGCGGCGGCCTGTTTCGACGGGTCGGCGAAGCTGTCGGGTGCCGGAACCGTGCCGGTGATCGGCACGACATCCTCGGGGCTGGTGCCCCAGGTGACGCTCGGCGCGATGTCGGCGGCGTCGATGACGACAGTCTTGTCGTAAGTTGCGCCGGGATCGGTCGCGAGGCTGGTCCAGTAAGCGACTGCAGCGTCCCAGTCGGCGCCCTTCGGCGCATAGGGGCGGCCCTTGAGATAGGCGAAGGTGGTTGCATCCGCCGCGATCAGCCCGGCGCGCGCTCCGCCCTCGATCGCCATGTTGCTGACCGTCAGCCGGCCCTCGACGCTCAGCGCGCGGATCGCGCTGCCGGTATATTCGATGACATGGCCGGTGCCGCCCGCGGCGCCAATGGTGCCGGTGATATGAAGAATGATGTCCTTCGCCGTGACGCCGGGGCCGACGTCGCCCTCGACGCGGACCTCCATCGTCTTCGCGGGCTGAAGCAGCAAGGTCTGGGTCGCCAGTACATGCTCGACCTCGCTCGTGCCGATGCCGAAGGCGAGCGCCCCGATGCCGCCGTGGCAGGCAGTGTGACTGTCGCCGCAGACGATCGTCGTGCCGGGCAGCGAAAACCCCTGTTCAGGGCCGACGACATGGACGATGCCCTGCTCGGCGGCGACCGCGTCGATGTAGCGAATCCCGAAGTCGGGGGCGTTGGTTTCGAGCGCGGCGAGCTGCGCCGCGCTTTCCCTATCGGCAATCGGCAGCCGGTTGCCCGCCGCATCCTTACGCGCCGTGGTCGGCAGGTTGTGATCGGGCACCGCCAGCGTCAGATCGGGGCGGCGCACCGTGCGCCCGCTGGCACGCAGTCCCGCGAACGCCTGCGGGCTGGTGACTTCATGGACAAGGTGGCGGTCGATGAAGATCAGGCAGGTGCCGTCGGGGCGCTGTTCGACAACATGCGCGTCCCAGATTTTTTCATACAGGGTGCGGGGGCGAGTCATGCGGTTCACTTAAGCCCGTAGGATAACAATGCAAGCGAGTGGCGATCCAAAACGCAATTTTCGGTCGTTGAGCGTCGTCGCCCCTGCGAAAGCAGGGGCCGTAGTCGGCCTTGCGCAGCGTGGCCGCCTAAACCGATAGCGGCCCCTGCCTTCGCAGGGGCGACGAGATAGTCTATAATGCTCTCATGACCACGCTCGCCATCCTCGCACTCATCTTCGCCACCGTCATCGCGATGGAATTCGTCGCCTGGGCAAGCCACAAATATATCATGCACGGCTTCGGCTGGGAGTGGCATCGTGACCATCATGAACCGCACGACAAAATGCTGGAGAAGAACGACCTGTTCGGGCTGTTCGGTGCGGCGCTGAGCATTTCGATGTTCGCTGTGGGCAGCCCGATGATCATGGGGGCGAGCGCGTGGGCGCCGGGGACGTGGATCGGGCTGGGAGTGCTGTTTTACGGCATTATCTATACCGTCGTGCATGACGGGCTGGTGCATCAACGCTATTTCCGCTGGGTGCCGCGGCGCGGCTACGCCAAGCGGCTGGTGCAGGCGCACAAGTTGCACCATGCGACGATTGGCAAGGAAGGCGGGGTCAGTTTCGGCTTCGTTTTTGCGCGCGACCCGGCGAAACTGAAGGCCGAGTTGAAGGTGCAGCGCGCGGCGGGGGTTGCGGTGGTGCGCGAGGCGCTGGTCGATTGATCGTCGTCCCCGCGAAGGCGGGGGCCGCTGTCGGCCTGATACTTCCTAGCTGCGTAAACCGCTAGTGGCCCCCGCCTTCGCGGGGGCGACGGTAGTCAACCCATCCGATAATCCGCCGTAATCGCCCCGCAGGCGCGTAATTCTTCCTCATGCCCCACCTCGCGCCAGCTTTCAGCGAGCGCCTGTCGTTCCCAATCGAGCATCGCGGGGTGCGCGAGGACATGGTTGACCCATGCCTGCCCAGCACCGACGTCCAGACCATAGGTACGGATGCGGAAGGCGACGGGGACGAAGAAGGCGTCGACCGCAGTAAAATCGGCGCCCGCGAGCCACGGGCCGCCGAATTTCGCGAGCCCCTCCTCGAACAATTCGCGAATCCGCGCGACATCGGCTTTCAGCGCGTCCGACATCGGCTTCGGCGTCACGCGCACGCCGACATTCATCGTGCAATCATTGCGCAGTGCCGAAAAGCCGCTGTGCATTTCGCACACTGCGCATTGCGCCCAGGCGCGCGCGTCGGGGGCGGTCGGCCATACGCCGTCGTGCCGGTCGGCGAGATAGAGGGTGATGCCGAGCGAATCATAGATGGTGTGCCCCTCGTGGAGCAGCGCGGGAACCTGTCCGGTCGGCGAGAAACTACGGAAATCGTCGTAATTGGCGGGCTTGGTAAAGGGTTCGATGCGGTCGCGAAAGGCGATGCCGAGCGCGGTCATCAGCACCCATGGACGCAGCGACCAGCTCGAATAATTGCGGTTGGCGGTGATCAGTTCGTACATGCTTCGCGCTCCTGTGCGACGATGGGGGAGGTGTAGCCGGGGTCGTGCGCGAACGGCAGCGCGCTGCCCTCGCGCAGCGCCGCCAGCACGCTGGCGAAGTCGCTGCGGGCGCGCCAGCCGAAGCGGCGCTCGGCGTGCGCCGGGTCGTAAACGCGGTCGATCGTTTCGGGCAGCACCCAGCCCGCTGCCGCATAGAGCTCGGCGGCATCGGGGTGGGCGCGTGCGATGACCGCGCGCGCGTCGCGGGCAAGCTCCTCGGCATCGTCGCGCGCGAACGGCGGCGGCGCCGAGAGGATGAAGGTGTCGCAACCGATCGTCGGCGCCGCCTCCAGCGCTGCGAGATGGGCCGCCGCAGCATCCTCGACCGTCAGACGGCGGTGGAGCATTTCGTTCGCCTTGAGATTTGGCCCGCTCGGCACTGCATGGGTGTCGTCATCTTCGGGAAAGAAACGGCCGGTGCGCAGGATTGCCACGTTGATGCCATGCTCGCGGTGGACGAGGCGGCACGCCTGCTCGGCGGCGAATTTGGTGATGCCATAGATGTTGCGCGGCTCCAGCGGACCGAAATCCTCGTCCATCCACCAGGCGCCGGTATCGCCTGCGCCAGCGCGGACGTCGGCGCGCACCATCGGCGAGGTGGTCGAGGTGAACAGGAAGCGGTCATTGTCCGCCGCGACCGCCGCCTCGATCAGGTTCAGCGTGCCACTGACATTGACGTCGATGAACGCCTGCCGCGGATAACGGACGATGTCGGGTTTGTGCAGCGCGCCGCTGTGGATGACCGCTTCGATGCCATGCTCCGCCATTGTGCGGTCGATCAGCGCGCGGTCGGCGACTGTGCCGATCACCTGCGTGTGGGCGCCGGGCACGACATCGATGCCGGTAACGTCATGCCCACCCTGGCTGAGCAACGGCGCAAGATAGCGCCCGAGCCAGCCCGATGAACCGGTCAGCAGCACGCGCATCGATGATTCTCCTCTGGCTCCTGTACGCGCGCCTTACCCAAACAGCCGTCCGGTCCGCAACCAGGTCGCGCGCTTCAGCCTTTCGGTGCAGCGGCAACCGGGATCGGTGCTGCGGCCACTCCGCGCGCGGGCGGCAGCTCGCTGAGGTCCAGCCAGCCGGCGTCGTCGCGCTTGTGATAGCTGTCGATCACCGTGAAGGGGATGCGGAAGGGAAAGCCCCAGTCGCTGTTCCACATCGCGACGACGCCCGTCCGCGTCGCGGGTTCGAAGATCATCGTCGCGCGATAGCCCGAAACCGCGCCCGAATGACCTTCGAGCCGGTGGCCGCCATAGGTAAAGCTGCGCCAACCAAGGCCATAGGATGCATCGCCCATCGCCTGCCGCAAGGTGCCGCCATAGAGTTTCGCAGTGCCGACGCGCGGGCGGTGGGCGAGCTGCAACACCGATTGCGGCAGCACATCGGGGCGCGCACCCATCATCGCCTGCATCCATTTGGCGAAATCGACGATATCGCTCTCGACCCCGGCCGCGGCGGGGACGCGCCAATAGGCCTCCTTGACCTGGAGCGTCTGATGCCCGCGGTGCGGTTTGGCCCAATCCTTGGCGCCCGTCAGCCGCTCCATCCCGAAACCGGCGCTGACCATGCCGAGCGGCAGGAAAAAGCGATCCTCGACGGCGCTGGAAAAGGGCTTGTCAGCGGCCGCGGTCAAAATCTCGGTCGCCGCATCGAAAGCGATATTCTGATAGGTGTGACAGGTGCCGGGGTCGCATTGCAGCGGCGCAGCGGCAAGGCCGGTGCGGATCAGCGCGGGGTTCTGCCCCTCCTCCAGCTTTTCGTCATAGGCGTTTTTGGTGAGACCGGTGCGCTGGGCGAGCAAGTCGTCGAGGGTCACTTGCGCCTCGGCGCCGCGCGGCAGGCGCAGCGAGGTGCGCCAAGCGGCGACGGGACGATCAAGATCGAGCGCGCCGTCCTTCGCGAGCGCCGCTGCCATCACGCCGGTGGTGGTTTTGGATACCGACGCCCAGCGGAACATCGTCTGCGCGGTCACCGGCGTTCCGGTCGACACGTCGGAAACGCCATAGGCGCGCACGAAGCGCAGTTCGCCATCCTCGACCACCGCCACGGCCAGCCCCGCCATTTCGGGGCGCTGGGCAAGGTCGGTAAGTTGTCGGTCGAGCGCGCGATAGTCGATCCGGCCGCGCCATTGCGCGGGGGTTTGTGGCAGGTTTTCGGGCGCCATGATCGGGATCGGGACGCTGGCGAGCGGCTGGTTTCCGCCAATGGCGTGGATGCCGAACCAGCCCGAAAACCCCAACGCGACGATCGCGATCAGGATAAGGACAACGCGCGGCATTGAAGCAGGATTGGGCTGCGACCTCATAGTTGACGCTGTCTTAGCCGCGCCTGCCGCCGCCGTCACCCCCGGAGCGGCTCAGACCGTCAGATAACGCCAGGCTTTGATCGTACCGATGGCATAGACCGCCCCATAAAGGAGAACGATAAGCGACGACCAGATCGCGAAGCTGTCGGTATGTTGCGGCCGCCACAGATGGAGCGGGACAAAGACCAGGCCGCGCAGCAGGTAGATGGCGGTGATCGTCACCAGTCCGGTGCGCAGCAAAGGCAGGCGTGGCAATGTGCCGGCGCCCGAAAAGGCGTAGGCGGCCCAGACCGTCAGCACCGCGCTGATCGCCAGTGTGAGCAGCGTCGGGGTCCAGCCACCCCGCGCCGCCGCCCGCGCCATCCCCTCTCCGGCGCCGAAGAAGCGATACCAATCGGGACCGCCGAAGATGCACGCGATATGGAGCAAGGCCGCCGCGACCGACAGCCCGCCGCCGATCATCAGCCAGGTCGAACCGGGGTTGGCGGCGACGCTCGTCATCGATTTCAGGCGATATAATGCGCGGTGGTTTTTTCGGCGACCTCTTCGGCTGTCACGCCCGGTGCCAGTTCGATCAGCTTGAACGGGCTGCTATGATCGTCACGCCGGAACACTGCGAGGTCGGTGATGACCATGTCGACGACATTTTTTCCGGTCAGCGGCAGGGTGCAGGCGGGGATGAATTTCGGGCTGCCGTCCTTGGCATTATGTTCCATCACGACGATGATCTTCTTGACCCCGGCAACCAGGTCCATCGCGCCGCCCATGCCCTTGATCATCTTGCCGGGGATCATCCAGTTGGCGATGTCGCCATTCTCCGCAATCTCCATCGCGCCGAGCACAGTGAGGTCGATATGGCCGCCGCGAATCATCGCAAAGCTGTCCGACGAGCTGAAATAGGCCGAGTTCGGGACTTCGCTGATCGTCTGCTTGCCCGCGTTGATCAGGTCGGCGTCTTCCTCGCCCTCAATCGGGAAAGGGCCGATGCCGAGCATGCCGTTTTCCGATTGGAGGGTGACCGTCATCCCTGCGGGGATATGGTTCGCAACGAGCGTCGGGATGCCGATACCCAGATTGACGTAATAGCCGTCCTGCAGTTCCTTTGCGGCGCGCGCCGCCATGTCGTCGCGGGTCCAGGGCATTATTTCGGCTCCCAATTTTTGTCGGAGGGGAAGGTGTCGTCCCAGCCCAGCTTTTCCCATGGGCCATAGACGGGGTTGGGGAACAGGAACCAGCCTTTGTCCCACAGCGCCGCGGCGGCGGGGCCGGTGGCGAGCGCGGTGCGGGTTGCGGCGGGCAGGTTCCTGACGTTGAACTGCTGGCTGAAATCGCCGAGCTGGTCGCCGGCGAGGATGATGACGCAGTAACGCGATGCGATCGTCGCACGGCGCCCGTCCTTGCTCGACCCGCTTGCGTCGTCGCCCATCAGGAATAACGTCTCGCCATGCTTGAACTCGCCGAGCCCGGCGGCGCGCAGCGTGTCTTCGCTGCCCTTGGCATTGGCGGCGCTGCGATTGGTGTTGGCGATGACGGTGATCCCCGCGGCGCGCAACTTGGTCACCATCTCGACCGTACCGGGCATGGCTACCGCTTTGCCCGCGCCGGTCTTTTCCCACTGGTCCCAGATTTTGGGGTCATAGGTGGAGCCTTGTTCGGCGAAATAGCGCATCGGGCCGAGGTTCCAGATCAGCGTCTCGTCGGCATCGAACACCGCGGCGAAGGGTTTGTTGCCGCAGGGTTCAAAGCGCGGCGCGGCCATGGTCGCACCGGTGGCGAGGACGACGCTGTCGGTCGGGCGCTGCTGGATCCGTGCGAGGCCATAGTCGGCGATCCGCGCATTGGTCGCGCGAACGGCGATGGCAGCCTCGGCCGAACCATAGAGATATTGCAGCGTAACGGGCGGCTTGGCGGCTTCGGCGGGGGTAGCGACGGGCGGCGGGGGCGGGGTGGTTGCTTGGGGTGTGGTTGCGCATCCCATAAGCGACAACGTGATCGCGACAACGGCAACACCTGATCTCATTTTACCGTAGATCCGTGCCATTAGCTGACCTCCCCTGGTTGATCAGGACCGACGAGGCGAGAGCGCTCCTCGTCGAATCCCTTCCAAAGCTCGCTCAATGCGGCTTCCTCGGTAAAGTTACCCGTCGCAGCATATCCTGCCGCAGCCGTATGCAGGCATTCCACTAACAGCGAACCAAGCAGCGCGGGTGACGTTACGACGTCGGGCGCAACCAGAACAAAGGATCGTTCCGCCGAGACCCAAAATCGAGCAACCTCGTGATACTGGTCGTCCAGTCCTGTGTGGCCGGTCAACGGTATCGAATGAGGATGTTCCGGTTGACGGCTGAACATTACGCCGCCTCGCGGGGACGCGTCGTGCGGAACTCGATCTTTTTGTCATACGGCGCGCCGATGATCATGCGTTTCACATAGATGCCGGGCAGGTGGATCGTGTCGGGGTCGAGGCTGCCGACGGGGACGATTTCCTCGACCTCGGCGACGCAGATCTTCGCGGCGGTCGCCATCGGCGCGTTGAAATTGCGCGCGGTCTTGCGGAAAATCAGGTTGCCGCTCTCGTCGGCCTTCCAGCCCTTGATGATCGCCAGGTCGGCAAAGATGCCGCGCTCCAGAATATAATCCTGCCCGTCGAAACTCTTGACTTCCTTGCCTTCGGCCACCGCGGTGCCGACCCCGGTCTTGGTGTAAAAGCCGGGGATCCCCGCGCCGCCGGCGCGGCAGCGTTCGGCGAGCGTGCCCTGCGGACAAAATTCGACCTCGAGTTCGCCCGCCAGATATTGGCGCTCGAATTCCTTGTTCTCGCCGACGTAGGACGAGATCATTTTCTTGACCTGGCGGGTGCGGAGCAGCTTGCCGAGCCCTTCGCCGTCGATCCCGGCATTGTTGCTGGCGATCGTCAGGTCTTTCGTCCCGGCATCGCGGATCGCGTCGATCAGCCGTTCGGGAATGCCGCACAGACCAAAACCCCCGGCGCAAATCTGCATGCCGTCAAAGAGCAGCCCTTCCAGCGCGGCGGCGGCGGTGGGATATTGCTTCTTCCCCATGGGACGGCTCTCCTGACAGTGACGACGTGCGGACCTTGGCGCAATTAATTCATCAATTCTAATTGTTCTAATTTGTCATTATACATAGGTAATGTCTATCAATCGCGTCGCGCTCTATCATCTCGAAACCTTGCTCTGGATCGACCGGTTGGGCACCTTTTCGGCCGCCGCCGAGCGGCTGAACACGACCCAGCCGACGGTGTCGGCGCGGATGCGCGAGCTGGAGCAGCGCTTGGGGACGGCGCTATTCCGGCGCGACGGTCGCACGATGTCGCTCACCGCGGCGGGGCGCAAGCTGGTGCGCGATTGCGATCCCTTGCTGCGCGATATGCAATATGCGCTGCTCGGCAGCGGCGGTTACGGCGAGGCGAGCGGGGTGGTGCGGATCGGCGCGGGCGAGATCGCGGCGGCGAGCTGTCTGCCCGCCTTCGTCGCGGGGCTGAAAACCGACATGCCCCACGTCGGGCTCGAGATCGAAATCGACCTGACCGCGAACCTGATCCAGCAGCTGCTCACGGGGCGCACCGACATCGCCTTTGCCGCCGGACCGATCGCGCATCCGGCGCTGAAAACCAGTCCGATCGGTGAGGTCGAACTGGTGTGGCTGGCCAGCCCCGCGGTTTCGGCGGCGTTTGCGGGCGGCGACACCAGCCTGCCGGTGTGGTCGCTCGCCAGCCATTCGCCGATCCACGGTCGGATGCGGGAGGCGATCGCGGCGTCGCGAATCGCGCAAAAGTCGCTGAACCTCTGCAACAATGCGCGCACGATGATCGACATCGCCAAGGCGGGTGGGGGGATCGGCATTTTCCCGCTGCCGATGGTGCGCGGCGAGGTGGCGAGCGGCGCGCTCGTCGAAATCGGGGGCATGCCCGCGCTCGCTCCGGTCGAGTTTCAGGTCGCGATGCGCGTTGCCGATACCGAGCCGGTGCTGACGCAGATTTTTGCGCGCGCGGCGCAGCTCGACCTTGCTGAGGTGGGAGGCTGAGCCGAAGGGCGGGTTTCGACCAAAAACAGCCGTCGCCCCCGCGAAGGCGGGGGCCGCTGTCGGTTTACGCGGCGCCGCAGGAATAGGCCGCTTGCGGCCCCCGCCTTCGCGGGGGAGACGATTATTGGTGATGTCCGCTCTCTACCCCTAAACCGTCATTCAGGGTGCGAGTGTAGGGTCGGCTGTCAGAGCAACGCCATCCCCAGCGCCGTCGACAGGTCGGCGAGAGCCTGCTCGCCGCTGGTCACCTTGATCGCATGCATGCCCAGCTGCGCCGCGGGTTTGCAGTTGATGCCGAGGTCGTCGAGATAGATGCACGCGGCGGGTTCGACGCCGAGCGCTTCGCACATCATTTCATAAATTCGCGGATCGGGCTTGCGGACCCCGACCTTGCTCGATTCGATGACATGATCGAAGCGCGCCATGATCGCGGCGACTTCTTCGGCCTTGGCGAAGCTGCGCGCCATGCCCGCGCCTTGGCCGCTGGGGACGTTGTTGGTGATGCACCCGATCGTGAAGCCCTGGACTTTCAGCGTGTCGAGCGCCGCGACCATCGCCGGGCGCACCGCACCGGCGAGCACCGCGAGCACCGCTTCGCCCTCGAGCTCATGCCCCAGAGCGCGCGCTTCTGCGGCGAACAAGGTGTCGAAGGTCGCGGCATCGATTTCGGCGCGCTCGAACTTTGCCCAGGCATTGCCGTCGGGGTCGGCGGCGTTGACGCGGCGCACGAAATCGCGCGGCAGCCCGCGTGTCTCCTCGAGCCGGTTGAACGCCTCGAACGGCGACGACGTGATGACGCCGCCGAAATCGAAAATCACGGTGCTGTAGGTCATGGGAGGGGGGCAACCTTATTTGGGGGCGGGGCTGGCAATGCGCGTACCCGACCAGCTGGCGTCGTCGATGGTAAGGTCGAGCCGGTCGGGCGATCGCACCGTGTCGAGCAGGAAGACGTATGGGCCGCTCGCGGCGAGGATCGCGTCCATGGCCTTTTCAAGCGGAATGGTGACCGTCGGGATGCGTGCATAGCCCGATTTGATCTCGACCTTGTTCGCGCCGACGCGGGTGACGGTGATCGTGACATTGTCGCGCGACGATCCGCGCGCGTCGGAAATGACCGCGCCGTTGTAGGTGCCGGCGACGCGATCGGCGAGGTCGGCCTTGCGCGCCGGGGCGGCCTTGGGGGTTTCGGCCAGCGCCGTACCCGCCGGAAGCAGGAGCGCGAGCGAGGCTGTGAAGGCAAATGAGCGAAGCATGGTCGATCCTTTCGTTTTGCGGCGGTGAAAGGGATTGTTCCATGCGACCCTCATGGGACGACGACGATCCCTGTTTTCGGATCGGCCTGTCCCGAGAGCATTTCCCGATAGGCGGCGAGCGCCGCATTGCCGCCGCTGCGCTTATCGACCGATGCCAGCCGCGGGGCAATATCCATGAAGGCCAGCCATGCTTCGGCGATCTTTTGCCCGAACACCGCGCCGCCCCAGTCGGCGATGCGTTTCTGGCTGCGGCCGGGGGCGAAGAAACCCTGGCGTTCGGGGCCGGGCAATCCCTCGACGTCGGCCTGGGCATCCCAATGCGATTTGCCAACGATGATCGACGCCTGAAGCTGGCTGCCGAAATGGCTGTGGACGACGCGCGTGACCGCACCATTGCCCGCCATGTCGACCAGTGCGGCCGGGGTCGACGCATTGAGCGTCATGATCTGGTCGTAGCTGATGACGCGGTCGTAAATGCCCTGCGCGGCAAGCGCCTCGACATTGGCGGCGCTGGTCAGCCCGATCGTTTCGGGGCGGTCGGCGCGCTGTTTGAGAGCAAAGCCAAGGCCGATCGCAGTCTTGCTCGACGCGCTGGCGATCAGGATCTGCTGGACGCCATAATCGCCCTCATCCTCGAACTGGTCGGCGATCAGCCAGCCGGTCAGGAACAGCGGGCGGAACACCGGCCAATAATCATGGTCGGCGGCGCGATAGTCGGGCAGCGCCTCGATCCGCTGATATTGGTTATAGATCGGCGGCAAGGTGGTGCGGCGCGGGGTGATGTCGTTGAAACCCCCGGGGCCAGCCTTGCCGACGGCCAGCACCGCATCGCTCGCCATCGGATAATAGCCGTAGAAACGGTCGCCGACCGCGACGCCGTCGGCGGCACTTTCGGTCACGGTGGCAAAACCCCAGACGGGCAGGCGACCGGGTTCGCCCGGTTCGGCGAAGAAATCCCAATAGCCCTGATCATTGCCGAACAGCCCGGCGGGCTTGCCAAACACCGCGTAGGTGATGTTGTTTGCGGTCATCGCATAGCTGTCGATATGGACGCGGACCTGTCCCGCGGCGAGGGGCGTGTCGGGATCGGCGACCAATTGGGCTTGCGTGATATCGTCGCGATCGATGTCGATCGCCCAGCTGGTTGCACTCATGTCCGGACCCCTCCGATTGTCTTGCCCGCCCACGCGGGATGGCCGATAGTCATACAGATGGGAACGGCGCTGACAATCGCGGTCAAACGCATTCACGAACCGGTCGGTCCCGGCGACGGCGCGCGTTTCCTTGTCGACCGGCTGTGGCCGCGCGGCGTGCCGAAGGAAAAGGCGGCGCTGGCGGCGTGGCTGAAGCCGCTGGCGCCGAGTGACGCCTTGCGCAAGACCTATCATGGCGAAACGGCGGAATCGGACGCGGCATGGGATGCATTCCGGCGCGCCTATTTCGCCGAACTTGATGCCGGGAGCGAGGAGGTGCGGGCGGCGCTTTTCGTACTCGATGCCGCCGCTGCGGCGGGATCGGTGACCTTGCTGTACGCCGCAAAAAACGCCGAACGAAACAATGCCGTCGCGCTGCGTGAATGGTTGCGCCAGCGCTAGCCGACCGTCGTCCCGAACAGCGATCCGATCGCCATCGTCACCCCCATTGCGACGGCGCCCCAGAAACCGACGCGCAGGACGGCGCGAGCGATTGGCGCTTTGCCCGCCCACGCGCCAAGCGCGCCGAGGATGGCGAGGAAGAGCAGCGAAGCCGCCGACACGATCCATGGTAGCGACGGGCCGGAGACCAGCAGCACGATCGCGAGCGGGAGCGCCGCGCCGACGGTAAAGCTCGCCGCCGACGCGGCGGCTGCCTGAATCGGGCGCGCCGCCAGTTCGCTGGTCAGGCCCAGTTCGTCGCGCAAATGGCTATCGAGCGCGTTATGTTCGGTGAGTTGCGCCGCGACCTGTTCGGCAAGCGGACGGTCGAGCCCGCGTTGCTGATAGATTTGCGTCAGCTCTTCGAGTTCCAGTTCGGGCACCGTGGCAAGCTCGCGCGTCTCTTTGGCAATATCGGCCTTTTCGGCGTCGCCCTGCGAGCTGACCGAAACATATTCGCCCGCCGCCATCGACATCGCCCCTGCGACGAGCCCCGCGGTCCCGGTGACGAGAATCGTCGAGGCTGACGCCCCCGCCGCGGCGACACCGGCGATCAGGCTGGCGGTCGATACGATCCCGTCGTTGGCGCCCAGGATTGCGGCGCGCAGCCAGCCGATGCGGCTGGCGGCATGGGTTTCGCGGTGCATCGACGGTCTCCCTGTGTGGGCGACCCGAACCGACGATCAGCGGGCGCGCTCCGACTTGAGCCCTGCTGCCGCGATCCCGGCGGCGGCGCAAGCGGCATCGTCGGCGGGCGCTTCGCCAGATGCGCCAACCCCGCCGATGCGGGTGCGCCCATCGGCCGAAAAGACGGGAACCCCGCCCGCGACGGTGACGACATAGGCCGCGTCGGCGAAACCCGGGGTGCCTTTGACGGCCTCTTCCATCCCGCTGGTCGGAAAGCCCCAAGCTGCGACGGCGCGCGCCTTTTGCAATGAGAATTCCATGGCGCCATGGCCGTTGCCGTCCATCCGCCGCGCCGCGACGAGGTGGCCTCCGGCGTCGACGACGGCGATCGCGTGGCTTTGTCCCTTCGCGCTTGCGTGCGCGGCGCAGCCTTTGACGATCGCGACCGCCATATTGGCATCGAGCATCTGCGCGCTTGCGGGCGTCGCCGCGAGCAGCGCCGCGGTCCACAATATCTTCATCCTCGCCTCCCGATCGAGGCGCGGGGTCAGTACTGCAGTTGCAGCCCCGGTCTGGCCCAGCGCGTCTTTACCAGCCGACCCGTCCCCGACAGGGTGATATAGGCATCCTGCCGGTCGGGTCCGCCGAACGCGATGTTGGTGGTAAAGATATCGTCGGTCGCGACAAATTCGACGAGCGACCCGTCCGGGCCGACGACTGAAATGCCGCACTCGCCGATCGTCGCGACACAGATATTGCCCGATGCCTCGACCGCCAGGCTGTCGAAGAATTTATAGCCGGCGGGGCGATAGAGCGGGATGCCGGGGCCGCCGGGACCAGCGTCGGCGGCGACCTTGCCGGGGGCGATGATGTTGAACTTCATCAGGCGGCAGGTGTAGGTTTCGGCCGCATAAAGCGCGTCGCCATCGGGCGACAGGCCGACGCCATTGGGGTTGTTCGACGGGAAGATGACCTCCTCGATATAACTGCCATCGGCCTTGGCGTAAAAAATGCCGACGATGTCGTGGCGGCGCTTAGCATAGTCGACTTTGCCGTGATCGGTGAACCAGAAGCCGCCGTGGCCGTCGAACACGATGTCGTTGGGGCCGCGCAGCACGACGCCATGATCGCCCGATCTATAGAGGATCTCAACCGCGCCGGTGTCGATGTCGATACGCTCGATCCGCCCGCCCGAATAATCGTCGGCGATGCCGTGCGGGGTCAGATAGCCGTCGGCTTCGGCATAGTTGAAACCGCCGTTGTTGCAGCAATAGAGCTTGCCATCGGGGCCGATCGCCAGCCCGTTGGGGCCGCCGCCGGGGGTCGCGATGACCTGTTTCTTGCCGCCGGGCCAGCAGCGCGTGATGCGCCCTGCCTCGATCTCGACGACGATGACGCTGCCGTCGTCCATCACCACCGGGGCTTCGGGAAAGCGCAATCCATCGGCGATCAATTCGAACTCGGCCATCCTCGTCTCCCTTGCTTGTCCACATTGGCTGTGCTTTGCGGCCATCATGCCCGTTCGTTCGCTGTTCGCCAGTCTTTTCTATGAAGCCGATATCGGCTCGCCCGACCTGCTCGCCGAGCTGGAGGACAGCAGCCGGATGTTTGCCGAGGAAGATGGCGCGGGACGTGCGTGGAGCCGCGACCATGGCTATAAGGGCTATACGAGCTATGCGAGCCTGAACGACCTGCCCGAGCGCGATCCGGCGTTTCACGACCTCAAGCGCCTGCTCGACAAGGAAGTGAAGGCGTTTGCGAAGGCGGCGCATTTCGACCTCGCCAAGCCGCTGAAGCTCGACAGCCTGTGGGTCAATGTCCTGAAGCCCGGCGGCACGCACAGCGGCCATATCCACCCGCACAGCATTGTGTCGGGTACCTTCTATGTTGCGGTGCCGCCGGGATCGGGGGCGCTGAAACTCGAAGACCCGCGGCTCGCAATGCTGATGGCGGCGCCGGGGCGCAGCGACGACGCGCCCGAGCATCTGTTGCCCTTTGTCTATGCCGAGCCCGCCGCGGGGCGGGTGTTCCTGTGGGAAAGCTGGCTGCGCCACGAAGTGATGCCGCACAGCGGCAAGGGCGAACGGATCAGCATCAGCTTTAACTATCGCTGAGCCGATCCTATATCGCCGCTATCTAAAGCCAACCCCAATTCCGTTCGTGTCGAGCGAAGTCGAGACACCCATTGGCGTGGAGCAAGGTCGAGGGGCATCTCGACTTCGCTCGATGCGAACGGAGCAGACAGGAAAATTCCATGACCGCGACCTACGACGCCGACCTCCAGCTTTTCATCAACGGCGCCTGGCGGAGCGGTGAGGGGCGCGAAGCGCGGCCGGTCTATAACCCCGCGACCGCGGGCACGATCGCCGAACTTCCGGTCGCGACCGCCGCCGACCTCGACGAGGCGCTGGCCGCCGCGGCGCGCGGCTGGCCGGTGTGGCGGTCGAAGACCCCCGATGAGCGCGCGGCGTTGATGCGCAAGGCCGCCGGCCTGATCCGCGAGCGCGCCGACCATATCGCGACGCTGCTGACGCTCGAACAGGGCAAGCCGATCGCCGAGGCGCGCGGCGAAGTGCTGTCGGCCTCATCGCTGCTCGAATATTTCGCCGAGGAAGGAAAGCGCATCGAGGGCCGGGTGGTACAGCGTCCCGCGGGCCAGCGCGCGATGGTGCTGCGCCAGCCGGTCGGTCCGGTCGCCGCGTTCAGCCCGTGGAATTTCCCGGTCAATCTGATGGTCAAGAAAATCGCGCCCGCGCTCGCCGCGGGCTGCGTCGTGATCGCGAAGGCACCCGAGGAAACCCCCGGCTGCACCAGCGCGATCATGCGCTGCCTGGCCGACGCGGGCATTCCCGGCGACGTCGTCCAGCTGGTTTACGGCAATCCCGACATGATCAGCCGCCACCTGCTGGGCAGCGAAGTGATCCGTAAGGTCAGCTTCACGGGATCGACCGCAGTTGGCAAACATCTGATGAAGCTCGCCGCCGACCGGGTGCAGCGGATTACGATGGAGCTTGGCGGCCATGCGCCGGTGCTGATCTTTGACGATTGCGATCTCGAGAGCACGCTCGACCGCGTCGTAATGCAGAAGTTCCGCAATGCGGGGCAGGTCTGCGTGTCGCCGACGCGCTTTTATGTGCAGGAAGGAATCTACGATGCTTTCGTCGCGGGGTTCGCCGAGCGGACGAAGAAGGTGAAGATCGGCAGCGGCTTTGATGCCGATACCCAGATGGGCCCGCTCGCCAACGCGCGCCGCGCGCCCGCGCTCGAGGCGATGATCGCTGATGCGACGGCCAAGGGCGCGCGCGTGATCGCGGGCGGTGCGGCGACGGGCGACGGCTATTTCTTCCAGCCGACCGCGCTCGCTGACGTGCCGCTCGACGCCGATGCGATGAACAACGAACCCTTTGGCCCGATGGCGTTGATTCGCCCGTTCGGGACCGAGGACGAGGCCTTGGAGCAGGCGAACCGGCTGCCTTATGGCCTTGCGGCTTTTGCGTTCACCGAGAACGGCCGCCGTATCAACCGTATCGCCGATGGCATCGAGAGCGGGATGGTCGGGATCAACAGCTTTGTGATCTCGGCGAACGACATGCCGTTCGGCGGGATCAAGGAATCGGGCTTTGGCAGCGAGAGCGGACCGGAAGGGCTGGATGGGTATCTGGTGACTAAGGCGGTGCATATTTATTGATAGACGGTCGCCCCCGCGAAGGCGGGGGCCGCGGGCGGCTTGCTCCGTCGTTGCTGCGTAAACCGACGGCGGCCCCCGCCTGCGCGGGGGCGACGGTTAGTCCCGCTCCAACGTCACGAAATCGCGCCCCATCGGCGTCAGATGCGCGCCGCCATCGACAAAGATCGTTTGCCCGGTCACGGCTTCAGCTCGCGCCAGATACACCACCGCTTCCGCAATTTGTCCCGGCGTCGGCAAGGCACCCAGCGGCATCCGTCCCGCGAGCCGCTCGACCTGCGCCGCCGTATAATCGTCGGTGGCCAGCGTCAGCCCCGGCGCGACGGCGTTGACGCGCGCGCGGTTGCCGAAGGCGACGGCTAGCGTCGCGGTTGCCTGCCACAGTGCCGATTTCGACAGGCTATAGGCGAGCTGGTCGGGGACCGGCTGCACGACGCGCTGGTCGACGATGTTGATAATCGCCGGGCGCGCGCCTTTGCTGGCGGCGACGAGCGTCTTTGCCAGCATGACCGGCGCATGATGATTGACCTGCATCATCGCGGCGAGCGCGACCGCCGACAGATCGGCCCATTCGCCCTCGGCGAACAGTGCGGCGTTATTGACGAGCAGATCGGGCGCGCGGCCGAACTTGTCGATCACCGCGGGGATCAAAGCATCGACCGCAGCGGGATCGGACAGGTCGGCGGCGAAGCGGTGGCTGATTGTGCCGGTTTCGGCGAGCGCGTCGGCCAGCACCGCGTCAGCGTCGCCCGGACTGCGTTTGTGGATCGCCAGCGCGTAACCTTCGCGCGCCAGTCGCGCCGAAATCGCGGCGCCGACGCGGTGGAGGCCACCGGTGACCAGCGCCAGCTTCTGCGTCATTTCCGCGTCCGTCGCATCGTGATGCCAATCTCTTCGCCATCCTCGGCGATCGCCAGCTTGACGATCTTCACCTCGACCTCTTCGACTTTGTCATCCTGCAGGAACAAGGTGTCGATGATATGGTCGGCGACGCTTTCGATCAGCACGAAATGGACATCTTTGGGAATGCCCTCGGTCGCCGCGAATTTCAGGTGCATATAATTTTTGGAGGCGCTGAGCGGCGTCGTCGGATCATAATGATCGGCCATGCTCAGGCGCGCCCGCACGCCGATGCGCAGCGGCTGCGGCAGGTGGGTTTCTTCGGAATAAATGCCGGTCAGCACCTGGGCGATCAGCCCGTCCACCTCCAGCCACAATGTATCGGTCACAAGAAATCCTGTCGAACGCGGGCGACATTCGGCTTTGCATCGCCGCGCCGCACCCCTAAAGCGCCGCCGCATTAGCGAAAGGGCGCGCGTTGGTCGAGTTACTTCCATTGTCGGACATCGAACCGCAGGCGGTCGAGGATCTCCTCGACGCCGCTTTCGGGGCCGATCGTTTTGGACGAACCGCCTACCGCATCCGTGAAGGCGTCGAGGCGGTCCCGGCGCTGAGCTTTGCGCTGGTCGATGATGGCGCGCTGATCGGCACCATCCAGTGCTGGCCGGTCGCGCACCGTTCGCCCGACGGCGTGGCCACGCCGCTGGTGATGGTCGGCCCGGTCGCGGTGCGCCCCAACCTCCAGCGTGGCGGTCACGGGCGGGTGCTGATGGCGCATATGCTGGCGGCTGCCGAAAGCGAGGCTGACGGCGCGCTGATGATGATCGGCGATCCCGAATATTATGGGCGCTTCTTCGGGTTCGATGCTGAAGCCACCGGGGCGTGGGATTTGCCGGGTCCGTTCGAGCAGCGGCGTTTGTTGGCGCGCGCCGTGAATGGGCATGAGTTGCCGACGGGCGCCGGGATGATCGGGCCGCGTTAAAGCCCGTGCCCCTGCGAAGGCAGGGGCCCATCACCCGAGGTCTCGTCCCGGCCCACCGCTGATGTGGGACGCATAGGGTCGGTGATGGGCCCCTGCCTTCGCAGGGGCACGGCTCAATCGATAGAGCTACGCTGCGACTTGCACGATCCGTTAGCCCCCCTATGTCGGTGCCATGGTCACCCCGCCGCCTTCCCTCCCCAAGGACTTCGCGCAGCTCTCGCTCACCGAGGCCGCCGAGTTGCTCGCGGCGCGCAAATTGCCGCCGGTCGAGCAATGGCACCCGGAGCGCAGCGGCGACAGCTTCATGGAAATCCGCGCCGACGGCAGCTGGTATCATGAGGGCGGGCGGATCAATCGGCCCGCGATGGTGAAGCTATTCTCGACGATTCTGCGCCGCGAGGCCGATGGCAGCCATGTCCTCGTCACCCCCGCCGAACGGCTCAGCATCGTGGTCGAGGACACGCCGTTTCGTGCCGTCGAGATGAAGAGCGAGGGGGAAGGTGCGGCGCGCCAGCTCGTCTTCCGGCTCGACACCGACGACCTCGTGATGGCCGGACCCGATCATCCGATCAGCTTTGGCAGCGACCCCGACCATCCCGACCCGCGACTGCACGTCCGCGGCGCCATCGGCAACGGGCTGGAAGCGCGGATCGATCGCGCGCTCTATTATGAGATCGTCGAGATGGCCCTCGCCGACCAACGCGATCCGCCCGCCATCTGGTCGAACGGCGCGCAATTTCCGCTGGTTGATCGCTGATGCTGTCGGCGAAGCTGCGCGCCGCCCTCGATAATCTGCTCCCCGATGCGGGGGAGGACGAGGCATATCTGGGAACCCCGACCTTGCGCGATGCGGCGGTGCTGATCGCCTTTACCGACCGACCCGACCCCGGCGTCATCCTGACCCAGCGTCCGCAATGGTTGCGCAGCCACGCGGGGCAAGTCGCCTTTCCGGGCGGCAAGATCGACCCCGAAGACCGCGACGCGATCGACGCGGCGCTGCGCGAGGCCGAGGAGGAGATCGGGCTCAGCCCGCGCGATGTGATGGTGGCGGGGGTGACCGAGCCCTATCGGTCGGGTAGCGGTTACATCATCACCCCGGTGCTGGGCGTCATCCCGCCCGATCTGCCGCTCGACCCCAATCCCGACGAGGTCGAGGACTGGTTCGAAGTGCCGCTCGACATCCTGTTCGATCCCGCCAATTATGCGCGCCAGCAGGCGCATTGGCAGGGTCAGGACCGGCATTATTATGACATGGACTGGCAGGGACGGCGGATCTGGGGCGTGACGGCGGGGATCATCATCAATCTGGCGCGGCGGATGCCCGCGGGCTGGCACCGGTGAGCGTACTGCCCGACGCCGAATGGCGCGTGCGACCGGGGCTGCGCCGCATCGTTGCGGCGCTCGGCGGCGATGGCGGCGCGGTGAAGATCGTCGGCGGCGCGGTGCGCGACACGCTGCTGGGGCTGCCAGTCACCGACATTGACCTCGCGACACCGCTATTGCCGCAGGAGGTGACCCGGCGGCTGGAGGCGGCGGACATCAAGGTCATCCCGACCGGCATCGCGCATGGCACCGTCACCGCGATCGCCAGCGGCGACCATCACGAGATCACGACGCTGCGCCACGATGTCGAAACCGACGGGCGCCGGGCAACCGTCGCCTTTGCCGATGATTGGCAGGACGATGCGGCGCGGCGCGACTTCACGATCAACGCGCTCTATGCCGATGCGGAAACGGGTGCGGTCGACGATTATTTCGGCGGTATCGCCGACCTCCACCAAGGCTGCGTGCGCTTTATCGGCGATGCGGCGACGCGGATTGCCGAGGACCATCTGCGCATCCTGCGCTTCTATCGCTTTGCGGCGCGCTTCGGGCGCGGCGCGCTCGATTCCAACAGCCACGCCGCCGTCGTCACCGCGCGCCAGTCGCTCAAAAGCCTGTCGCGCGAACGCATCGCCGACGAGTTGACCAAGATTCTGGCGCTGCCCGATCCGCGCGCTATTGTCGCGCAGATGGCGGTGGACGGCATTTTTGCGGTGATGCTGCCCGAACTCGATCGCAATTTCGCCATGACGCTCGACCGGCTGATCACCAATGAGCAGGCGTCGGGGGTGTCCGTCGCGGCGCACCGGAGGCTCGCGGCGTTGCTTCCCGCCGATCCTGCAACGGCGGAACAGGTCGCCAGCCGCTTGCGGCTGTCAACGCGGCAGCGCAAATATCTGGCCGCCGTCGCGGGGCATCGCGGCGACATCGCACGGCCGGTTCGGCAGCTCGCGCATGCGATCGGGATCAAAGCAGCGCGCGACGTGCATCTGATCGCCGGAGCGGCTGCTGCCGCGCACGATCTGACGGATTGGGAGGTACCGGTGCTGCCGATCAAGGGCGGGGACATCGTCGCGCGCGGTATCGCCGTCGGTCCGGAGGTCGCGCGCATCCTGAAGGATGTCGAGGCGGCGTGGGTGGCGGAGGATTTTCCGGGGGCGGCGCGGGTCGCCGAACTGGTCGATCAGAAAATCGGGCGGACCAGCGACTGACGCCAATAGGCGAGCGCGTCCCCGCTGTGCATCGGGCGCGCGAATAGATAGCCCTGCCCGAAATCGCATCCCAGCGCCGACAGCAGTCGCGCCTGGTCGGCAGTCTCGACGCCTTCGGCGGTGGTCTTCATCCCCAACACTTCGGCCAGGCTCTGGATCGTGCGGACGATCGCCACCTTGTCGCGGTCATCGACCATATGTTCGACAAAGCTGCGGTCGATCTTCAGCACGTCGAGCGGCAGTCGCTGCAGATAGGCGAGGTTCGAATAGCCGGTGCCGAAATCGTCCATCGCGACGCGCGCGTCGAGCGATTTCAGCTCGCTGAGCACCGACAGCGCCAGGTCGGGATCGCCGATGATCGCGCTTTCGGTGAGTTCGATCATCAGTCGTTCGCCGCCGATTTTGTGCGTGTCGAGCGCCTGGCGCACCACCGCGGCGACGTCGTCGCGCAGCAGCTGAATCGCCGACACATTGACCGAGAAATAGCAGTCGACGATCTTGCCGCCATTCTGCTTGTCCCAGTCGGCGAGCACGGCGGCGGCTTTGCCGATCGCCCACTGGCCAAGCGGCACGATCAGCCCCGAATCTTCGGCAATCGGGATGAATTCGCTGGGCGAGATCGAATGGCCGTCCTGCTTGTCCCAGCGCGCGAGCGCTTCGAATCCGGCGACCTTGCCGGTCGCGAGCTCGATCAACGGCTGGAATGCGAGGTGGAGGCGGTCTTCCTCGATGGCGTTGCGCAGTTCGGTCTCGAGCCCGAAACGATTGTCCGACAGCATCGCCGTTTCGGGTTCGTAGATCTCGATGCGATCGGTCTGCTTGGCGCGTTTCAGCGCGATTTGGGCGTGGCGAATCTGGTCGGCGACGTCGGTTTCGACCGCGGGCTGGATCGCGCAGCCGAGTGCGCAATCGACGCTGACTTTCAGCTCGCCGATGCGGAAAGGATGGTCGAAACAGCCGCGGATGCGCCGCGCCATCTCGCGGACATCGGCGCGGCCGCCCGCGACGCGGGTGGAAATGGCAAATTCGTCGCCGCCGGTGCGCGCCAATATGTCGCCGCTGCGCAAGCTGGATTTCAGCCGCCGCGCGACAGTAATGATCAGCTCGTCGCCCGCCATCGGCCCGATATGTTCGTTGATCCGGCTGAAGCGCGCGAGATCAAGCAGCAGGATCGCATGATCGGCGCCGACGCCGTCGGTCACGCCGCGCTGTTCCACCATTTCTTCGAACCCGGCGCGATTGGGCAGCCCGGTCAGGCTGTCCGACACCAGCTCGCGGCGCAGGTTGCGCTCGGTCATCATTTCCTGGGTGCGGTCGATCAGTGTAAGCAGGAACAGGCTTTCGTCGCCCGATTCGGTGGGCAGCGGCCCGATCGACCCGCGCAGGTCGCGCGCCGCAACGCCGTCGCCCAGCTGGCATGAAAATTCCTGGGTATCGTCAGGGTTCTGCGCCGCGCGTTCGATGGCACGCAGCAACTGGATCGGAGCATCAGCGCCGGCGGGCGACAGGTTCAGGCGGTCGAACGCGACATTGCTGGCGTGCAGGCGAAAATTGCCGCGCGCGAGCGGACGGATCAACGCCGCGGGCACCGGGAGCGCGTCGATCCAGCCGACGAACAAAAGGGGCCGGTCTTCGCCGGTTCTATCAATAGGCATAACAGCGGGTTTTGTGCGACCTTTCCCCATTGGTCATGACCTAATGGGGGGAGAGTAAAGAAGCGATTTACGGCAACGCAGAAATACGCTCAGCCGAAGCGATTGTTCCGCGGGAAACCGGTCGGCGGCATTCGCCCTGCGGCGCCGCGCGCGACGCGCCAGGGGACCAAGTCGGTTTCGGTCCGTGTGCGGCCCGTGTCGCCGCCCATCGCCCAGCTCAATCCCTCGGCAAAAGCGAAGCTGACGACGTCAGACAGGCCGCCGTCGCGATAGCGTTGCAGCATGACGCCCTGACCGCGCGCCATCACCGGCACCTCGCTGATCGGGAAGACGACGAGCTTGCGGTTTTCGCCAACCACCGCGACGCTGTCGTCGCTGGCGGCGACCGGCCGGACGACCGCCAGCTGTGCGCCGGTCTTGAGGTTGACGACATTGCGCCCCTTGCGCGTCTCGGCGACGACCTCGGCCATCTGCGCGATGAAACCATGGCCGCTTGTCGAGGCGAGCAGCAGGCGACCGTCGGCATGCGCGGGAATCATCGCGACAATCTTCGCTTCGGGATCGATGTCGACCATCAGCCGCAGCGGCTCGCCGAACCCGCGCCCGCCGGGCAGTTTGTCGGCGCCGATGGTGAAGAAACGCCCGTCGCTCGCCGCGATCAGTAGCTTGTCGGTGGTCTGCGCGTGCGCGGCGAACAGCAGCTCGTCACCTTCTTTGAACTTGAATTCCGCCCATTGATCGGCGGCGACATGGCCGCGCTGGGCGCGGATCCAGCCACGTTTCGACAGGATCACCGTCACCGGCTCCTTCTCGATCATCGCGTCGAGCGGAATGTCGCGCGCCGGGGCGGCTTCGGCGATCGTCGTGCGGCGCGCGCCGAGTAGCGTGTCGAGACCGTAAACGGCGCGCAGCTTTTCCAGATCCTTGCGCAGCCGGGTGCGCTGACGCGCCGGGCTTTCGACCAGCTTGACCAGCTCTTCGCGCTCGGCGGTGAGGTCGGCCTGCTCGCGCTTCAGCTCCATTTCCTCCAGCTTGCGCAAACTGCGCAGCCGCATGTTCAGGATCGCTTCTGCCTGGCGGTCGGTCAGGATGAATTCTTCGATCATCACCGGCTTGGGCTCATCCTCGGTGCGGATGATTTCGATGATCCGGTCGAGATTGAGGAAGGCGATGATGTAACCGGCGACCAGCTCCAACCGGTCGTCGATCTTGGCGATGCGGTGCTGGGCGCGGCGCACGAGCACGACGATCTGGTGCATCAGCCATTCGGTGAGCAGCTGGTGCAGCCCCATCACCTTGGGCGTCCGCGTCGCGTCGAGGACGTTGAGGTTGAGCGCGAAACGGCTCTCCAGGTCGGTCAGCCGGTACAGGCTTTCCTTCAGGATGTCGGGGTCGACATTGCGGCTCTTGGGTTCGATTACGATGCGCAGATCCTCGGCGCTTTCGTCGCGGACATCCTCGAGGATCGGCAATTTCTTGTCGGCGATCAGCTGCGCGATCTGTTCGATCAGCTTGCCCTTGGCGACCCCATAAGGAATCTCGCTGATCACCAGCTGCCAGGTGCCGCCGGGCAGTTTCTCGATCCCGCTCTCTTCCCACGCGCCGTCCGCCTTGCCGGTTGAAAAGCGCGCGCGGACGCGGAAACCGCCGCGGCCGGTGGCATAGGCGTGGGCGATCGTCTCGGCGCTGTCGACGACGATGCCGCCGGTCGGGAAATCGGGGCCTTTGACATGTTCGAGCAGCTCGGGCAGCTCGGCCTGCGGATTTTCGATCAGCAACAGCGCGGCGCCAATGACCTCGGCGGCGTTGTGCGGCGGGATGTTCGTCGCCATGCCGACCGCGATCCCGCTCGCGCCATTGGCGAGCAGGTTGGGGAACAGCCCCGGCATGATCTCGGGTTCTTCGTCCTCGCCATTATAGGTTGGCTTGAAATCGACCGTACCCTCGTCGAGCCCCTGCATCAGGTCGACCGCGACGCGCGTCAGCCGCGCTTCGGTGTAACGATAGGCGGCGGCGTTATCGCCGTCGATATTGCCGAAATTGCCTTGGCCGTCGACGAGCGGATAGCGGAGCGAGAAATCCTGCGCCAATCGGACCATCGCGTCATAGACCGCGACATCGCCGTGCGGGTGGAATTTGCCGATGACGTCGCCAACGACGCGCGCCGATTTCTTGTACCCCTGCGACGGATCGAGCCGCATCGCGCGCATCGCCCACAGCAGGCGGCGGTGCACCGGCTTCAATCCGTCGCGCAGATCGGGCAGCGAGCGTGCGGTGATCGTCGACAGCGCATAGACCAGATAGCGTTCGGACAGCGCGCTGCCGAACGGCGTGTCGGTCATGCCCGGGACGGGTTCTGGATTGTCGGGATCGTCGGTGGTGGTCGCCATGGTCGCGGCGCGATAGCAAGGCTAGCGCGTCAAGGCAAAGGCCGCGATGCGCGCCCGGCGATTATCGGTTCAATCCGCATAAGCTTTCACCAGATCGAACATATAGTCGCGCCCGACATACACCGATTTTACCTCCATCCGCTCGTTCAACCCGTGCGCGCCATTGCCGTCGGGGTCGCCCCACATGCCCGGGATGCCATAGGTCGGGATGCCGACTGCGCCCAGGAAGGTTGCGTCGGTATAGCCGTTCGCCATCGACGGGATGACCTTCAGCCCCGGCCAGTATTGGGCGACCAGCTTTTCCATCGGGCCGATGATCTTGGGATCGAGCGGCGGCGCAGGCGGGGCGGGGCGTTTGGGGGGCAGCTGGGTGATGGTGACGCCGGGATCGCCGATCACGTTCGCCAGTTCGTCCCTGATCGATTCGATGCTGTGGCCGGGAAAGATGCGGCAGTTGATGTTGGCCCCGGCGCGCTGCGGCAGCGCGTTGGCGGCGTGGCCGCCGTCGAGCAATGTCGCGACGCAGGTGGTGCGCAAATTGCTGTGCAGGAACGGATCCTTGTTGACGATCGCCTCGGCCTCCGTGTCGGCGTTGTTCTTGGCCAGCGCGACCATCGCGGCGCCGGTGGCATCGCCGCGCACCGCGCCCGCCTCGGCAAAATAGCGCCGCGTCGTGGCGGTCATTTCGAGCGGGAAGCGGTATTCCTCGATCTTCGTCACCGCGCGCGCGAGCTGATAGATCGCGTTGTCGGGAACCGGCGCCGAGCTGTGGCCGCCGGGATTGCGCGTTTCGAAGCGGAAATTGGCGAAGGTCTTTTCGCCTACCTGCACCGACTGGCCGATTACCTTGCCTTTTCCGTCGCTGTCGCCGCCGCCGCCCTCGTTGAGCGCAAATTCGGCGTCGATCAGGTCGCGCTTGTTCGCCGCCAGCCATTCGATGCCGTTGAACGCGCCATTGGTTTCCTCGCCGCAGGTCAGCGCCATCTTGACCGTGCGTTTGGGTTTGTACCCCGCCTGCTGGAAACGGATCAGCGTGTCGACCCACACCGCCGCCTGCGATTTGATGTCGGCGGTGCCGCGGCCGTAAAAATAGCCGTTCTCCTCGACCATGATGAACGGGTCGCGCTCCCAATCCTCGCGCTTTGCCTCGACGACGTCGATATGCGCGATCAGCAGGATCGGTTTTGCGGTTTTGGAGGTGCCGGGATAGACCGCGACAAGCCCGCCTTCCTTGGGCTTTTCGGGGGTCGCGAACAGGGTCAGCTGGCTGTCCGGGATCCCCGCCGCCCGCAATCGCGTCGCCATGCGCTCGGCGGCCAGCGTACAGCTGCCCGACGACAGCGTCGTGTTGGTTTCGACCAGTTCCTTGTAAATTTCGCGGAACGCCAGCTGGTCGGGGCGCGGTGCCGGATCGGCGGCGAGCGCGGGCGTGGTGACCGCCAGCGTGGACAGCAGCAAAGACGCCAGCATTTTCATCGAATTTCCCTCCCCGTATCGCCTTGCGAAGGGAGCAGAAAGCGACGTGGGCCGCAACCCGTCATCGCGCCCCTTGCGAAGCCCCGCGCTTTCGCGCAAGCCGTGCGCCGGGTAGAGGAGAGCGCGTGACGACGATTAGTGATGTTCCACCGGGGCCGGTGGCGCGGATGGTGCGGCGATTGCTGCTGGCGATGTACCGGGCGCGCGGCTGGCGGGCTTTGGGACAGGTGCCCGAACCGCGGCGCTTCATCCTGATCGCGGCGCCGCACACCAGCAACTGGGACTTCGTCAATTTCCTCGGCCTCACCGCCGATCTGGGGCTGCGCGCGCATTTCATGGGCAAATTGTCGCTGTTCCGCTGGCCGCTCGGCGGCTTCATGAAACAGATGGGCGGGGTGCCGGTCGATCGCCGCGGCGGCGGCAATGTCGTCGAGCAGATGGTCGCCGAATTCGCGCGCCGCGCCGAATTCATGCTGACCGTCGCGCCCGAGGGGACGCGCGGCAAGACGACAAAATGGCGCACCGGTTTTTACCAGATCGCCATGGCGGCCAAGGTGCCGATGGTCGTCGGCTTCATGGATTATGGGACGAAAACCGGCGGGCTTGGCCCGCTGATCTGGCCCAGCGGCGATTTTCGCGCCGATATGATGAAGGTGCTCGAGGTGTATCGCACCTGTATCCCCAAAATTCCCGAGCGCGCGGTGCGCTCGATCGACGATATTGTCGGCGACGACGGCCCGGACGAGATGGAGATGCGCGCATGACCGACCTGCTGATGCTGCTGGCGCTCAATTTCGCCGGATTGCTGGGGGTGATCCTGATCCTGTGGGCGATTTCGGTGGCGATCCGCGACGTGTCGTTCATCGACGCCTTCTGGGCGTTCGGCATGGTGCTGCTGGCTTGGGGCGCGGCGTGGCAGGCGGGGTTTGATGCGTTGCATGCCAAACTGCTGCTCGGGCTGACCAGCCTGTGGGGGCTGCGGCTGGCGATCCATTTGGGGCTGCGCTGGGTCAAACATGGCGAGGATCCGCGCTATGCCAAAATCCTGTCGCGGACGATGGAAACGAAGAAATGGAGCTGGGGCAAGACGGCGCTGCTCACCGTGTTCCTGACGCAGGCACCGCTGCTGTTCATCACCTGCCTGCCGGCGCAAATCGGCATCTGGGCCAGCGGCGGCGCGGCGGCGGGCGGCGTCGGCATCCTCGCCATTGTCGGCGTGGTCTCGGCGCTGATCGGCATCGCGTTCGAGACGATCGGGGATGCGCAGCTCGATGCGTTCCGCAAGAACCCCGCGAACAAGGGGCAGGTGCTCGACACCGGACTGTGGCGCTACACGCGCCATCCCAATTATTTCGGCGACGCGCTGACCTGGTGGGGGCTGTGGCTGATCGCCGCCGACATCGGGCCATGGGTCGCGCTGGCCAGCGTGATCGGGCCGGTCTTCCTGACCTTCACCCTGACCAAATGGTCGGGCAAGGCGCTGCTGGAAAAGGGGCTGCACAAGACGCGGCCCGACTATGCCGCCTATGTCGCGCGCACCTCCGGATTCATCCCGTGGCCGCCAAAGACGGGGGTTTAGGCGGTGAGGCGCTGGCCGCCGACGCCAGCGCCCTCGGCGACGCCCCGCGCATCCGCGCGATCCTGACCGAAGCCGCGCGCGCGGGCCGCGCGGTCAGCTATTCCGAATTGCTCGGCGACCTGGGGTTCCGCTTCACCCGGCCCAAGATGCGCGCGGTGTGCAAGACATTGGCCGAAGTCGACCGGCTGTGCGCGTTGGATGGCGAACCCGACCTCGCGGTGCTGGTGGTGCGCGAAAGCGACCGGCTGCCGGGACAGGGTTGGTGGGTCGGCGGGACCGCGCTCTTGCTCGGCTATGACGGCCCGTGGGAGGGCGCCGCGGCGGCGCGGTTTATCCGCGAGCAGCAGCAGGGGGTGTTTGATTATTGGGAGGGGCGGTAGGGCCGCGCTGATCGCTTGAGGCCCATGGTCGCAGATTTGCGATGGCTACCTCGGCCGCCACCAGCTTCTCGTCGAAGCCCACGATCGTATCTGCGATAAATCCAGGATCGTCGATCGTTTGGAGATAAACCTGCAAATCCAAGCCGGTCACATGCAACAATCCTTCGCCGAGATGTTGGAAATGACTCGTGAGCACATTGCAATGCCGAACGATAATCTCAATTCCACGTTCAGATCGAAGTAGCGCATAATTTGGCGACCAAAAATCATGCGCTATTGAATTTCGCATTTCTTTGGCGTCTTTGAAAATCTGGAGCCAAGGATCGTCAGGAAGTTTGAACTTCGTTCTGAGGCGGTGGGACAATTGGCCAAAGTCCCATTTGAGCATTTTCGCGGTGTAGGATTTGAATCGGTCCGGACCAGCATTCCCGGCTCGCTTTGCAGCTTCAACCTCTAGACCGCCGAGAGCTAGACGCATCAATTGTTCGCAGGCTGCAATACTCGCGGTCACTTTGCCAAAAGCAGTGAATGCGGGGGTCGGGTCAGGCATTCCAGCGCCGTCTTTCCTATTTCAAATCGCTACTTCTTCAACCCAATCTCCCTCAACCGCTCCTGCAGATACTCATCCGCCGTAATCGGCGTCGGGTACAGGTTCGGGTGCGCTGCATCGACACAGCTTTCCAGCGTCTCGATTGCATAGTCCGACCGGAAATGCAGAAAAAACGGCATCGAATAGCGCGCGACGCTCGCGCGGCCCGCGTCGGGGTTGCGGACGCGGTGGGTGGTGGAGGGGAGCTTATTGTTGGTCAGCCGTTGCAGCATGTCGCCGACATTGACCGCCATCGCGCCCGGTGGCGGGCTGACCGGGAGCCAGCTGCCGTCCTTGTCGAGGATTTCGAGGCCGGCTTCTTCGGCGCCGAGCAGCAACGTGATCGTATTGATGTCCTCATGCGCTTCGGCGCGGATGCCCTTGGCGGGGGCCGCAACCGGCGGATAGTGGAGCAGGCGCATCACGCTGTTGCCGTCGAGCACCGTGTCGTCGAAGAAATCGGGCGCGAGGCCCAGGTAGCGGGCGATGCCTGACAGCAATTGGCCGCCGACGCGGTCGAATTCGGCGAATAATTTGTCATAAACGGCGCGGAAGCCGTCGACCTCGGCGGGCCAGACATTGTTCGGCTGCTGCGCGGCGAGGCGGTGACCCGCGGGCAGGTCGCGGCCGACGTGCCAGAATTCCTTGAGGTCGACTTCCTTGGCGCCCTTGGCAATCTCGGTCCCGAACGGCGTATAGCCGCGCGCGCCGCCGCCACCGGGGATGTGATAGGCGCGCTTGTTGTCTTCGGGCAGCGCGAAGAAATCCTTCGCCTTCGCCCAGGCGTCGTCGATCAGCGCGGGGTCGATGCCATGATCGGTGATCATCGCAAAGCCGAAGCGTTCGAAGGACGCGCCGAAATCGCGGGCGAACTGGTCGGCGGGAAGCGACATCGAAATGGTGGGAACAGCGGCGGTCATATCATCATCCAATTTGGGGCGGCGCTTGGGCGGCCGCGACTCTGTGTCCGCATGTAGGGGTGTCGGCGGGGCAGGGAAAGAGGCTCGCTCTTTTCAAACCGGACACAGGCGGTAAGAGAGCGGCATGGCAAAATCATATTGGCTGATGAAATCCGAACCCGACGCCTATCCGTGGGAGCAGTTGGTGCGCGAAGGCACCGGCATCTGGGACGGGGTGCGCAACCACACCGCGAAGCTCAACCTGAAAGCGATGCAGGTCGGGGACGAGGCGCTGTTCTACCACAGCAATATCGGCAAGGAATGCGTCGGGATCATGCGCGTCACCGAAACGGCGTTTCCCGATCCGACCGCCGACGAAGGATCGCCGTGGGTCGTGGTGCGCGTCGAACCGGTACGCGCGCTGAAGCATCCGGTGACGCTGGCGGCGATCAAGGCCGATCCCAAACTCGCCGACATGGATTTGATCCGCCAGTCGCGGCTGTCGGTCGGGCGCGTGACGCCCGACGAGTGGAAGCATATTTTGAAGAAGTCGGAAAAACCCGACAGCTGAGACCCGAATCCTCCCTGTCGCGCAGCGATGGGGAGGTGGCAGCGCGAAGCGCTGACGGAGGGGCCATGGCGCAACCGTTTGCCGCCCCTCCACCACCGCCTGCGGCGGCGGTCCCCCTCCCCATCGCTACGCGACAGGGAGGATTTTTCAGCTCTGGCGCAGCTTCACCTGCAAATGCTTCGCCACCGACGGATGCAGCGGATCGACGAACTCGCAGCCATAGCTGTTGCCATCGGCGCGGCGGACGATGGCTTCAAGCGGTTGCAACCCGGGCAGGTTGACCCAGATATGCTTGCCGATCTGCGGCCGGAAAAAGGTGACCATGCGAAAGCCGGTCGACGACAGGTCGAACAATTCGACGTCAAAGGGATTCAGCCCCGGCTCGCGATAACGCGCCCGCCCTTTCACCGGCGCCCGTTCGGCACGGCGGCCGGTGACCGCGGGTCGTTT
>Ga0265296_1000362_pt1 | contig 75668 bp, 73 predicted proteins | sample MunlanPumphouse1_FD_189073 | JGI IMG/M metagenome (GOLD analysis project Ga0265296, IMG submission 189073) | Groundwater microbial communities from a municipal landfill in Southern Ontario, Canada - Pumphouse #1 | ecosystem: Environmental > Aquatic > Deep subsurface > Groundwater | place...
ATTTCGTCCACAACCCAAGCTGGAAGAACCTTCTTCCGCTTCTGATACTACACAAACTTTGGAAGGGCGATCCATCTTACGTACAAGCTCATGAGGATTGCTCATTGCTTCAATGTACCTACGATCTACCCATTCCTCTCGCTCACACGACTATCAATAGTATCTCTGTCCTCGTCATCATACGAGTACTCCCCCCATCGTACGAATATACCTGAACCATCAGGTCGTGAACTCACTAGAAACGGTCGCGTAGCTGCCACGTTTCTTGATGACCAGAGGTCAGCTCATCTTGGCAGTCTCATCCAGTCGGTCCTGACAGAGGAAGATCTCGTGGAGGAGCGTGGTCATATCCAGCTCCACACGTGCGTATCGCGTAGGGACCGGGAGCCTCTGCAGACGCGAGGGGGGGGCCGGCAGGGAAGGTTTGAGCGCTAGGGTTGCACCTGAACCGTGGACGTCGTCCGAAAGACGGTATCGAGCGCTGCAGATCGGCCCACGATAGTGATCTCCAGAGGACCTGCCAGGGTTGGCACGAAGGAGACCGTCACGGGTAGTGACGATGCCGAGGTGACGAGGACTCCTCCAATGAGCACGTCGAATGATGTGGCGGCTGACTCGCCGGACTGAAGCACGTCGAGACGGAGCGTCATTTGCTGTCCGACCTTGAACTGGTCTGGAAATGCCATCACCGTGAGTTCACTACCCGACGTGGTCTGCTGTGCGTAGACCTCCGTAGGGACCTGATCGCGAAGCATGGTCCTGACGATGACTCTGCTGTCGGGCCAGTCGGTCGGAGCCAGCTTGGTCGGATCCTCGGCCGCGAGTCGTACGGTCTGAAGAATCGGTGGATGAACCGTGCATGTCTGCGTGGGTACGTGGCTCGACAAGAAGTACGAGGAGTGAGTCGAGGATGCGGGACAGGCCTCGGCAGCGAGCAATCCTGAGTCGTCACAAATTGTGCGCACCGATACTCCCTCGGGCATTGGGCCAAAGTTTGTTTGTTTCTGAAGCTTGATAGCCTGTTGCATGTACGCTTTCCAGGTCATGGCCGGGAAGCGCGATCCTGCATTGCGGATGGCCGACATCTGGGCGCGGGCGGCGTCGGCACCGATGTGGATGACCGTGCACAGCTCCGGCGTGAAGCCGTCATACCAGGCATCGCGCCAATCGTTGGTGCTGCCCGTCTTGCCGGCCGCCTGCAGTCCACTGATGCGCGCGTTGGAGGTGTTCTCGTAGACGCCCCTCAGCATTGCCTGCACAATCCAGGCGGTGGAGGCCGGTACGACCTGGGTCGCGGCAAAGTTGTGCGCCTCGATCGTCGTGCCGTTCTGTGTCTCGATGCGCCGGATTGGATAGGGCGTGATGCGGACTCCTCCATTGGCGATCGTCGAGTATGCCTCGACCATTTCCAGGGGCGAGATCTCGAAGCTGCCGATGGAGAGGGACACATACGGTTTCAGAGGAGACGTGACCCCCATCTTGCGGGCATAGTAGATGACCCTGTCGAGCCCAGTCCTGAGTGTTGTCTTGGCAGCGATGATATTCGACGATTGCTTGATGGCATTGGCCACGGAGATCCGGCCAAACCATTGGTTGGTACCCAGCCATTCCGGGGGATTCCACCCGCCAAAGTCGGTGGGTTGTGAAGCGACAATCTCGGACGGGAACGTTGCGCCATTGTCGAATGCTGCGGTATAGTCGAAGAGCTTGAAGGTCGAACCTGGTTGTCGAGGTGCCAGCACGCGGTTGAAGTTCGTCTCGTCGTAGTTGGTTCCACCTACCATGGCCAGAATGTAGCCGGTCCTGGGGTCAACGCTCACCAGACCTACCTGAGGCTGGAAGACCCCAAGGGAATCGCGGTCGCTCTCGACGAACACCTTGTCTTTCTTGGCCTGGCCCCAGACCTTCTGGACGGCTGACAGCGCCGCTTCCTGGAGCTTGGGGTCGATCGTCGTGTAGATGCGCAGGCCGCCCTGATAGAGCAACTCCCGGCCATACTGCTCCTGGACAATGGCCTTGACGTAGTCGACGAACCATCCGATGTTTCCATATGGGGATCGCATGCCGTTCTTGAGCGTGAGCTTCTCGGCGAAGGCAATATCGGCCTCTTCCTGCGAGAGATAGTGGTTTCGTACCATCTTGTGGAGGACCAGCTGCTGCTGCTGTCTCGCTTTCTCCAGGTCTACGTAGGGGTTGAAGGCGGAAGGCGCCGGCAGGACGCCGACAATCATGGCTGCCTGCGCGACGTCCAGATCTCTTGCCGGGATGCCGAAGTACCCGAGCGCAGCGGCTTCTATGCCATACAGGCCATTGCCGAAGTATACGTAGTTGAGGTACATGTTGAGGATCTCTTCCTTTGTGTACTGCTTCTCCAGGCGGAATGCGACGATGATTTCCTTGAACTTGCGCGCGATAGTGACATCGGTGTCGTGCAGGATAGCCTGACGTGCCAGCTGCTGGGTGAGCGTGCTCGCACCACGAATGCCGCGGCCGAGAAGTGGATCCACGATCAGCCCGGCGACGAGACCCCGGAGGTCGATAGCACCGTGACTGAAGAAGCGCTCGTCCTCAGAAGCGATCAGAGCCTGGATGGCTTTCTCTGAGATCTCCGCGAGCTGTTTGGGCAGGCGATTCTCAGCAAAGTACACTGACGAGAGGAGGTTGTCGTTGCGGTCGAAGACCTGCGAAGCCTTGGGTGCCTGGATGAAGAGTGCGCCGACAGGGGGCACCTCAGTGGCATAGTGTGCAAACACGAGAGCGACAATGGCGCTCCCGGCGATTCCGACTGCAAGTATCGCGACAAGAAGCCATCCGAGGACGACCTTGAGCCGCGGTCGAGCATGATGTCTGGGTGAGTTGGCGCGTTCCATAGTCAAGTGGTGCCTCCTGGTTGTCGACACGGAGTAACGGCACGCCGGGTTCCGCGAAGAGCAGACATGGATGCTTGCATTTCGATTCGGAACGTGTACGGTGCTACCGTGGCGACTTCAGCGTCTCCTTGCGAGCGGCAAAGTCCTGCGAGATGACCTCGAGGCGCTTGCGGATGTCTCTCAGCGTATCTCGCCGGCCAAGGTCCTTGGGCGACTCGAATGCAGTCTCGAGTTCATCGAGGTTATCGTATATCTGTGTTTCCAGTTGATAAACCCTCGACAGGAAATCGGGGTTGAGCTCTTCATCGGTGAAGAACGTCGTGTCGCCATATCCGAGGAACTCCGCCTTGTCACGAAGCTCGTTCATCGTTCGAAGGATCTTGGAGATGTCATCGATGACCGACGTTTCTGCGTCGTTTGCCTTCTCGATGACGTCGGAAAGGATTTCCCTCAGGTCGTCCAGCTTGAACACCATGGTATCTCGCACTGTCTTGTCGGCAATGCGGCGTTGGCCTTTGCCCTGATAGCCCACAAAACTCGGGATGCGTGCTGTCAGTTCTGCGAACCAGTCACGCGGCGTACTTCCTGCGTCGGCCTTGTCACCCATAGCATCCCCCTTTGCGTCCAAGATCTATCCTACGAATTCTACATGTGGTGGCAGAACAAGTCAAACCACAATGCTGGCCCACTCTCACCACAGTCGGGTGTTTGACGAAAGCCATGGGCGCTGTAAACTATCATAGCAACAGATATGCGGGGGTCCGGCCCTCGTTGGCGTCAGATGCAGCGCCGGGAACGGAGGCACTATTCCATGAACTGGGCAAACTTGACAGAACGTGCTCAAAAGGCCGTATGGATGGCACAGGAGTCGGCCAGCTCCCTGGGTAACGACTTCCTCGACACCGACCATCTCCTGATTGGTCTTGCCAAGCTGGAAGAAGGCATAGCGTATGAGGCTATGGTAGCCAGCGGCATCGATCTTCACAAACTGGTCGACTACGTTTCCGATCAGGTGCGAGGGGTCAAGCACAACAACTTCCTCGGCAGGAATGATGAGATCATCCTCACGCCAAGGGCCAAGAAAGTCTTGGACCTGGCTGAGCGCGAGGCCATCAATCTTGGGGACGGGTATATCTCTACGGAACACATCTTGCTTGCGATCGTTCACGAGGGTGGCGGTGTGGGTGTGCGAAGTCTGGAGGATGAAGGTGTCGATGTTTCGAAGCTCGTGAACACGGTTCTCTCGTTGCGTGGGACCGAGCACACGACGGAGTCCCCCCGCACGGGTCATCAGCCGCGGCAGCGCACCAAGACGCCGACGCTCGACCAGTACAGTCGTGATCTGACAGAGATGGCTCGTCAGGGTAAGCTCGACCCCGTCATCGGCCGTGACAAGGAAACTGAGAGGCTGCTTCAGATACTGTTGCGACGAACCAAGAACAACCCCGTTCTCATCGGTGACCCCGGCGTAGGCAAGACGGCTATCGTCGAGGGACTGGCACGGAAAATCGTTGCGGGCGAAGTGCCTGAACTGCTCAAGAACAAGCGTGTCATTTCGCTTGATATTCCAAGCCTTGTGGCCGGGACCAAATACCGTGGCGAGTTCGAGGACCGGATGAAGAAGTTTCTGGCTGAGATGAAGACGGCCGGCAACACTGTCATTCTGTTCATCGACGAGCTGCACAACGTTGTCGGGGCTGGATCCGCAGAAGGAAGCTCCATCGATGCGGCCAACATCCTCAAGCCGGCGTTGTCGAGAGGCGAGCTTCAGACGATTGGGGCCACCACGCTTGGAGAGTACCACAAATACATCGAGAAAGACCCGGCGCTCGAGCGCCGATTCCAGCCGATCGTCGTCAGCGAATCCACCCTGCCCGAGTCGATCGAAATCCTGAAGGGACTACGTGACAGATATGAGGCTCACCATCAGGTAACCATTACGGACGCGGCCATCGAGGCTGCCGTAAGGCTCTCCGTGAAGTACATTACGAGCCGGTTCCTGCCGGACAAGGCAGTCGACCTCATGGATGAGGCCAGTGCCAAGGTAAGGCTTGCTTCTACCGTTCCAAGCGACGAATACCGTCAACTGCAGGACGAGCTCGACAAGATCGAGCGCGAGAAGGACGACGCCATTCGTAACCAGGAGTTCGAGAAGGCGGCGGGTCTGCGAGACCAGGAGCGGGACGTTCACGACAAGATCGAGACGATGAAAGGCAGCGCGTTTTTGGCATCGGCTGCACGGGAAGCCGTTGTGAGCCCGGATGACATTCGCGCCGTTGTGGCTCTGTGGACCAACATTCCTGCCGAGCGGCTGGCTGAGGACGAACGAGCGAAGCTCCTGCACCTCGAGGACGCTCTCCGAACCAGGGTTGTCGGGCAGGATCAGGCTGTAGCGCTCATGGCAGAGGCTCTCAGGCGTTCTCGTGCGGGACTGAAGCATCCGACGAAGCCCATCGGGTCGTTCCTGTTCCTTGGCCCGACAGGCGTGGGGAAGACCGAGCTGGCACGTGCCCTGGCCGAGGAGCTGTTTGGCAGTGAGTCGTCGCTCATTCGCCTTGACATGAGCGAGTACATGGAGAAGTTCGCCGTGTCTCGCCTGGTTGGAGCCCCTCCCGGCTACGTAGGATACGAAGAGGGTGGACAATTGACCGAGGCCGTGAGGCGTCGCCCATTCAGCATCGTCCTGTTCGACGAGATCGAGAAAGCCCATCCGGACGTCTTCGACATTCTGCTTCAGATTATGGACGATGGACGTCTGACCGACTCGAGTGGAAGGACGGTCGATTTCCGGAACGCCGTCATCATCATGACGAGCAACATTGGAGGCGGGTTCAATCGGATGGGTGGCCTCGGGTTCAAGCTTCCCGGCGAGGCTGGTGAGGCAGAAGCCCACACAGCGTCCATGATGGATGAGCTCAAGCACAGCTTCAAGCCGGAATTCCTGAACCGGGTCGACGAGATCGTCGTGTTCAACCAATTGGCGGTCGAGGACATCGAGAAGATCGTAGCGATCCTGCTGAAGCGGGTAACCAGGGAGATCGAGGAGGAGGACATGCACCTCCAGTTCGGCCCCGAGCTCGTGTCGTATCTTGCACGCAAGGGCTTCAACCCCGAGTATGGAGCCCGGCCGCTGCTGAGGCTGATCCAGCACGAAGTGGAGAACGAGCTGTCCTACCGGATCCTGGAAGGGGAGTTCAAGCACGGCGATACCATCGTCGTGACGAGCGACGGCCAGAAGGTGGTCTTCGAGTCAGCGCTGAGAGAGCCTGCGCCAGCAGAATAGGCTGGAGTCATGAACCCGAAAAGCATACGCAATTTCTGTATCATTGCCCATATCGATCACGGCAAGTCCACCCTCGCCGACCGTTTTCTTGAGCGAGCCGGCTTCATCCTGAAGAACAAGGGTGATCAGGTCCTGGATCAGATGGACCTCGAGAAGGAACGTGGCATCACGATCAAGGCACATCCCATCCGCCTGACCTATACCGCGCGGGACGGGTCGCCCGTGGTGTTCAATCTGATTGATACGCCCGGCCATGTCGACTTCACCTACGAAGTCTCGCGCAGCATAGCCGCCTGCGAAGGAGCGGTGCTTGTTGTGGACGCGACACAGGGTGTCGAGGCGCAGACTGTTGCCAATACCTACCTCGCGCTGAATCACAACCTCACCATCATCACTGCCGTCAACAAGATCGATTTGCCAAATGCCGACGTGGACGAGACGAAACGGGAGATCGAGGAGATCATCGGATTCGACGCCTCGGACGCGTCACTTGTCAGCGCAAAGACCGGGCTCGGCGTGGATGAGCTGCTTCGCGTCATCGAAGACAAGGTTCCGAGTCCTTCCGGCGACGCCGACGCTCCTCTCAAGTGCCTCGTGTTTGACTCGCACTTTGATACCTACAAGGGCGTGGTCGTTCACATCAGGGTTTTCGAAGGGACCATCCAGAAGGGAGACCGTGTCCGGTTCATGGCCACCGGCAACGAGTTCGACGTCGTCGAAGTAGGCTACTTCGAGCTGACGCCTGTCGTGGCAGATGTGCTGACGGCGGGGGAAGTCGGCTACTTTGCCGCGGTGATCCGGGTTCCTGCCGAGGTTCATATCGGGGATACCGTGACGGGCGCGCTCCGGCCGACCGCAGAGCCCATACCGGGGTACAGGCCGGTGCTCCCGATGGTTTTTGCCGGGCTCTACCCCATCGACGCAAATGACTATGACGGACTCAAGTCATCACTGCAGCGGCTGCAGCTGAATGATGCTTCTCTCACGTTTGAGCCCGAGTCGTCGGGGGCCCTGGGTTTTGGGTTCCGGTGCGGGTTCTCTGGTCTCCTGCATCTGGAGGTCATCACGGAGCGCCTCCGCCGGGAGTACGGCCAGGACATTATCGTCACCGTTCCAAATGTGCGGTATCGTGTTATCAAGCGCAATACGGGAGAGGAGGTTCTTGCCGACAGTCCTTCAAAGTTCCCCCCGCTGGGAGAGATCGAACGCATCGAGGAACCCTTCGTCAAAGCCGAGATTGTCGTACCGCATGATGCTATCGGAGACGTCATGGAGCTCACCAACAAGCGCAGGGGCATCTATGTCAACATGTCCTACCCCGAGAGCCGGCGGGCGGTCCTGGAATATGAACTCCCCTTGTCCGAGATCATCACGGATTTCTTTGATCGGCTCAAGTCCATCACGAAGGGGTATGGAACGCTTGACTACGTTCTGGCGGGGTATCGCGAGGAACGGCTCGCCAAGGTCGATGTCCTGGTCAACGGAACGCCCGTCGACGCACTCTCGTTCATCGCGCATGAAGATGAAGTCCAGCACATCGCAAGGTCGATGTTGCAGCGGCTGCGCAAGTACGTTCCCCGGCAGATGTACGAAGTTGCGTTGCAGGCCGCAATCGGGGGAAAGATCGTAGCACGCGAGAACATCGTCCAGTTGCGCAAGGACGTCCTGGCCAAGTGCTATGGTGGAGACGTCACGCGAAAACGGAAGCTTCTGGAGAAACAGAAAGAGGGCAAGAAGAAAATGAAGCAGATCGGCAAGGTGAGCATCCCCCAGGAGGCGTTTCTCTCTATCCTCAAGCGTGAGTCGGACGACTAGACCAGTCGGCGTCTATTTCCACATTCCCTTCTGTCGCAGAAGGTGCAACTATTGTGACTTCCTGTCGACGGGGGGCGCAACGGGTGTTCCCGACGAGTATGTGGATGCTTTGCTTTCCGAGTGGAGACTGTGGGTTGATCCATTGCGCCGGCAGGACGTTGGTGTGCGGTCCATTTACGTTGGTGGCGGTACCCCTTCCCTCCTGGAACCCCTTCAGCTTCGGCGGTTGATCGACGGGGTGAGGTCTGCTGTGCCAGAAATGCCGGATTGCGAGATTACCATGGAAAGCAATCCGGACAGCCTCGACGTTTCGAGCATTCGGGCGTACGCCGGCGCGGGTGTCAACCGCCTGAGTGTTGGCATCCAGAGCTTCAGTGATTGCTCGCTGAAGAGACTGGGACGCCTGCACGATTCGGCTGGGGCGGAACGCGCACTTCGGCAGGCGCGGGAGGCGGGGATCAATAACCTGTCTCTGGACCTCATGTATGGACTTCCCGGTTCTCTGCCCGGTGAAGAGGTTGCCTCGTTGAGACACGCCATCGAGTTTTCTCCGGAGCACATCTCCTGGTACAACCTGACCCTGGCTGCCGGCACCCCGTTGGCCAGGTCCGTAGCTGACGGCCGTGAGGTGATGCCGGACGACGACACGGTTCTGGGAACGATGCGGGAGGGATGGAGCCTGCTTGCGGCGAGCGGGTTCGAGCACTACGAGATCTCCAATTTCTCCCACCCCGGTTTCGCCTCGCAACACAATCTGGGCTACTGGCTGTTCACCGACTACGTCGGGCTCGGCCTGGGAGCGTCTGGATTCGTGTCAGGCCGGAGATGGACGAATGTCAGCGACATGGCAGTGTATTTCGCTGCCGTTTTCGACGGCAGGCTGCCTTTCGACAGCGAAGAACGGCTCGAGGGTCATCTCCGGGAAGGCGAGTATGTTATGCTGCGCATGCGCCTGCCTGGCGCCGGCCTCGATTTCGCGGCCTTCGGCGATCTGTTTCGAGAAGACGCGCGCATCATATTTCATGACGCTCTTGCTCAGCTGAGGGACGATGGACTCATCAGTGTCCTGAAGGACAGGGCTGTGTGCACGCAGAAGGGTCTCGAATTGAACAACCTCGTGGCCGGGGCATTCATCTGAGGACAGCGAAAGCCCCGGCCCTGATGGCCGGGGCTGGTGGCAACGAGCGTCCCCTGTTAGTGAGAAACGTTGAACCGGAAGTGGGCGATCTCCTTGTTCTTCACGACGTAGCTCTCACCCTCTATTCGCAGCAGCCCCTTCTCCTTGGCGACCTTGAAGGAGTTGTCGGCTTTGCGGAAGTCATCCAGCGAGATGACTTCGGCCGCAATGAACCCGCGCGCGATATCCGTGTGGATCTTCCCCGCAGCTCCACGGGCGTGCGTGCCAGCTTCGATAACCCAGGCCTTGCACTCGTCTTCTCCCGCCGTGTAGAAGGTTTCGAGCTTGAGCAGCTGATATGCTCTGCCGATGAACGTGTCGATGACCGATCCGGACAGGCCAAATTCCTGAAGGAACTCGAGTTGTTCGGCGGCAGGAAGTTCGGCGATCTCGCGTTCCAGTTTTGCATCCAGCACCATGACCGTCGCGTCTATCTGGCCTGCAGCAGCAGTGAGGGCCGCCTCGAGGTTTCTGGCGGCGGTTTCGTCTGTCATCGTGATGTTGATGACATACATCACCGGCTTCAGCGTGATGAACGCGTAGGAAGTGAGCAGCCTCTTGTCTTCATCGGTCAGTCCGAGGCTGCGCAGTCCCTTTCCGGCCGAAAGGCATACTTGGGAACTCGAGAGGAGGTCCCTCTCCCGTTCAAGCTGAGGCGTCATTTTCTCCTTCTTCATGCGTTCGAGCCGGTGTTCCACGATTTCCAGGTCTACCAGGGCAAGGTCCAGTTCGAAGCTGTCTATCTGATCCTTGAGGCTTGTGGCGGAAGGCACCTGCGTGAATGCGTCGAATACCTCAACCAGCGCCTCGACGTTCTTCACGTCTTTGAGCAGTTCGTTGCGTCGTGAAGCGTTTTCCTGGCCGGACGGAATGCCCGGAACATCGGCAAACTCGACGCTGGCTGGCGTCGTCTTTTTGGGCTTGAAGACGTCGGCCAGATAGTCCAGATCAGTGTCGCCGACGCCAACGGCGGCGAGATTCGTCTTGGACTGTGAGACCTGCGTGGTTCCTCTGGTCAGTGCTCCGAACAGCGTGGTCTTGCCCGTTTGAGGCAAACCGATTATTCCAATCTTCATTGGCAGCTCCTTCTCATGCGCTCGTTCATGCTTGCGGACTCTTGTTCAGTATACTTGAGTCATAAACGTGTTGCAAGGATCGGGAGGCAACAGGCCTCGTGGGACAGCAGGAACCTGGCAAGGACGGGTTGTCAGGCGTATTCCTCCTGCAACCGACCAATTGACATCGTGAGGCTGACATCATACACTGTCGTCTCTGGAGACAACCTATCAGATGAAGATCAAGACGGTACGTGGAGCGCTGCGCGCTGTGCAGCGCAAGATAGTCGCTGGTCACAGGGAGACGGTGACGTACTCCAGTGAACTCGACAAGACCTATGGTCTGCTTGCGACGGACAAGGCGTGGTACATTACGCGCCTGCTCCGCAGCGAGGACTATGTCGATTTCGGGGGCCTGTTCCCGGAGCTCTCGAAGCAGATTGGCTGGACGAGAGGGGTAAGGCTCGCGAGGCAGGGCCTTTCTGCTGCCATTGGTGCCACTCGGAAGCTGCCGATACACGGCACCGCGTCGAGCATCCTGGTGTTTGTGGACGAACAGGGAAGGTTCCTCCAGATTGGCCCTGCGACGCTCATGGGGTTCTGTGAGTACATGGGACTCACGACCGGCCGCGGCAACAGCTGGTATGCCTTTCCGACGATCATCCTGAGCCCCGTGTTTGGCAGCGAGCGCGACACGGAAGAGCGGGCTGCCCTGCAGCGGGCGTCTCTTATCTCCCAGGTCAACAGTACGGAAGCTGATGAGGACACGCGCAAAGAGTACTTCATCGATGCCGTCGTCCAGCTTGGCCAGCCAGACGCGCAGGCAGTGCCGGACTTGTCCGTGTCTGGAGCGGTTCCGACAACTTCGTTCGACCAGTTCGATTTTGCGGGCGACGGCGCCGTATTGGCCGTGCTCAGCGAGATCAACCGAAACCTTACTCGCATACGCGAGCTGCTGGAGAAGACCTCATCGAAGTGAGGACCGGCCGCGCGCGGCACCTGACCGTCGCTGTGGCTGCCATCATCTCTGGAGCGGTGTTCCTGTCGGCTCGATTGCCCGTGTCGATGAACCCTCCGGGGCTTCGCGCGGTTGACGCGGCGTCCCTGGACGCTGTGCAGATCGCCGGCGATGCAGGTATTGTTCTTGGTTCGGGAGCAGCCGTAGCGGTGGAGTGCGTGGGCGGCGGCATTGAATTGGTAACGCCCAATCAGCAGATGATCGGCGTGTTGCGGGATGGGTCGTCTTCTACTGGAACATGGGACGGGCCATGGGCTTTCGGTCCAGTGAGACTTGTCCAGGTGAGCGAGAGAACAATTGCAGTGCGCGAACTGGTCCCGTACGACATCCGGTATGTGCCCGAGCAGTCCGCAGCCAGGGGGCAGGTGGTCGTGTGGAAATCCGGCACTGGTGGGGTGCGCGAGCGCATATTCCGCCTTCTCTACGCGAACGGCACACTGGTATCGCGAATCCTGGTTTCTGACTCCCTGCTCGAGCCACCCGCCGGAGACGCACTGGCTGTCGGGAAGTCCGCCTATCGCGGTGGAGCGATGAACGAGTTCTATATGGAAGCCACCGCCTATTCGCCGACGGTTCAGGAGACGGACGGCGATCCGTGGACGACTGCTTCGGGGATGAAATCTGGGCAAGGCGTGGTGGCAGTCGACCCGAAGGTCATACCACTCGGTAGCAAGCTCTATGTAGAAGGCTACGGGTACGCCATAGCCGGCGACACGGGCGGCGCCATCAAGGGCGACCGCATCGACGTGTTCTTCTACTCGTCTGATGAGACAGCGAGGTGGGGAAGGCGCTGGGTTCGCGTGTTCGTTCTCTCATGACGAGGAGGAAGTCCACAACGTGAACACGCTCACTCCAACTGCCCTTCGCGACTTGCTGAAACGGACGGGTGTTGTCCTGTCCAAACGCTTCGGGCAGAACTTCCTGGTCGATGGCAACGTCCTTGCTTCCATGGCCTCGCACTTCCCTTCAGATGAGAACGTGGTGTTCGTCGAGGTCGGTGCCGGGGCGCTTGCCCTGACCGGGATTCTCGCGGAGCGTGGCAAGCGCGTGGTTGCCTACGAGATTGACGAGCGTCTTCGCAAGGTCCATGAGACCCTTCTGGTCGATGACTCTCTCCGGACGCGTATTGAGCTGAGGTATGAGGACGCCCTGGAGGCAGACTGGTGTGCTCTGGGACACGAGGGTGAGACCCTGGTGCTGGTGGGGAATCTCCCGTATCTGCGGTCCTCTGAGATCGTCCTGAAGCTTATCCGAACTGACTGTATCGGGCAAGCCTGCCTGCTGTTCCAGCGGGAGTTCGCAACCCGCCTTGCCGCTCATTCCGGGAACGGGGACTACAGCTCACTCTCTGTCGTGGCCCAGACGTTCTTCGATATCAGGCGGCTGCTTGAGCTTTCGCCTGAGGTGTTCTTCCCACGTCCAGAGGTCAGCTCGACCTTACTGGGGTTCGTCAGACGTCCAAGCGGACTGGAGGATGCCGAAGTCACGCCATTCATGCGATTTGTTCAGCAGTCATTCCTGCACAGGCGCAAGAAACTGGCCGACTTCTTCCGCCGACTCGGCGTCCCGCTGACGGGTGAGTTCGCCGAGATGTCTCAGCTTCGTCCGGAGGTCCTCACACCCTCGGAGTTCATCGACTTGTTTCGGGCGGTCTCCCGGGTGACTCGACGCTGACCAACTGCGTCCAGAGCGTTCGCCGTGTTGCCTTTTCCCCCATCGGGAGTAGAATTTCCCGGTAAGCTACGTCATCTCATTTCGGGAGGCATGCGATCATGAAGATTCAGAACGATGCACGTTATGCGAAGTCGGACGAGTGGGTACGCGTCGAGGGTGGCGTTGCAGTCGTTGGAGTCTCTGACTACGCCCAGGGCAAGCTGGGGGACGTCGTGTTTGTCGGTGACGTCGCCCGCGGCTTGATACTGAAGGCAGGAGACATCCTGACCTCCGTCGAATCGGTCAAGGCCGCCTCAGACATCTACTCTCCTGTGTCAGGCAAGGTTCTCGAAGTCAACCACGAAGTTGTAGCGAAGCCTGAACTCATCAACAGTGATGCATTTGGCGCCGGCTGGCTGGCGAAGATCGAGCTTTCGAATCCGGATGAGCTGAACGGATTGATGAGTGCGACCGACTATGCAGAGTACAGAAAGGAATAGGTTCTCGTTCATCCCAGCGACAGGTGATGAGCAGCAGGCGATGCTGCAGAAGATCGGCTTGCAGTTTGACGACATTGTCAAATGTTTTCTTGGCAACGCTTGCGTGGAAGGCGGTCTCGATCTGCCCGAAGGATTGACTGAGGATCAGATGGTCGAGGAGTGGGACGCCATGATGTCCCGGAATTCCGGTCCCAGGAAGGCTTCTCTTCTGGGTGCCGGGGCATACATGCATTTCATTCCTGCCGTCGTTTCACACCTTGCCTCCCTTCCGGGTTTCGTCACGGCATATACGCCATACCAGCCGGAGATAAGCCAGGGGACGCTGCAGTCCCTGTTCGAATTTCAGTCGTTCATGGTAGAACTCACCGACATGGAATTGGCCAACTGCTCGATGTACGATGGAGCCTCGTCGACCGCCGAGGCCATGCTGATGGCTCATCGCGTCAAGAAGGTGGACCGCGTGCTCGTAGCTGCCACGGTCAACCCGAACTATCTGGCCACGGTCCGGACCTACCTGGAACCACATGGGATTGCGGTCGATGTCGTCAGGATGGATGGCAACGGGCAGGTATCCATGGATGACCTGGAGTCACAGCTGTCTTCCTCGGCGTGCAGCGCCGTCCTCGTCCAGAGTCCAAACTACCTGGGCATCGTCGAAGACCTGGGTGCTATCGGAACGACCGTCCATGCCCACGACGCACTGTTTGTCGAATCCTTCACGGAAGCGATGGCGCTGGGACTGCTGAAATATGGTGTCGGCACAGGAGCAGACGTCGTCGCCGGAGAGGGGCAGTCGCTCGGCATGTCGATGTCGTTTGGCGGTCCGCATCTTGGCGTCTTTGCCACCCTGAAGAAGTACAACCGTGACTTCCCCGGTCGAATCGTCGGTGAGTCCATCGACACGAAGGGTCGCCAGGCATTTGTCATGACATTGAGAGCTCGCGAGCAGGACATTCGACGTGAGAAGGCGACGTCCAACATCTGCTCGAACCATGCGCTCAACGCACTGACGGCGGCCGTGTACCTCGGCAGCGTGGGTGAATCGGGATTCAGGGCACTTGCCTGCGAGAACGTTGCGAAGCTGGAGAAGCTCATCAAGGGCCTGGAGGCCACCGGGAACTTCGTCCGCGTTTTCAAGCAGAGTCCGGTGTTCAACGAAGTGGTCGTGGCCAGTTCGATCGCTCCCGAAGATGTGCGGTCCTGTCTGGCCGGCCTGCCGGTGTTCCCGCCGCTCGCTCTTGCTCGTGGCGTCGCCCCGGACGTTCAGGGGATGCCTCACACATATCTGGTCTGCGCGACCGAGATGCTCAAGGATAGTCTCCTTGAGCAGGTTCTCGGCGCATTGAGCTGAGGTGGTGGAAGATGACCCTCTATGAGAAGAGCGTGGCAGGTCGGTCAGCATTCTCGTTTGGCTTCGAGGAGGACCATGCTGCGGCCGAAACGTGCATCCCTGAGTTTGCCCGCACTGCGATGAAACCGTTGCCACAGGTCAGCGAACTTGACCTCGTGCGCCATTTCACGAATCTGGCCAGGACCAACTACGGCGTTGATACCGGTTTCTATCCCCTCGGGTCGTGCACGATGAAGTATAACCCCAAGATCAACGAACGAATGGCCGCTGATCCAAGGCTCACCGTGCGTCACCCGCTGGATGACGCCATGGACAACCAGGGCGTCCTGCAAATGGAGTTCGAGTTGAAGGAGTCTCTGCGGGAGATCACGGGTATGGACGACTTCACACTTCAGCCCGCTTGTGGCGCCCATGGCGAGCTCACTGGCATGCTCATCATCCATGCCTGGATGCGTGACCACGATGCCGGCCGTACGAAAGTACTGATCCCCGATTCTGCCCACGGGACGAATCCTGCATCGGCATCGATGGCGGGATTCGAGGTCGTGACCGTGCCCTCCAACGAGCGAGGCGGGGTCGACATGGATGCGTTGGACAAGCTCATGGACAATACGGTGGCGGCCATCATGCTGACCAACCCGAACACCGTGGGCCTGTTTGAGGAGAACGTCACGCAGATTGCCGAACTCGTGCATGCCCGTGGAGGTCTTCTGTACTATGACGGGGCAAACCTCAATGCTCTCATGGGGCTCATCCGTCCGGGCGACCTGGGGTTCGATGTGATTCACCTGAACCTCCACAAGACATTCTCCACGCCGCACGGCGGCGGCGGTCCGGGTGCTGCCCCTGTGGGCGTCAAGGAATTCCTGGCCGACTATCTGCCGATCCCCCTTGTCGTATGCAGGGACGGTCAGTATGCCCTGGATGAGGATAGACCGCATACAATCGGCCGCGTGTCCGGGTTCTATGGCAATACCGCCGTACTCGCCCGCGCCTACGTGTACATCAAGATGATGGGCCGGGACGGTCTTCTGGCGGCAAGCCGGGCGGCAGTCATCAACGCGAACTACGTCAAGGCACTGCTGAGCCCGTACTTCCCGCCCGCCTACGACAGGCCTGTCATGCACGAAACGGTTCTGAGTGCGAAGGGCTACGACAAGTATGGTGTCACCCTGCTCGACATCGCCAAGCGTCTCATGGACTATGGATATCATCCCCCGACGATCTACTTCCCGCACTTCCCACCGTATGCAGAAGAGGTCATGATGGTCGAGCCGACCGAGAGCGAGAGCAAGGAGACGATGGACTTGTTCTGCGACGCCCTCATCAAGATCAGCCAGGAAGCGAAAGAGCATCCGGACCTCCTGCTCTCTGCTCCACACGATACCGTGGTCACCCGCGTCGATTCGACGTACGCAGCTCGCCACCTGGTCACGAGTCATCGTGACAAGAAAGGAAGTTGACTGAGTGCTGAACCTACGTGAGACAATAGACCGGCAGGTCAGTCTTGCGCTCGGGGACCTCCTCTCTGCGGAGGAGGCCCCTCTTGCGCTCTGCTCGCTGTCCCGCCCCGGTTTTCTGGACTACACGCTTTCGCTTCCCATGAAACTGGCCAAGACGCGGCACAAGGCACCCGTTGCCATAGCAGAGGCACTGCAGCCTGCTGTCGCAGGCATGGCCTGCGCAGGACTCGCGGAGGCAGTCGCCCCCGGCTACATCAATATTCAGCTTTCGGATTCGTTTGTGGCCGGTCAGCTGAGTTCCATGCTTGGTACAGATCCCGCCATGCTGCTCCAGAAGGTGGGGAACGGCCAGAAGATCGAGGTGGAGTTCGTGAGTGCCAACCCGACAGGACCCCTGCACGTGGGCAACGGCCGTGGAGCAGCGCTCGGATCGGTGCTCGCCACCCTTCTGGAGACCCAGGGATATGATGTGGATCGCGAGTACTACGTCAACGACTATGGGTCGAAGATGAAGCTCTTCACGGAGTCGATAGCGCACTACCTCTTTCCGATGATGGGACTGGAGCATGCCATGCCTGATGAAGGGTACCATGGGGCATATGTGCCGGACCTGGCCCAGGCCATCTATGATCGACAAGGGTCGGAGCTGCGTTCCATGCTTGAAGAACAGCGCCTTGCTGCCATAGAAGAGGACGGGAAGACCCTTGTGCTGGCATCGATTCGCCAGGCACTTGAAGAAATGGGAGTCTCGTTCGACACCTGGTTCTCGGAACGGTATCTCATCGAGAACGGATGGAATGATCGCGTTCTTCAGCAGTTCCGGGATCGAGGTGTCGTCTATGAGAAGGACGATGCCGTCTGGCTGCGCTCGACCGATTTCGGCGACGACAAGGACAGGGTGCTTGTACGGCGTGATGGAGAGCCGACTTACACACTCACTGACGCGGCCTACCACTTCAACAAGTTCCATCGCGGGTATATCAAGAGCATTGATGTCTTTGGCGCGGATCATATCGGGCATATCGTCCCCATGCAGGCCCTCATGAAGAGTCTCGGACTGCCCGATGACTTCCTGGAGGTCATCATCTACCAGATCGTGCACTTCCTGCGCGGTAGGCAGCGTGTCGTCCTCTCCAAACAGACAGGCGAGATCATCGAGCTGGCCGACCTCGTGCGTGAGGTGGGCAAGGACCAGGCGCGCGTCTTCTTCCTCCTTTCGTCGGCTGGCTCTGAGCTGGAGTTCGACCTTGAGGTTGCCAAGGGGAACTCACTCGACAACCCGGCATACTATCTCAAGTATACACATGCCAGGCTTTGCAGCGTGGAACGTCAGGCACGTGGCATTGGAGCTGTTGTCCCTTCCGTGGCAAGCCCGGCTGACGTTTCGCGGCTGAAGACTGCTGAGGACCGAGAGTTGTTGAAGTGCCTGCTGAAAGCGCAGGATGAGGTCGATGATGCCGCAAGGACGAGGCAGCCCCACCGGATCCTGTATCTTGCAAGTGAGCTTGCCAAGTCGGTCAACGTATTCTATCAAACAGAAAAGGTCATCCAGGAAGACGCAGGCCTGGCACAGGCCCGCATGCTGCTCGTGCTTGCCTCGCAGCGTCTCCTGCAGGCATATGCCCACGTTCTGGGCGTCACTCTCCCCGAATCAATGTGAATGGGCTCCCCGCATCAGTGCGGTGAGCACGAAGTGAGGTAGACATGAAGAACATCCGTAGGCTGCGGCTTGAAGCGTTCATACGGCGTAGCGTCGAGGGTCAGTTGATCATGATGGACGACCCCGACCTGCGACTCTTGACCGTGACTCACATCGAGTTGTCGAACGATACGCGGCTGGCAAAGGTTTACGTTTCGAGTCTGTCGAATGACGAGAGTCATCAGAAGGCTCTCATGGCAGCGCTGTCCAGGGCATCGGGCAAGTTTCAGCAGAGGCTGGCGGCGGATGTCTCGATGCGCTTCACCCCCCTGCTTTCGTTCCATTTCGATCAAGGGTTCGTGAAGGGCACTCAGGTTGTCGAACTGCTCACTGAACTCGAAAAGAACGAAAAAAGGGATACCGCGGATTCATGAGAGGAACTGGTCTTGACAGAATTGCATCGAGGATTCGCGATGCGAGTGATGTCTTTCTTTTTACCCACGAGTTTGCCGATGGCGATGCTCTGGGTTCCATAGTGGCGCTTACGCTGTATCTGCAGGCAATGAGCAAGAGTGTTCATGCATTTGTCCCTGGCAAGATCCAGAGTGTCTACCGGTTTCTGGATACGGATGAACTGCTGAACACCATGTCCGCTGCCCAAGCCACGGCTCACATTAGTGCAGCACCTGTGACGTGCCTGAGTGTAGACGCGGCTGATGTCGATCGTCTGGGTGAGTGGAAATCTCTGTTTCTCTCCGGGGCAGAGCGTCTGGTGATTGACCACCACGACACGAATGCAGGCTTCGGCGAGGTGTTTGCCATCGACGGTTCGGCCAGTTCGTGCTGCGAGATTCTGTTCGAGGTGTTCAACGTGATCGACCCCCAACTCATCGACGCCAGGATCGCCTCCGCCCTCTATGCCGGTCTGGTTGCGGACACCGGATCATTTCAGTACGCAAATACCAAGGCTCTCTCCCTGGTGCATGGAGCTCAGCTCATCGAACTGGGCGCGTCGCCCGATGAGATCTCCCGCAGTATCTACGAATCCAAGCCATACGGAAGTCTGAGGCTCATGGCTGCTTCTGTAGTAGCTTCGCGCCTCATGTATGGGGGGCAGGTGGTCGTATCCTACGTGACGCGGAACATGCTTGCGGACTCGGGCGCGCTGGATGAGGACACGGAAGGGATCACGGACGAATTGCGGCGAATTGCAGGAACAAGAGCGGTCGTGCTGTTCAAAGAGGCATCAGATGGCTCGGTCAAGGTCAGCTTCCGCGGGAAGTACGGGTTCGACGTCAAACGCATAGCAACCGCGTTTGGCGGCGGCGGTCACTTGCTCGCCGCCGGCTGCACCATCACGAGTGACCTCGGCGAAGCCGAAGTGCGCATTCTCGCGGAGCTGGACAGGTACCTGGGGCCTTCTAGAATTTGAAACTTGTGCTGATGTCGTAGACCACCGGCACGTGGTACATGGTCTCGCCGGTGAGCATCTTGATGATCGCAAGTACAGAAATGAGCCCTGGCAGGAACCAGAACCAGCCGGCCACGAACCTGATCAGTGGAATGCGGCCCAGAACTGCGAGGATGACTTCCAGGATCAGCACAACGAGTCCTTGCGCCAGATGCAGGCGGAAGAACTCGTTCTTCTTATTGGAAAGAAGCGGGATGAGCCAAAGGATACCCAGGTAGCACAGAATTCCAAAGACCAGATCGTTGTTGACGGTCCCACTCGACTGCTGCTCCACGGTCGTCCACCCCCACACTAGGATATCAGCATGCTACCTGATGGCGAAGCTGTGTCAAGGGTTTTTGACGCTCATGAGCGCTGAGGTGGGGCAGGGATTCAGATACTCCTGGATGCCGCATGCATGGCAACCTGTGTCACGGCACGTCGGGAGACGCTCGCCCTTCTCTGCCGACAGGTAGTCCTCCCGGAGGAAGTCTGTCGAAACCCCGGCATCGATGATTTGCCAAGGCAGTTCACTCTGTAGAGGAATACTGCGATACAGGAAGTCAGCGGGGTCGAGGCCTGAGGCGGCAATGGCCTGCCGCCACACATCAAACCTGAAAGACTCGCGCCAGGCGTCGAATGTCGCCCCGTTCTTCCAGGCTGTCTCGATGACCTGACCGACTCTGCGGTCGCCCCGGCTGAGAAATCCCTCGAGGAAGGCGATGCGCGGATCGCCAAAATCGATATGGAGCTTGCCCTTGAAGGCTCTGAAGCCTTTGCGGAGGTGATCGATCTTGGCATCGTACACCTCAGGCATATTCTGGGCACACCATTGAAACGGCGTATCAGGGCGAGGCACGAACGGGTTGATGCTGAGATTGATGGCGATGTCCCTGCGGAAACCTTTGCCAAACGTGGTGATGCGGCTCACCAGGTCAACCATGGCATCGAGGTCCTGCTCCGTCTCGGTCGGAAGGCCGAACATGAAGTAGAACTTGACGAGATGCCAGCCCTTGCCAAAGACGGTCCGCAGCGTTTCAAAGATCGATTCTTCCGTGATGTTCTTGTTGATGACGTCGCGGAGGCGCTGGCTGCCGGCTTCGATGGCAAACGTCAACGAACCTTCGCGTGTTTGCTTGATCTCGTCTGCGAGATAGCCGGGGAAGTTGTCCATACGGAGTGACGGGAACGAAATGGCCACCTTGTGCTCTTCTCTGTACGCGCGCACGAGTCTGACCAGCCCCGGCAGATCACTGTAGTCCGTGCTGCTCAGAGACAGCAATCCAACTTCTTCGTAGCCGGTGTTGGCGACGAGCTGCTCAAGCTGCTTCTGGATGGATGCCAGTGATCGCTCCCGGGTGGGGCGATAGGAGATGCCGGCTTCGCAGAAGCGACAGCCTCGCACACATCCACGGAACAGTTCGATGACGCCCCGGTCATGGACGAGCTCACGATACGGGACAATAGGGCTGACCGGAGCAAATGCGTCGTCGAGGCTCTCGACAACGCGCTTGCGCACGGTCGCCGGGACTCCCGATAAGATGGGTTCGGCGACAACGTATGGCGCACCGCCAAGGGCAGAGCGTGTTTTGTACAGGGATGGGACATAGACACCCTCGACGCCGCGCGCCAGTGTTTCCAGTGCATCGTGACGGCTTGCTCCGGTTGCGCGCGACGCTGCAAGATTCCGCACGATTTCCGGCAGGAGGTCTTCGCCATCGCCGATACAGAATGCGTCCACGAAGTCGGACATGGGTTCGGGGTTGAACGTGCAGCTGCCGCCGGCAATGACGATCGGCCACTCGGTTCGATCCTCCGACCGTACGGGGAGCCCGGCCAGGTCAAGCATGTTGAGCAGGTTCGTATAGACGAGTTCCGTACCGAGGCTGAAGGCAATGACATCGAACGAGCCCAGCGGCTGGCGGCTTTCGAGAGAGAACAAGGGAACCTCGTGCTCTCTGAGCCAGGCCTCCAGATCGTGGAACGGGGCGAACGCGCGTTCCACGACGACACTGTCGATGGCGTTGAGAAAGTGATAGAGGATCTGGATGCCGTGAGACGACATGCCGACCTCGTAGAGGTCCGGGTAGCTGAGCGCGACCCGAAAGCGACCCTCCCAGTCCTTGTGGACGGCATTGAGCTCATTTCCTGCATATCGAGACGGGCCTTCGAAGCGTTCGAGAGAGTGCATATCCATGCTAGAACCTTAGTTCGTCGCGGGTGCGGTAGACGCTCACGACGATCGAGGCGGCCGCAACCTGCGTGAGCAGGGAGGATCCGCCATAGCTGATAAACGGCAGTGGGATGCCGGTGACGGGCGACAGCCCGATGGTCATGCCCATGTTCACGGCAGCTTGCAGAAACCACATGGCTCCTATGCCCATGACGATGTAGCGAGCGAAATCATCGGTCAGCGATCGAACAATGAGGAACGTTGACCAGAGGAGCATGACGAAGAGAAGAACGAGCAGCGCACTGCCGGCAAACCCAAACAGCTCTCCGACGAGAGAGAAGACGAAGTCGGCATACTGGACAGGCACAAACGAAAGAGGCGCCTGGGTGCTTCCTTTGATGCCACGACCCCAGATGCCGCCTGATCCGGTGGCTACGATCGACTGGATGACGTTGTAGCCATCACCGAGCGGGTCTGCCTGTGGATTCAGGAAGGTCTCGATGCGTGTACGCTGATATGGCCTGAGGCTGAGCCACACACCGCCTGCTGCAAGTGCCAGGACCAGTCCCAGAACCAGCAGCTGGCGGCCGGTGAGCCGGAAATGAGCCAGCATGACGACAGAGATCCCGAGCAGGAGGCTCGCGGATCCCAGGTCCGGTTGCTTCATGACCAGAAGAACGGATGGCACGACAGCGGCCACGACAAGGAGAATTTTCAGGCCCGTGTTGAGCTTCTTCTCGGGGAGCGTCAGGATGAACGCGACGACAAGGATGATGACCAGCTTCTGTATCTCACTCGGCTGAAGGCCAAATGACCCAACGACAGGGATCCAGCGCCGTGAACCGTACATGCCGCGCCCGACGAACAGCACTGCCACCAGCAGCCCTGTCTGAATGACGTAAACCGGGATCGTGAGAAACCGGAAGACCCGGTAGTTCACGAATTGCAGCATGACTGCAATGGCCACACTGAGGCCAAGCAGCAGGAGCGTCTTCAGAAAATAGGAGTAGAAACTGCCGAAGTGCCCAAGCGTGTACCGCTCTGCAAGGCTTGCGGCATAGAACGTCGCCAAGCCGAACCCGATGAGGAGCACGACGCTTGTGATGAAGACGAGCGGAAGGCGATGGGGCTTCACAGGGCGTTGCTACTCCAGAAAGCGTGTTTCGACGTTCAGCCGGCCTTGAGTGGCGCTCGCCACGTAGTAATGACCGCGCATGCCAGCCGGGGCCAGATGAAGGACGGCGCTTGCCTTGCCGATCGAAAGTGAAGTGCCACCAGCGACCTCGAGGCACGTGATGATCGCATCCGAAGTCCCCTGGGTGCCAGCCAGGACGGTTCCCCTGATGGCGCCGAACACGAAACAGGAACGCATGGTCTCGACGCGTGATCCCTCGAGAACGGAGCCGACCACGACGACGTCCTTGGTCGTCTGAATGACTTCGCCTCTGATGAGGTCACGAGCGATGATCAAGGCTGTCTCAGGTGGAGGGGTGCTCTTCTTCGATTCCCGTATGCGGTAGTTGGTGATGCCCAGGTTGTCGCCCACGACCTTCCGCAGATCCTTTTCCAGCTTGGTCAGCGTCTTGAGGCCACAAGCCCGGTTTTGCAGGTCGACCCTGAGCTTGAGCTGAGGAAGGATCTGATGCTGGGCGGCCGCTTGGACAACGAGCACGTGCGAGGCTTCCTTCCACGTTGCCTTGGGATTGACGAGAGCCAGGATTTCCGTTTGGTTCCCCTTGAACACGACGGTGTTTGTCGGACTAGTTGCTGACATTTTCCCCTCCGTACAGATCAAAGTACTGCTGCAACATGCGGTGAACGAGTGGAGCCATACTGGTACTGCGCTCGTAGGGCGAGTTCTCGAACATGAGAAGGACCGCTACCTGGGGATTGTCCATCGGTGCGAATGCTACCAGCCATGTATGGTACAGATTCAGCGTACCGGTTTCGGCCGTACCGGTTTTTGCGCAGACCTCGATGCCCCCGACTTGAATGCTTGTCATTCCGCCAGTCTTCGAAACGAGATTGAGGCCTTTCTTCACGGTCGCCAGCGTGGCCGCGCTTATGCCGAGTGTGTCCTGAACGACAGGTGTCGTCAGCGTCTCCGCTTTAGTGATGGGGTCGACCGAAGCCTTCAGGAAGTGAGGGCGCCAAAGAGTCCCGTTCATCGCGATCGAACTGAAGATGGAGATGTTGCGGATAGGCGTTTCCAGCATGTATCCCTGGCCGATGCCCATGTTCATCGTATCTCCTTCGTACCATGGTTCGTTGTACCTGTCGAGCTTCCACTCTGGTGTCGGGTAGAAACCGGTCCTCTCGCCAGGAAGATCGATGCCGGTGGGCTTGTCGATGCCAAATCTGCGCGCGTAGGTGGCTAGTGTCTCGATACCAACCAGGCGGGCAACGGTGAAGAAGTAGCTGTCGCAGGAGTCGGCATAGGCCCTGTAGATATCTTCGTTGCCATGGCCACCTGGCCAGATCCAGCACTTGAACAGCCGTCCTCCGACCGCCAGCCCTCCACCACAGTAAATGATGGTTCGGTCCGTAATGGTGTGCGTTTCCAGCCCCGCCATTCCGGTGACGACCTTGAACGTGCTCGCCGGGGGGAATGAACCTGCAATGGCCCGGTTGAACAGAGACCCTTTGACGGACCACGCCTTCCAGTCTTCGGTGGAGATCCCGGAGATGAACTTGTTCGGGTCGAACGTGGGCGCGCTTGCCAATGCGAGGAGGTCTCCGTTGCGTGGGTCCATCATGATCGCGGCACCCTGGTTGCTACCAAGAAGCTCCTCGCACGTCTTCTGCAGACGGGCATCGATGGTCAGGATGATACTCTTTCCAGGTGCAGCGGGCTTCTCCTGCAGCGTTTTCACGGCTTTGCCGCCGGCATCCACTTCGATGAGTTTTTGACTCTTCTGGCCGCGCAGCAGTGACTCGTATTGCAGCTCGACGCCTTCCTTGCCAATCGTGTCCTTCATGACATAGCCGTCAGCGCGCAGCTTTTCGAGTTCAGTTTCGCCTATTTCACCGGTATATCCGAGGACATGTGCCGCCAATGTTCCCTGGGGATATGATCTCCTGGTCGACATGACGAGCTGGATGCCAGGCAGGTCTGGTTCCTGTTCCGCAAGCTTCAATGCAACGGGTTTGCTGACGTTGCGAGCGACGGTGATGGGCGTGAACGGCCCGACGCCGGCCTCTTTCACGATGTCCTTGAGAGTCTGAAGCTTCGTGCCTGTCAATTGGGCTACGACGCCCAACTCCTGGTCAGTGTTCTCGAGGTCGTAGGTTGTCACGACGATGTCGAACGAGGGGACGTCGGTTGCGAGAACGATCCCGTTCCTGTCGCGGATTTCGCCCCGTGGACCTGCCGTACTGATGATGCGAAGACGGTTGTCTTCCGCGACTCCTGCATAGTAGGTGCCCTTGACGACCTGCAGAAAGTAGAGGCGGGCGATGATACCCAGCAAGATCAGCGTGAAGACAACGGTGACCGCAAGGAATCGCCGGGTTTGCCGGTACTGTTGTAGCTTATCCATGACTCTGCTCGAGTGGCGAACGCCTGAGGAGGTAGCGGGACCCCACGAGCCCCGTGACGGCTGCCGCGACGAAATACCAGAAGAGGGCCACGAGACCGGGAGCAGCACTGCCTCTGGCGAAGAGGGCGAGAAGGATTGCCACGACCGCATAGGCGCCCGTGAAGGCTATGCGAGCCAGACCAGGTGCAAGCTGCTCGATGTAGGGCGAGGTGCCCGTGACGAGCAGAAGCAGCAGGGCAGTCGGTAGCCCCCGCGACTGGCTGAAATATGAAAGAAGGAGTGTGTTGAAGAGTCCGGCAGCAACGCCGAAGGGAGTGGGATGACGTACGCTGTAATAGAAGACGATGGCCGCCGCCACGAGGAAGCCGAAGGCTCCCGCGCTCGGGGCATGCAACGCAACGCTGCAGAACAAGGCAAACACGAATGCTTCCATGGACAGAACCCCTGCCAGGATGGCATACTGCCGTTTCAGGTTCATTTCGAGCCCTGTGTGACCAGAAGGTAGCGTGTCGCCCAGACGGCTGCAAACGGGCGCAGGACGAGCCGTGTCGCGGTGTCGCTGGTCAATGTATCCACTCTGCCGATAGGGATGTTGGGAGGAAAGGTTGCTGAGCTGCTGGAAGTGACGACGATGTCACCCGCCTGGAACTGGGGCAGTGGTGAGACGTATGACAGTTCACAGTACTCTCCGTCGGTGCCCTTGATGAGCACATCCTCCCCGGTTCGGCGGTTGATGCCGGAGATGACGCACCTGCTGTCGAGCAGCGGGATCACTGTGGCAGTGGATGTGAAGGCGCCCCGGACCTTGCCATACACGTAGGCTTGGCCGGTGAAGTCTGCGACAAACACTCCGGCGCCGTCGGTTACCCCGAGGGCTGTTCCGTGGTCTATGAACACATCCAGAGAGCGCATACCCATTGCTCTTCCCGTCACCTGGGCAAGGACACTCTTGACCGGCAACTGTTGTTGGACCGACAGCTGCGCTTGCAGCTGTTTCAGTTCGTCGTGATCGCCGAGAGCGAGACGAAGTCGAGCATCGAGATACTGGTTCTCGCTGCGGAGCGCCTCGTTCTCAGCATAGACACCTCGGGCAAACGCCAGGGCGTGCCCATATGCAGCCACACTGTCAGTTGCTGCGGAGACAGCCCTGCCAAGCGTCCGGGCAACGCGTTGGACTCCGCTGAGTGCAAGGCTTCCAAGCGTAACCCCATAGGACGCCAGTCCGATGATGGTTGCCAGCGCAAGGAACAGCGCTATGAACAGAAGGCTGGTGGACCTGCGGGTAGGCTTCCGTACCGGACCGGGCATTCGCTATATCAGAACCTCGTGCAGCAAATCGTAGTTTTCGAGGACCTTGCCTGCGCCCTTGGCGACACACTGCAACGGATCCTCTGCGATGGTGACGAGAATGCCCGTACGGGTGGAGATGAACTTGTCAAAGCCCATGATCAGCGCGCCACCGCCCGACAGCATGATGCCGCTATCGATGATGTCCGCCGAGAGTTCGGGCGGGGTCAGCTCGAGTGCCGACTTGATCGTCGCGAGAATCTGCTCCAAAGGTTCCTTGAGTGCGTCGCGAATCTCCTCGCTCGTGACCTCGACCGACTTTGGCAGGCCATTGATCAGGTCTCTGCCCCGTACTTCATAGGTCTTCTCACTTTCGAGCGGATATGCCGAACCAATGGCGAGTTTGACTTCCTCGGCCGTCACATCTCCGATGAGCAGGTTGTAACGGCGGCGGATATGCGTTGCGATGGCTTCTGTCATCTCGTCGCCTGCAATGCGCAGTGACCGCGATGTGACGATACCCTTCATCGAGATGACCGCCACCTCGGCGGTACCGCCGCCGACATCGACGATCATGACTCCGCGGGCGTCAGCGACGGGGAGGTCGGCGCCGATGGCGGCTGCCATGGGTTCCTGGATAAGCTTTGCCTCTCGCGCACCAGCGTTGAGGGCTGCGTCAATGACCGCCTTCATCTCAACTTGGGTGATACCGGACGGGATGCCGACAAGCACACGTGGACGGGCAAAGAGACCTGTTCCGGAGGCTTTTCGGATGAAGTATTCAAGAAGCTTCTCTGTTACCGTGAAGTCTGCGATGACACCGTCCCTCAGAGGACGTGTCACGGTAATCGACTGGGGCGTGCGCCCCGCCATCTTCTTGGCGTCGTTGCCAACGGCAAGCACAGTCCCGGTCTTGGCATCGGTCGCCACGATGGTAGGCTCGCGGATGACGACACCCTTGTTCTTGACATATACAACCGTGTTTGCAGTACCAAGGTCTATTGCCAGGTCTCTAGAGAAAAATGCCACGAATTACCTCCTCACATCAACATGCAGCTCAGTACACAGCGCGTAGAAATCACTCATCGTGAAACCGATGATCGTGTCCATCGGCCCGTCAGTTCGTTCAATGAAACTTGCGGCCAGTCCCTGGATGGCGTACGCACCGGCCTTGTCCCGATATTCGGGGTTGCTCAGGTAGGCCTGTCGCTCATGCTCGCTCAGGCGTCTCATGAACACACGCGCCATGGATATTCTGGCAGCTTCCGCCCTTTCGGGCATGAGCACAGCTGCCATGGCAGTAATAACGCGGTGTTCGCGCCCTTCGAGCAACGCGAGCATATCGCGAGCTTGAGCTTCATCGAGCGGCTTTCCCAGAATGCGGCCTTCACAGGCGACGACAGTGTCGGCGCCAACGACTAGCCCAGCGTCCACACGACCACTTCCGGATCTTGCCTTTGCCAGTGCGTTTTGTGCTGCAGAGTCCTCGGGTGCGGCGTCCAGCATGACTTCGTCCGTGTCAGTCTCCACGACCAGAAACGGTATACCCCAGTCGGCGAGCATGTGAGCTCTGCGTGGCGAACTCGAAGCCAGATAGAGGTTCATATGAGCGTCGAGAAGAAGAGAAACAGCAGTGCAAGCCCCGCAGTCCCCAGGTTCATGTTGAGCGTGAAGCCTAGTCGCAGCTCCATGAAACCAAGCTGGAGGGTGAATTCGGGAACGCCAAAATGGAGACCCGCCCGCATGAAGGGGTAGTACGCGCCCAGTACTTCGCCCAGCACGGATCCAAGGATGGCCCCCACAATCACAAAAGCTATCGATATCGTTCGTTCTTTTCTTCTCACCGCTGCTCCAGAGGTACACTGCCATGAAGGGCTCGGTCAAGTCGAGTCAGAACGGCAAGCGACACACCACCGATCAGATATCCGGCCGCTCCGCCCGCCACCACCAGCACCGGCAGATAATACCATAGTGTACCCACAGTATTGGTAATCAACAAGAGCAGGTATTGCGACACATTGTTGCAGACACCTCCTATGGTACTCACGGTCGGCAGCCCAATATGCTTCCCGAACGCCTTCCGCAGGATGACCATGACGATGACGGCCCCGAGACTACCACTGAAGGAGAGCAGCGAAGTGATGGTCATCAGATTCCCCTTCATGATACCCGTGGCCAGGACTCGCAGCACCACGAGTGCGACAGTCGCGAGGCCTCCGTACATCTCCAGACACAGCATCGTACTTATCTGAGACAGTCCCAGCTTGGCGCCGGGCAGGAACGACAGCGGAGGGTCGAAGTAGTTGATGACGATAGCAACGGCGGCTAGCAACGCAAATCGCAGGGTATCCCGCGTCGTACAGCTCTTCCTATTGGGCGAGAACATCGATGCCGGTCCCTGTTCCTTCGATGGTGATGACCATGCGGTTGGGGACACAGATGATCTGGTCGCCGGGGCTCCGGGCCGGAACGGTATGCACGCAGATGTGGTCCGTGCACGTCGATTCCGTGACTCGGATGGAGCCCTTTCCATCAGCTGCGATCACGAGTGGCCCCAGCACGCCCGTTATGTGCAGCGTTTGGGGTTCGCGTGACATTAGATCGACCGTCGCGATGACCTGGCCGTCCACTTGGACCACCGCCACGGTGCCGCGCGTACGGTGCATGACGATCCAGGAGACAGCAACAAGTGCCATGGCGGTGAGGATGACCACCACCGTGATCCGATCGCTCCGCTTCATTGAGCAGTTGTGGGCACGAAGGTAATCGGCCCAAGTGTGGACCGTGTTCCAGCAGCGTCGACGATGACAATGCCGACGGCCCCCTGGTTCTGGGCCGCCGGGAAGAGCGAACGCTGAGTCTCGGCTGTTGAGCAGAAGAAAACCTTGCCCAGAGCGTCACCGATGGCTCCATGCATGGGCTCTATGTCTGTAATGACCGTGACGCTCTGATTGAGGGTCCCCGGGTATCCCGTCGATGGGTCGATGATGTGACAGTATCTTGTGCCATCCCGCTCGAAGTATCGCTCATAGTCTCCGGATGTAGCCACAAAGGCATCCCCTGACCGGACGTAGCCGATGATCCCCTGACCACGCGGATCGCGAATGCCGATCTTCCAGTCGCGCTTTTTACCGCCGCTATACAGCAGGAGGTTGCCGCCGAAATCGACGATCACCTGCCGGGGCTGGGGTTTGACGGTGTGGAGATATTCCTCCATGACGTCCAGCGAGTAGCCCTTGGCGACACCGCCCAGGTCGATGCGGGCCCGGGAGTCTCGAATCTGCACGGTGGTGTCGGAGATCGTGAGCTGATCTGAGTGAGAATAGGCTAGCGTATCCGATATTTCCTTGGCAGCAGGGACCCTGAAATCCTTGGTCGAGAAGCCCCAGAGCGATGAGATGGGCGAGATCGCTATATCGAACGTCTTGCCATGGTCGATGGTTTCCACGGCCACGGCGGCTTTCAGGAGTGCTGCATACTCCGGTGAGACGGACACTGGCCCTCTGCCGGCGGCCGTATTCACGCGAACCGTCTCGGACTCAGACTTGTAGTAGCTGGTCATGCTGTCGACGCCGGATGCCAGAGCATGGAGATGCTCGTTGATTGTAGCTGCATCGCCTCCAGTGGTCGTGACGGTGAGGACCGTGTCCATGAGAAAATAGGTGGACGTAACCGGCTCAGGTGACGCGCGCAGGGCGAAGAACGTCGCCAGTCCTGCTCCGACGACGATGAGCGCCACAATCGGGGCAATTGCCTTTCTCAAGGTGTCTCCTTGTCGAGTGTCAATCCAAGGTCCGTTCCGCAGTTGCCGCATATTCCGTCTGTAACGAAGGACAGGTCCAGTGGACGAGCCGTCCGGTCGACGATGACGGAATAGCAGTTGGGACACATCGTATTATTGAAGAAATGCCCATGGCAGTTGCTCAGGTAGACGAAGCCAAGATGCTGTCTTCGTCCAGATTCTACAAGGTTTTCGAGAAAAGGCATGACGGGGCCATGGTGAATTGTGAAACCATGCTCGGGGGCGATCGCCCTGAGGTGGAGAGGGATTCCCCTGCGAAGGTCCTGGGCAATCCACGCGAGCATGGCAGAGAACTCCTGTCCCTGGGCCGGAGTGTCCCGTGCAATATCGAGCATGAGTTCGACGTGGATCCCCGCGTCGATGGCACGTTCTACAAGAGCTCGACTGTTCTCCAGGAGCCCGGCCGGACTTCCCAGCGTCCGATACGTTTCGTCGGAAAAGCCCTTGAACCTGACAAGCAGTGCATCTACCGTTTCGGGTGAGTCGCGGAGAAGCTCCGCCGTCACCCCGCCGTTCGTTGCGAGGACGACCTTCTTGCCCGCCTGGTGAACTTTTCGGGAGCACTCGACGACATTGTCCCAGTGCAGCGAGGGTTCACCACCACTCCACGCCACGCCGGCAAACCCGGGCTGGCTCCCGAGGCTCTCCACCGCGGCGGCGAGCCTGGCAGGGTCGTAGGGCGACCAGTCCTGTGAGCGCGCCAGCAGTGGGCGGTCGCAGTATGGGCACCGCAGGGGGCATCCAGGCACCTCCAGGACGAGCACCGAATCGCCCGGCAGATAGTGATAAAGCGGCACATCCTCGATCTCGGCAACGTATGGCTGCCCGAGAGGACTGGAGAACCTGTCAAACTTCATGATTCCTCGGGGGTGCGGTGGAATCGCATTTCTGGCTTGTGGCCGCGTGCGGGCAGGGGCACTGGAACGTCACAAAGGACACCGTCACGGTGTCCTTTGTGACAAATGTGAGGCGCACATGGCAATCACAGAGACCCCAGGCCAGCGATGCAGCCCTCAGATGCGTATGCCGGCCCTGGCTTGAGCCTCGACCATTTCCATGCCAAGATCCAGTGCCTTCATGTTGAGGTCGAGGAACTGCTTCTTGACGTGCATCGCGACTGCCTTGCGGAGTGTCTCGACGTCCACGATGGCCGTCAGACCCTCGATGATACCGAGAAGGACGATGTTGAGTCCAAGCTCAGACTCCAGCCTGCTGATGAGGGTACTGCGTATGGGAAGGGCCAGCAGGCCCCGGCAGTTCTCCTCGTCCAGAAAGTCAGGGACAGACATCACGGATGAATCGATGACGACCCTGGTCTTCCGGCTGATCCCTCCGCCATACTGCTTGAGGCCCTCGTTGGTCATTGCTGCGAGCAGATCTGGATCGGTGACCTTGGGATAGGCGATATGCTTGTTCGAGATGACAAGTTCGGCCTTGGTCGTTCCGCCGCGCGCTTCCGCGCCATAGACCTGACTCTGTGTGACGGTCTTGCCTTCCATGATGGCGGCCTCCGCGAGGATGATGGAACCCAGGATGAGTCCTTGCCCGCCGCTGCCGGTCATGCGGAGTTCGAAACGGTTGTCGTTTCCCATGTCAGGCCTGCTCCTTGGGCGCAGCCGCGCTCACCGGCGCATGGCGCTCGATATTCACGAATTCACCGATGATGACTTTTCCCGCCAGTTCTTCGGGAGTCCTCTTCTCGGCCACACTCTTGAGGACCATCCAGTCCTTCTGCGATGTGACCATCTGTCCTGCGCTGCCCTTCTTGTTGAACCGTCCAAAGTATGTAGGACATTGGGCGACAGCGTCGACAAGAGAGAAGCCGTCATGGGCGATGGCCTTCTTGAGGTGGTCGACAAGATGTTTTGCGAAATAGATGCCAGAACGGGCAACATACGTCGCACCGGCTCCGGCTGCCAGCTTCACAAGGTCGAATGGTCGATCCAGCATGCCGTTCGGGGTCGTCGTCGTGATCGACGAGGTCGGCGTGAGAGGCGATGCCTGCCCGCCGGTCATCCCGTAGTTGTAGTTGTTGAACACCACAACCGTAATATCGACGTCCCGGCGTGCAGCATGGATCAGATGGTTACCGCCGATTGCCGAGCTGTCGCCGTCGCCGGTGACCACGATGACCGTGAGGTCCGGATTGGCCAGTTTGATGCCCGTCGCGACTGGAATGGCGCGGCCATGGAGGGTGTGCACATTATCGAAGGCAGTATATGCCGGGGCACGTGAAGAGCAGCCGATGCCCGATACGAGGACGACCTTGTCGGGATCCAGTTGCAGCTGATCGATTGCCTCGAGGAGCGCACGGAGGACAATGCCGTTCCCGCAACCGGGGCACCAGATGTTGGGCAGTCGTTCGCTTCGGAGAAAATCGAGTCTCATAGGTTCTCCTCCCGGAGGAAGTTGAGGATCTCCTGCGGGCTGATCAGGTCGCCATTGATCTTGTTCATGGGCACGACCTTCCGGGAGTCTCCGAACACTCTCTTGACGAGAAGGACGAGTTGACCGGAATTGAGCTCGGGGACAACGATTGTCCTGGCATTGCCGGCAGCCTTGCGGACACGGTCGTCGTCGAACGGGAACAGCGTGATGAACCGAAGCGACCCGGCCTTCCGTCCATGAGAACGAAGCGTTTCGACTGCCTCGCTTACTCCGCGGGCGGTGATGCCGAAGCTCATGAACAGGACGTCGGTGTCCTCGACGCGGTCGGTCTCGAACTGGATGATGTCGTCGAGGTTGTTGAAGAGCTTGTCGCGCAGACGCTCGACAAGGGCCTCTGCCACATGACCATTTGCGGTCTGGAAGCCGGATTCACCGTGCACAAGGCCCGTGCAGCTGGTACGGAAGCCGGTGCCAACGTTGGCGACCGTCGGGACCAGTGACTCGTCTGTCCTGTAGGGAAGGTATCCTGCCTTTTCGGTCGGGAGTCTGCGCTCGACAAGGGCCGGCGGGATGCTGATGTCGATGGGTTCACGCAAATGAGAGATGGTCTCATCGGACAGGACAATGACGGGGTTCCTGTACTTCTCGGCCAAGTTGACCGCGCGTATGGTCAACTGGTAGGATTCCTCGACACTGGAGGGGGAAAGGACAATCACCCAATGGTCGCCGTGAGTTCCCCAGCGTGTTTGCATGAGATCCATCTGTGAGACTTTCGTCGCCATGCCTGTCGAAGGCCCATATCGCATGGAGTCCAAAATCACGATGGGTGCCTCGACCATGCATGCGTAGCCGAGACCTTCCTGCATCAGCGAGAACCCAGGCCCGGATGTCGCGGTCAGTACCTTTTTTCCGGCCAGCGATGCACCGACGATCGCCATGATGCTCGCGATTTCGTCCTCCATCTGGATGAAGGTGCCGCCTACCTCTGGCATGCGCTTGGCCATGGTCTCGGCGACTTCAGAAGATGGTGTGATAGGGTATCCGGCGTAGAACCGTACACCTGCGGCAATCGCGCCCTCGGCGACGGCCTCGTTTCCTTGCATCAGAACCATCTTTTCACTCATTCTTGACCTCCTCCACGGTGAGCGCGAAGTCAGGACAGTGCTCGACACACATCCGACAGCCGATGCAGTCCTGTGGGTTGACGATTGCGTGCCGGTCACCCCGGTCTATCTCGTAGACCTTCTTCGGGCACACGGCGACGCAGATGCCGCAATCCTTGCACCACTTACGGTTGTGCGTGATCTTGAATGCTTTTTTCTCTGGCATGTTCCCTCCCCTCGTGGTAGTTGAACAGTTCTCGAGCAGTCTGCTCAATGCGCTGGCTCAGAACGAGCAGGTCCGTGTCCAGAAGTGAGGCCACTGCGCGATAGGTGTGAACAACAAATGCAGGCTCGTTCCGCGTTCCTCGCATCGGTACCGGCGGCATATACGGTGCGTCGGTTTCGAGCAGCAGGCGCTCCAGTGGGCAAGCCTTCAGAGCCTCACGCGTCGCCCCCGCCCCCGGGTAGGTGAGGTTGCCGGTGAAGGAGACACACAACCCCATACCCACGGCTTGCTCGACGTCCGCCGGTATTCCTCCAAAGCAGTGCATCACCCCGCGCGATCCGGCAAAATGCGAGATGACACTCAAGGATTCAGCCTCGGCGAAGCGCGAGTGCACGATGACGGGGAGCCTCATGTCGGCAGCCAGCTGCAATTGCTCCTCGAAGAAACGCATCTGTACCATGTGGTCGGGAGTGCCCTCCTTGAAATCCAGTCCAATCTCCCCGATGGCGACTGTCTTCTCGCTGTACCGGGCAAACAAGGCGCTCAGCTGGGCCAGGTAGTCTGGCGGTGCGTCGGCACAGTCCTCGGGGTGGACTCCGATGGCCGCAAGGACGCCGGACTCCTGTTGCGCGAGGTGCCCGGCGAGGTCCGACGTGGCCAGGTCGACGCCTGGACAGACAATCCAGCGGACGCCGCTCTCCCGGCATCGCTGCAGGACATCCTTCCGGTCGTCGTCGAACTCGGCCATCTGGACATGGGCGTGTGTGTCGACGTAGGAGGGCTCGGTCAATGGATCTCCGCTCCGTCCGGCAGGACCGTCATCGGTGTCAGCAGAGCCATCTCGTCTCCGACCGAAGCCGCGAGGAGCATGCCCTGCGACGTTATGCCTTTGAGTTTGCGTGGCTGGAGGTTTGCGATGATCACGATCTGTTTGCCAACCAGCAGAGCCGGATCATAGTGCTTGCCGATGCCTGCCACAATCGTACGCTCTTCGCTGCCGACCTTGACACGCAGCTTGAGCAGCTTGTCGGTCTCGGGCACCCGTTCGCCTTCCAGGATCGTGGCGATGCGCAGCTGCACCTTGGCGACGTCGTCGATCGTGATCAGGCCGGAATCGGGAGCGGAAACAGGTGGAGGAGTTGCAGCAGTGACCGTTGCAGAACCAGTCTTGCGGGCAGTCTGGGCTGCCAGAAACTCGTCCAGCTGGTCAGGCTGGACACGGGGGAACAGCACGGTCGAGCTTGCCTCGGGGAGTTCTGGGCCAGGTCCTCGCCATGCAAGGTCACGCCAGGCAGCCTGCGGCCTCCGGATTGCCTCCAGCAGTCGGTCTGAGACGGTCGGCATGCACGGCTCCACAAGGTTTGCAACGTACCAGAGGCCTGTCAGAAGCGTCGTCAGATGAGTTGCCAGTCCAGCAGCGTCACCGGCTTTGGCCAGCGCCCACGGTTTGTCGTCTTCGATCATCTTGTTGAGCACGTTGACCAGCATCCATGTTTTCTCGAGTCCCGCAGAGAACTGCAGGCTGTCGTAGTCGGCGCTCACGGCGGAAAGAGTCGTCGAAAACAGCTCCGACAGAGCGGCTTTCGGCTCCAGCGACTGGCCTTCGATCTGGGGCCGGAACTTGGCGAACATGTTCAACGTCCTGTTCAGCAGGTTGCCCAAATCATTCGCGAGGTCCGTGTTGAAGCGAAGCAGGAGGCGCTGGCTGGAGAAGTCGACGTCGAGCCCGTAGGTTCCTTCCCTGCACAGGTAGTACCGGAGGGCATCCACAGCTATTGGCTCGTCGATCCCGATGAGGCTGCTCAGATTCTGGATGAGAGCAGCCGGGTCGACGACATTGCCGAGCGACTTCGACATCTTCTCACCCTCGAAGTTCCAGAAACCGTGGGCAAAGATATGCCGGGGCAGTGGAATGCCGAGCGCCATCAGCATGGCCGGCCAGATGATACCGTGAAACCGTGTGATGTCCTTGCCGATGAGATGGAGGTCGGCCGGCCAGTCGGTCGCAAACCGCTCCGTTCCGTAGCCGGCTACTGTCGCATAGTTGATCAGGGCGTCAAACCAGACGTAGACGGTCTGGTCGGTGTCGAAGGGAATGGGGACTCCCCACTTCACGGTCGACCGGGACACGGAGACGTCCCGCAGGCCGCCCCTGATGACGTTGACCAGCTCGTTGTAGCGCATCTGGGGCTGCACGAAGTCCGGGTGCTGCTCGTACCAGGCAAGCAGGGCGTCCTGATACTTGGAGAGGCGGAAAAAGTAGTTGACTTCGGAGACGTGCTGCACTTCAAGGCCGCAATGGGGGCACTTGCCTTCCACGAGGTCTGACTCGAGCAGGAACGCCTCGTCCTTGAGGCAGTACCAGCCGTCGTACGATCCCTTGTAGATGTCTCCCTGGTCGAAGAGTTTCTGGAACATCTCCTGCACGACCTTCATGTGGTCTGCATCAGTCGTCCGGATGAATCGGGAGTAGCTGATGCCCAGCCTGTCGAAGAGGGCTTTCCAGGATGCGGCAGCCGTCGCGGTGTACTGTTCCACGGGTTGTCCCATCGCCAGTGCCGTTCGCTCGACTTTCTGCGAGTGCTCATCTGTCCCCGTCGAGAACAGGACCTCTTTTCCCAGCTTCCGCTGATACCGCGCGATGAAGTCAGCCGCAATAGTCTCAGACACCGAACCAAGGTGCGGCTTATCGTTGATGTAGTAGATGGCCGTGGTCAGAAAGTATCGATCCATGGCAACTCCTCCTGCTATGTCGGGTGTGGCGCGTCGCTCAGGCAGACTCCGAGAGATCCTTGAGAGCGCGGCCCATGGCAATTCTGATGATGCCGAGGTTGCTTTGCCTGGTGGTGAGGATGGAAAGGACACTGTCCTTCGTCCGTACCACCATGATGCGCCCGGTCGTCGTCTCCACATCCACCTCGGTTAGCTTGCCCATGTCGAGCTGGGTGACAATCTGCTGCATGTATCCCGCAAAGGACAGAATCATGCCGCGCACGAGGGGGGGAGCGATGTCCATGTCTGAGGCCGTGTACAGGATGGCGCCGTCGAGATCGGTCAGAATGACGGCGAGAACCCCCGAAGAAGACTTGAGTCTGTCTAACGTCTCTAGCATCACGATCACCAGCCTTTCTGTCTCTCGAAATGTGGTCGGAAACACACGTCTGAACACTGAACATGATACGTGCAAAAGGGTTTTGTGCAACGAAGCGCATCGCCTGGTTTGTAACAGGGTGTAACAAGGGACAGCCGTAGTTGTTGTAACAGTGTAACAGTGTGTAACAGGGGACAGCCGTAGTTGTTGTAACAGGGAACGCAGCTGGTTTCGCGACAAATGTTACAGATTGCGGGGAGTACTCCGCCGCTTCAAATACCGCCCGATTGTCATGGCACTGACATCCAACCGCTCGGCTATCTCCCGCAGCGTTCTCCCCTCGCTTCGCAAGCGTAGGATCTCGGCTGTCAGCTCGTCTGGGCTCAGACTGCGTGACGACGGCCCATTAGGAGCATCGTGGACGACGGGTTGCCTTCCTGTGCGGCGCGGTAGCAGAAAGTGTGGCTTCTCCGCGCCGAGGCCTGCCCGGACAAAGTCGCGGTAGGCCTGTCGGGATTCGTTCTCTCCATGACTGTCCAGCATCGACAGCAGCATCTGGTCAGCGACGGGCACGAGTCCGCGCCTGCCAAGCGCACTTGCAACATAGCTGCTCCACTGCCAGTCGCTGGGCGAGGCTACCAGTCCGGCTCTCACCGGGTTCAGGACCGTGTAGCGGCAGGCCTCGAGCAGGTGGCTGTCTGAGGCAAACGGGACCGAGAAGAACCTTCCCTGAAACACATGGCCACGATGGTCGTAGTGGTGGTTGTACAGCTCCCCATACGAGCCATTGATCGCGTGCATGCCCTGAGACAGATTCGACAGGGGTGTCCTTACGACAAGATGATAGTGATTGTCCATGACACAGTACGCCGCGACCTCCCACTTCTCTCGCGTCGTCGTCGTGCCCAGAAGGTCCAGCAGCGCGCGCTTGTCCGCGTCTGTGGCAAAGATCATGTCGTCGCCGTTGCCGCGAGCCGTCACATGATAGAACCCGTCGGGCACGACTGCTCGTGCTATGCGCGGCATGTCAGCATCCCCCCGACCCACGGACAGCCTTCCATGTCGGCAGTAGTCTCCTGGACTTCTTTCTGAGTAGCAGTCTTGCCGAGTAGAACGACATTCAGATGTTTCGCGTCACACATAGCGCGTTCACCCCCCCTACGATTTTCATTCGATAGCCGCCCTCAACCATTTGCCGAGACGCTGCGTCGGTCCTTTGGGCACACTAGAGCCCAGCTGGCCACCAAGATGCTCGACGATCTGCAACCCTGCCCTCATGCGACGGTGTTACAACAACTACGACTGTCCCCTGTTACACGACTGTCCCCTGTTACACCCTGTTACAGGTCGAAGTCGGCGTCGGTTATTTCTCGAAGCTCGTCGAGGGTGATTTCGGGGGCCATTTCCTTGAGGATCAGGCGGCCCTTGTCGAAGACAAACACGGCGTACTCGGTGACGACCATGTCGGCCTCGCCGATGCCGGTGATGGGGAGGGTGCATTCTTTGACCAGCTTGGGCTTGCCGTTCTTGCTGGTGTGCTGCATGGCGATGACGACTTCTCTTGCTCCTGTCACGAGGTCCATGGCTCCGCCGACCCCAAGCTGCTTGCCATTGGGGATGATCCAGTTGGCAATGTTCCCCTTCTGATCTACTTCGAACGCTCCGATGACGGTGGCGTCGACATGGCCGCCGCGGATCATGCCGAAGGATGCAGCGCTGTCCAGGTAGACGCATCCGGGAGTCTCCGTCACGCAGGTCCTGCCGGCGTTGATGAGGTCGTGGTCCATCTGGCCTTCGGGCGCCGCACAGCCGACGCCGAGCATCCCGTTTTCGGCCTGCACGTAGATGTTGGGGCTTGTGACGTAGTTGGCCACCATGGTCGGAATGCCGACGCCAAGGTTGATGAAGAGTCTCCCATGCTGGGCTTTCCCGTCGAAGTAGCGCGCGATCACGGAAGCTATCCGTTCTTTTGCCTGTTGTTCCGATATCGCCTGCATGTCAGCTCTTCCTCATCGTCAGCACGTCCACAAACATGTGGGGCGTGACGATACACTCGGGGTCCAGGGACCCCACGGGGACGATCTCTTCGACCTCGGCTATGACGGTGTCTGCCGCCATCGCCATGACGGGATTGAAGTTGCGGGCAGTCTTGTAGTAGACGAGGTTGCCCAGCTCGTCGGCCTTGTAGGCCTTGATGAGCGCCACGTCGGCATGGATGGATTCTTCCAGGACACACGCCCTCTCGGCGAATGCTCTGGTCTCCTTGCCTGCCGCGAGTTCTGTCCCCGCTCCGGTCGGCGTGAAGAAGGCCGGGATGCCCACGCCGGCGGCTCTGATCGCTTCTGCGAATGTCCCCTGGGGGACCAGCTTCACGCTGATCCGGCCTTCATTGTAGGCGGCCGCCACCTCTGGATTCCAGTTGTAGTAGGTGCCGATCAACGACCGGATCTGGTTGTTGGTGAGCAGTTTGCCAAGACCCACGCCGGGCGTGCCCAGGTCGTTGCTGATGATCGTCAGCTCTCCCGTTCCACTTGCTGAAAGGGCCTCGATCAACTCCTCGGGATATCCGGCCAGGCCAAAACTCCCGACCATGACGCGCGACCCCGGCTTGACCATGGCAATTGCGTCCTCGATGCTTCTGTACTTGTCACAAGCCATAGACTGAACCTCCCGTTCTTACACGCACAGATTCTCGAAGATCGCCGACACGCCGAGGCCACCCGCAACGCAGATGGTCGCAAGCCCGTACCTGGTGTTTCTCCGCAGCATCTCGTGGATCAGTGTCACTGCTATCCGGGTCCCGGAACAGCCGAGCGGGTGCCCCAGCGCAATGGCCCCACCGTTGACGTTGAGGATCTCCCGGTTGAAGCCCAGCTCCCCCACGACAGCAAGACTCTGCGCCGCGAACGCTTCGTTGAGCTCGATGAGGCCGATGTCGTCCAGCGACAGTCCAGTCCTCTCGAGGGCCTTTCGGGTAGCGGGTACGGGGCCGATGCCCATAATGGTGGGGTTGACGCCGGCGATGCCTGCTGCCACAAATCTCGCCATGGGCCTGATGCCCAGCTGGACAGCCTTCTCTTCCGACATCACCACGACAGCAGCAGCGCCGTCGTTTCTGCTGGAACTGTTGCCGGCCGTCACCGTCCCTCCCGCCTTGAACACGGGGTTGAGCTTTGCCAGCTTCTCAAGGCTTGTCTCTCTTCTGGGGCCCTCATCGGTGTCGACGAGCGCCGTCTCGCCTCTCCCGACGCGCACGCTGACAGGGACGATCTCCTGCTTGAACCGGCCCGCGTCGATTGCCGCGACGGCCCTGACATGGCTGGCATAGGCAAATCCATCCTGTTCTTCCCGGGTGATCCCGTATTTGTCCGCCAGATTTTCGGCCGTCATCCCCATGGTGAAGGTGCCGTAGATATCTTCAGGCTGGGACCTGGGCTGGCTCTCGGTGTTCGGATCGAGCAGCTCACCGTTCCCGGACTTGTAGCCGTAGCGCGCGTTGCGAAGGTAGTAGGGAGCCGTGCTCATGCTCTCGACGCCACCAGCCACGATCACGTCGCCATACCCCGCCTGGATCTGCCACACGGCGTTCAGGATGGCCTGCAGACCCGACGAACATTGCCTGTGGACCGTATAGGCAGGGACTTCTTCGGGAAAACCGCCTTCGAGAGCGGCGACTCTGGCAATGTTGGGCGCATCGGTGCTCTGTTTTGCCTGCCCGAGGATGATCTCATCCACGATCGACTTCTCGATGCCTGACCGCTTGATGGCCTCCTCCAGGACAATTCTTGCCAACTCGACGGCCAGCGTGTCCCTGAAAACCCCGCCCATGTTGCCCACCGGCGTTCTGACTGCGGACGTGATGACAACTGACTTCATTCCTGTCTCCTCCTGTTCAGTGTCCGATCGCCGCGAAGATCTGGTCGAGCTTCTGCAGTGTCACCTCGTAGTCCTGGGCCGAGTGCGCCAGCGACGTGTAGAACGGCTTGTGCGGATGGACATAGATGCCCTCGGTCAGGCACGCGAAGTCGAAGGCCTCGCGCAGCGCTCCGTTCTCGCGAGCCAGGTCCCGGTAGTTGCGAATCGGCGTTTCGCTCATGATCACGCCGAAATTGGCACCGAGGCCGGCCACGTGCCCGGGGATGTGACGGGCTGTCAGCAGATGGCGGATGCCGGCCTTGAACTCCTCGGTCGCCTCATAGAATGGCCGCATCTGGGACTCATCTGACAGGATGTCCAGCGTGGCAAGTCCCGCAGCAAGAACCTGGACTGCCCCGTTGAACGTCCCGGAGTGGAAGACGCTTCCGCCAATCGACAAGGGCGACGTCAGGTCCAGAAGGTCCTCCCGTCCCGCCACGGCTCCCACGGGGAAGCCGCCCCCGATGATCTTGCCCAGGACCATGAGGTCGGGCTCGACGCCAACAATGCCGGCCGCTCCCCTGGGGCCCGAGCGAAACCCGGACATGACCTCGTCGAAAATGAGGACCATGCCGAGCTCCCTGGTCAAGGCACGAAGCCCAGCCAGAAACGCCGGGTCTGTCTGGTAGAACGCACGAGGCAACGGCTCGACGATGACGGTGCCGACGCGGTCACGATTGGCCGTGAGCAGTGTCCTGCACGCGTCGAGATCATTGAACGGAAGCACCAGCGTGTTCTCGAGGATGGACGCAGGAGTCCCGCGGGACCCGGACACGGACGTCGGGCGGTCTGGATCTCCGTAGTCTGCGGCCCGTGGGCTATTGCTGAGCACCCCCTCATAATGCCACCCGTGGTAGTGTCCTTCGAAACGCGCGATAGCCGGCTTGCCGGTCGCCGCGCGGCCCAGCTGCAGAGCCAGGTACGTCGCCTCGGAACCACTGTTGGTGAGACGTACCTTGCCGGTGACCGGCAGCATGGACATCAGTTTCTCGGCGTAGATGATCTCGAGTTCGTTGGGCGTCCCAAAAATCGTCGTACCCCATGTCGCAAATGATGCTGCCACGGCACTGACGACAGCTGGATGCCCATGGCCGAGGATGAGCGGCCCAAACGCGAGACAGTAGTCGATGTACTCGTTCCCATCGACATCCCACAAGTGCGAACCCCCCGCCCGCTGCATGAACAGGGGGTAGGGGGCAAAGTACTTGACGTTGGCGACGACGCCAGCCGGGAGAGTCTGCTGGGCGCGCTCGCTCAGTGTTCGGGATGCCGGTGTCTTCGCTGTATAGAGCTGTTTGAACTCAGCAGAAGACTTCATCGCCCACCCCTCAGCTGTTCATCTGTTTCTCGACAGCCGCCAGAGACTCTTCCCAGACGTCCAACATGACATCGCACTGATCCTGTGTGACACTGAGCGACGGACAAAGGCGGACCGAATTCTCGCCACAGGGCAGGAGCAGCAGGCCACGTTTGAAGGCCTCGAGGACCAGCTGGCTGCTTTCTTCCTTGGCCTTGGTCTTCTTGGCGTCCTTCACGAACTCGACGCCGATCATGAGACCCATACCGCGCACGTCGCCCATCAGCGGGTGCCGCTTCTGCATCTGGCGCAGATGCTTCATGATGTACTTGCCCTGGACGGCCGCATTCTTCATCATCCCATTCTGGATGAGCTCGATCGTCTTGAGCGCTGCAGCACAGCTCAGCGGATTCCCTCCAAAGGTCGAGCCGTGGGCGCCTTGCTTCCAGTCCATGACACTCTTCTTGGCGACCATGATGCCCAGAGGAAGACCCGAAGCAACGCCCTTCGCGATGGCCATGATGTCGGGCTCGGTATCCCAATGCTCGATGGCGAACATCTTGCCGGTACGGCCCATGCCGCTCTGCACCTCATCGACCATCAGCAGGATGCCTCGCTGTTCGGTGAGCTGACGCAGTTTCTGGAAGTAGCCGGCCGGTGGCACGACGTACCCGCCCTCGCCCTGGATCGGCTCGACCACCATGACGGCCGTATCAGAGGGGGGAGCAATGCGCTCCATGACTTCTTCGATCATGCCGATGCAGCGGAGACTGCATGTCTTCGGCGTGAGACCGATGGGACACCGGTAGCAGTAGGCGTATGGCACATGAACGACGCCCTGAAGCATGGGCGAGAATCCTTCGCGGTGTTTCGCCTTTGAACCCGACAGCGTGACAGCACCGTAGGTGCGGCCATGGAATCCACCGAAGAACGCGAGCGCCAGCGGGCGCTTCGAGTGCCAGCGTGCAAGCTTCAGGCCTGCCTCGACAGCCTCGGCTCCGGAGTTGCCGTACCAGACCATCTTCTCGGTCGGGCCGGGTGTGATTTCCTGGATCTTCTCCGCGAGCACAATCTGAATCGGGTAGAAAAAGTCCGTGCCGGACATGTGCACCAGCTTGTCTGCCTGATCCTTGATGGCCTTGATGACTTCGGGATGACGATGACCGGTACTGTTGACGGCGACCCCGGCTGTGAAGTCCAGATATGTGTTGCCGTCGACGTCCACGACCTCCAGTCCCTCAGCATGGTCGGTCACGAGGACATATGGGCGAACGTACGAAGGCGAGATGGCGGCGCGGTCACGCGCATACCATTCCATGCCCTTGGGTCCCGGGATCGCGGTCTTGAGGTCGATATAGTTGTTCCTGGCCATTGTCATCACTCCTTTGAATAATGCTCACGACGCTTTTCGCGCAACGTGCCTGGCGGTGTCAGGTCGTAGGCGTCCTGCGTGAAGATCTTGGCGATGCCCTCGGGCGGCACCTTGCGCTTTTGTAGGTCACAGATGAGACATGGCTCCGGACAATGGCTCCTGGTGTCTTCGGGCTCGGGATACGACACGATGACGCCTTCGTAGTTTCGCAGCACGATGCGGTCTGGAGACATGGAGAGAATGTAATTGGGACTGACCGGGATCTTGCCGCCGCCGTGCGGCGCGTCGACGACGAACTGTGGCACAGCAAAGCCGCTCGTGTGACCGCGCAGAAACTCCATGATCTCGATGCCCTTGTAGACAGAGGTGCGGAAATGACTGATGCCGCTGGTCAGATCACACTGGTAGATGTAGTAGGGTCTGACACGGATAGCCACGAGTTTCTGAATGAGCTCTTTCATGACATAGGGACAATCGTTGATCCCCTTGAGGAGGACGGACTGGTTGCCAACCGGGATCCCTGCGTCGACCAGCATCGCGATAGCCCGTGACGACTCGGGCGTCACCTCGCTGGGGTGGTCGAACTGTGTATTGAGCCACAAGGGGTGATACTTGCGCAGCATGGCGCAGAGTTCGGGCGTGATGCGCTGAGGGAGAACCACGGGCACACGCGTGCCGATGCGTATCACCTCGACGTGCTGAATCTTGCGGACCTCACTGATGACGTACTCAAGGAACTCGTCGTCGACGAGCAGAGCGTCACCACCGGACAGGAGGACGTCGCGCACTTCCTCGTGCTCCCGAATGTAGCCGATTGCCACGTCGACCTCGCTCCTGGAGCGTCGTCCGTCAGTCATGCCTGCAAGACGCCTGCGCGTGCAGTGACGGCAATACATGCCACACTGGTCCGTAATGAGGAAGAGCACGCGATCGGGGTAACGATGCGTCAGGCCGTGGACGGGAGAATCGACCTCCTCATAGAGGGGATCGTCCAGATCGCTCGGCGCAGACTGCAGTTCCAGTGAGCTAGGAACACATTGTTTGAAGATAGGATCATCCGGACTGCTCTGGTCGATGAGCATGGCGTAATACGGTGTGATAGCCATGCGGAACCTGGAGAGTGCATTGATAACACCGGTCTTCTGCTCATCAGTGAGATGGATGACCTGGGATAGCGTTTCGACTGTCTGGATGCGATTGGCAACCTGCCAGCGCCAATCATCCCAGTCCTGCTGCAACACGTTCTTCCAAAGGGGAACGTCAGTGTACTTGTGACCCGACAAGGAACACCTCCTCCTTTCGATGGTGGAGATGGCGGGATTTGAACCCGCGACCTCATGGATGCAAACCATGCGCTCTCCCAACTGAGCCACATCCCCACGTATGAAGACACGAACGAAAAAAATGGTGGGCCTCTCTGGATTCGGACCAGAGACCTCGTCCTTATCAGGGACGCGCTCTAACCAGCTGAGCTAGAGGCCCACTTGCAGCTTCCTTTTCCAACATGCCATTCTACAGGGAATCACCCTGCTGTCAAGTCGCAGGAACGGCTCTCAGCCGTAGCGCTCTTCCTTCCACGGGTCCCCATGCATATGATAGCCACGCGATTCCCAGAACCCGGGCCGATCCTCCGCAAGGAACTCGAAGCCGGATACCCACTTGGCGTCCTTCCAGGCGTACAGCGACGGCACGAGAAGCCGGAGGGGTCCGCCGTGCGGGGCGGTCAGGGGAAGCCTGTTCCATTCCCAGACAAGCATCGTGTCGTCCGCGACTAGGGCCTCGAGCGGAAGATTCGTCGTGAACTCCGTGACGCAGTGAGCCATGACAAATCGAGCCGTCGCGGACAACTCGACGTGCGCTGCCTTGAGGACGTCGCGCACCAGTGCTCCACCCCACTCGGTCGCCAACATCGACCATCCGGTGACACAATGGAAATCGGCCGTCAGGGTCGTATGCTTCACTGCCATGAGCTGCTGCCACGTCATCTCGGTCGGCTGCCGCACCTCGCCCCAGAACCTGAACACGAAGTTGTTCACGTCCATCAACGGCACCTGCTCGGCCGTCAGGGTGTAGAACGATGTCGTGACCGACTGGTTGGGGGGAACGCGGGGCCGACTCGGCCGAGGAGCGAATCCTGAACCACCTGAAGGTCTATGCTGGAAGACGCCCATTTCCGGAACGTTGGTAGACGTTCACAAGCAAGTCCACAAAGAACGCCGTCGCTGGAATCATCACGACACTGCCTGCGGCTTGACCGGCCACCACGGGCCAGTATGGCAGCTTTATGACATCATGCAGTACCAGAGGCAACCAGCCGACATTGAGCACCAGGCGCGTGATGCTCACCCCTATCCATATCCGTGCGGTGCGCGACCGTGGCCATCCCAGCTTTACAAACACCCAGGGGATGACACCGTTGAGAGCCGAAATTGCCGTTATCTGCCAGATGATGAAGGGTCCAGAAGGCCAGATGACGAAACCAACCAGGTCAGCAGCAGCTCCAACCAGCAATCCGCTCAGCGGGCCTGCGACGATGCCGGTAAACACAATCGGGAGATGCCCGAGGCCTATCCTGGCCCCGATGCCCCCTCCGATGGGGACGTTCAGTGACATGAGACGCGTCAGAACGATGCTCACCCCAATCATGAGCCCGTCCAATGTCAGAACTCTCAGGGCCAGGCGAGCGCGATCCGGTTTCCCTTCAACGGGGTTACTCACTGTTCCTCCTCCTGTGCGCCTCCAAGGCGCACCAACACTGCACAAACAGACGTACAAGGTCAGCCACGTCAAGTGGCGCGCCGCTGCGTCCCTCTATAGACCTTTCTGGGTCGCCTCCCTTCACGGCTATATCAATATCTCGTGCTGATTCTACCTCTTCAAGACATGAACCAAAAAGTATCACTTTTCCCACACCAGAATACTTGCTAATGTTAATGACTTTAGCTAATTCTTTTTCGAAGATTACTCTTTCCATTTTTCATTTGGGCAAGCGTAAGCTTGCCACAAACACCGTATTATATGCCGTTTTGGCAATTCTACTTTGCTCTATATCTATCTTTTTGGTTAAACAATGTCAAATCCTTGTAACCTTTTCCAATTCTTGCACTATGCTTGACATCTTTAGGAATAAAGTATGTATCCCCATTTGTAAAAATGCATTTCTTGCCGTCTATGGTTAATTCGATTTCACCATCTAAAACGACTCCCCATTGTGCTTCATGAGAATGTTCAGGAACTTCTGCATCATTTTCAAAACTCATAAAAACGAACTGTTGTTTTTCACCTTGAAAAAGATATGAATGTAACCCTTCGATAGGGATATCTGCTTCTGGTAGATTTGTAATTATCTCCGGAAAGGATTTTTCTTTTGACATTTTTCAAATCCTTCTTTCTTTAGTCCAAATGGTAGACATTGACCGCTAGGAACCGCTTCTTGCCAACGCGCATGTGGGTGGGCGAATGACCCAGACTGACCTGGAATCCAATGTCGGCAACACGCTGCCCTTCCACTTCGATGCCGCCCTGTTGAATCAGACGGCGGGCCTCCGACTTCGAAGGCACCACCCCCAAGGCAAACAGCAGGTCGATGACCGCAACCTCGGGGAGGCCGGCAAACTCGGCCGGCAGAGCGACGTCCTCATAAGCGATGTCAGCAGATGCACTCGAAGCCCTCTTGCTGAACACATTCTCGAAGTTGGTCTGCGCAGCCGCCGCGCCCTCTGTCCCATGGAAGCGCTCAGTGACGAGGAACGCAAGACGCTTCTTGGCAGTCATCGGATGCACCGAGCCATCTGCGATACCTGCCACGATACCCTGAACCTCCGGTTCCGGCATGCCGGTCAGAAGCGTGAAGTACTGCTCCATCAACTCGTCCGGAATCGACATGCACTTGCCGTACATGTCCACGGCGTTCTCTGCTATGCCAATGTAGTTGTCCAGACTCTTGCTCATCTTGTGGACGCCGTCGAGTCCCGGCAGGATGGGCATCATGAACGCGACCTGCGCAACCTGGCCGACTTGTTCCTGCAATTCGCGAGCGAGAAGGAAATTGAACTTCTGATCCGTGCCGCCCAGTTCAACGTCTGCCTCGACGGCCACTGAATCATACCCCTGCATGAGGGGATAGAAGAACTCATGGAAGAAGATCGGGACCTGGCCGTGGTAGCGCTTGGAGAAATCGTCCCGCTCCAGAATCTGCTGGATGGTGAACCGTGAGGCGAGGCGGATGATCTCCTCGAACGTCAGTCTGGACAGCCACTCGCCGTTGTAGCGAACCTCCGTCTTCTGCGGGTCGAGAATGTGGTAGACCTGCTCGAAGTAGGTCTTGGCGTTGGCATCGATCTGCTCTCCGGTCAGGGGCGGGCGCGTCTTGGAGCGTCCGGACGGATCCCCGATCCTGGCGGTATAGTCGCCAATGATGAACACGACCTGGTGACCCAGGTCCTGAAACTGGCGCAGCTTGTCGAGAACGACGGCATGCCCGAGATGCAGGTCGGGCGCACTCGGATCTGCTCCCAGCTTCACCCGCAATGCCCTCCCCGAAACGAGGGAACCCCTGATCTTGGCTGCCAGGCCTTCTTCACTCACAATCTCTGCTGTTCCACGCCGCAGGATACTCAGCTGACGCTGTACTTCCTGCTCCACCTGTGCCTTTTCCATCTTCACCTCTTTCACGGAATATCGCTTTCTCCCTTCCAGGCAATCATGACAACTGTCCCACGTTCCACAACAACCTCCTGGACGAGGCCGCAGGCGACGTTGCTCAGTGTTCTCGTCGACCCCTGCTGCACGACTGCACGCGACAGAGGGTATGCGAATCCCGTCAGGCTCAACTCGACTTCCCGGGTCATCGGAACAAATGAGACGGTCGTTCCCGACAGGAGCTGCAGGGCGTTGCTGCCCCTAAGCGGCCTGACCAGACACTGGTCATCCTCGAACGTGATGTCCTCGAAGTCAGCGAGATGCCGTGCTGCAAGCTGGAGGTTGAACAGACAGTGATCGAGTCTCCCGCCGAGTCCGGCCAACACGAGCACGCTGCCGTGCCGTTCCATCGTCACCAGCAGGTCAAACGCAGCCTCGAGGTCGGAGGCATCCTTGTGCGCCGGCAAGATGACCACCCGCGTGCGCTCCCTGTCCAGCCCTGCCAGCAGTTCGGGAACCACGGAGTCGCCGTCGCCGACAAACAGGTCGGGGGTCAGCCCAAGTTCGGACATCACGGCCAGGCCACGATCGACGGCGACCAGAAACGCGTCCGAGAACTCAACAGTGCGCAGGTACGAGAACGAGCCAGGGTCTCCCCCGGCGAAGACGATCGTGGGCGCGGCAGACATGGTTGCCCTCCTCAGGAACCCTTGAGGAGCCGTACGAATGCAGGCGCGTCTGCGGCCCGGAAGAATGCCGTCCCTGCCACAAGTTCGTCTGCGCCCGCGTCGCGAAGAGCCGCTGCGTTCGAGGCGTCGACTCCCCCGTCAACGGCGATGCGAAGGGGTATTCCAGACCGGTCCGCAGCGGAACGGAGCGCCCGCACCTTCGCCAGCGTCCCCGTGAGAAACGACTGGCCCCCAAAACCGGGTTCCACCGACATCAGGAGCACCGTGTCGACACTGTCCAGGAGAGGAACAACGGACTCTGCCTGCGTCGCGGGGTTGACGGCGACACCCCTGCGGATGCCGGACCCTTCAAGGAGCTGGAGTGCCCGGAATGGGAACCGCGTCGCCTCCACATGAAAGAGCAGCTCGGCCACGCCCGCCGTGACAAACGCGTCGAAGGCTTCCTCGGGGTGCTTGATCATCAGGTGGGCGCAGCATGGCAGACCTGATGCCCTGACGATGTCGGCTGCGATCGACGAGCCGAACGAAATGTTCGGCACGAACCGGCCGTCCATGATATCCAGGTGGACGCCGTCGGCTCCCGACAGCCGAATCCGCTCGAGGGAACGGCCAAGCTCTGTGAAGTCCGTGCTCAGGACAGAGACGGACACGTTGACGCGTGGCTCTTCGATCATGGGACTTTCGACACGGTCAGCTCGATCCAGGCGCCTTTCTCGATGGCGTCGCCGGCCGCTGGTTCCTGCATCAGCACCAGCTGTGCGGGTTGAGTCAGCTGAGGTGAGACGATGACCTTGCTCACCGAGAACCCGAGGGCTTTGAGACGCTTCTTCGACTCCGTCAGCGACAGCCCGACCAGATCGGGCATGGTGGCCATGGTTCCTCTGCTGATCGTCAGGGTCACGACAGACCCTCTGTTGACATCGGCGTTGACCGCAGGCACCTGGGCCAGGACAGTCCCTACCGGACTCGTGTCGACCTGCTCGACGAGGTCGCCCAGGACCAGCCGGTTCGCGACAATGAAGGCCTGCGCCACCTCGAATGTTCCACCGACGAAGTTTGGAAGTGTCAGGGAAACGGGTCCCGAACTGGTCACCACCGTGATGACGCGCCCCTTCTGTACCATGGTCTGGGGTTCGGGGTCCTGTCTGAGGACAAAATCCACGGGCATCGTGTCCGAATTCTCTGACGACTTCACTTCGACCTGCACTCCCACTGCCGCAGCTTTTGCCTCGGCCTCGCGAAGACTCACGCCCACGAAGACCGGTGCCTGGATCATGCCCTGAACAGCAGTACTGGACGAACAGCCGGCACCTGCTGCCAGGATGCCAATAAGCGCGACCAGTACCAGATATCTATATAGGTTTCGTATCCTCACTGTCATTCCACCTGTAGGCGGATGGACTCAAACCATCTGCCAACTCTCGCCGGGCCGCTTTGACCCGAACCAACACACTGCAACCAGTCCGTCCACAATTACACTTCTGAACCATTATATGGCCGGCCGCCAATAGTCAACCACAAATGAGCGCAAGTCATTTGACAACGAGGCCTAAGGCGGTAAAATCAGACCGCCCCGAAGCGGGCATTGGACGTTATTCTCTGTAGAGGAGGCTTTATGAAGAAGAGAGTCTTGATCATGGGAGCTGCAGGCCGAGACTTCCACAATTTCAACGTGGTCTATCGGGACAACCCGGACTACGAAGTGGTAGCATTCACGGCAACGCAGATCCCCGGCATCGACGACAAGAAGTATCCTGCCGCCCTGGCCGGCAAGCTCTATCCGTCTGGTATTCCAATCTACCCAGAGTCCGATCTCGACAAGCTCATCGCGGAGCTTCATGTCGATGAAGTAGTATTCGCGTACTCAGACCAGCCCCACCTGAAGGTCATGAACAAGGGTTCACAAGTCCTTGCCGATGGCGCCGACTTCACCCTGCTGGGTCCCAAGAGCACCCAGGTCAAGTCCAGCAAGCCGGTCATCTCCATCTGCGCCGTTCGCACCGGATCGGGCAAGAGCCAGACCAGCCGCGCCGTCGTCCGCGCCCTGCGCGCCGCCGGCAAGAAGGTCGTGTCCATCCGCCACCCGATGCCCTACGGGGACCTCGTGGCCCAGGCTTGTGAGCGCTTTGCGACCTATGCCGACCTCGACAAGTACAAATGCACGATCGAAGAACGCGAGGAGTACGAGCCGCACATCGACATGGGCGCCGTCATCTACGCCGGCGTCGACTATGAGATGATCGTTCGCGAGGCAGAGAAGGAAGCGGACGTCATTGTCTGGGACGGCGGCAACAACGACTTCTCGTTCTACGTTCCAGACCTCAAGATCACTGTTGCCGATCCCCTGCGGGCCGGCAATGAACTCACGTACTATCCCGGCGAGACCAACTTCCGTCAGGCAGACGTCATCGTCATCAACAAGATCGACTCGGCTACTCCCGCACAATTGACCGAGGTCCGCGAGAACATGTACAAGGTGAATCCCAAGGCCATCATGATCGAGGCCGCTTCTCCCGTGTTCGTAACAGACCCTGACATGATTCGCGGCAAGCGGGTCCTGGTCATCGAGGACGGCCCCACGCTCACGCACGGTGAGATGAACTATGGTGCCGGATACGTCGCAGCCATGAAATACGGCGCAGCCGAGATCATCGACCCTCATCCCTATGCGGTCGGCTCCATCAAGGCCACGTTCGAGAAATATACCCAGAAGATGAGTATCCTGCCGGCCATGGGCTACAGCGATGAGCAGATCGAAGACCTGCGTCAGACCATCGAAGCAACCCCGTGCGACGTCGTCGTCATGGGCACACCCATCGACCTGCTGCGCGTCCTGAAGCTTTCCAAGCCGTCGGTCCGCGTCACCTACGAACTCCAGGAGATTGGCACACCAACCATCGTTGACGTCCTGAAGAAATTCGGGCTCATCTGACCCGGGGGGCATTATGGCCACCAAGCTCAAAGGAAGGGACCTGCTCTGCCTTAAGGACTTCTCGAAAGAGGAGATCCTCGAGATCATCTCGTTTGGCGACAAGCTGAAGATGGATTCCATGGTGGGAAAGCAGGAGCACTACCTGGAAGGCAAGTCTGTTGCCATGATCTTCCAGAAAGCCTCTACCCGCACCAGGGTGTCGTTCGAAGTTGCGGCCTTCGAACTCGGCGCCCACGCATTGTACCTCAACGCGAACGATATGCAGCTGCACCGGGGTGAGACCATTGCGGACACCGCACATGTCCTTTCGCGCTACGTGGCCGGTATTGTCGCACGCGTGTTCGCGCACCAGGACCTTGTCGACCTTGCCGCCAACAGCGATTCGCCGATCATCAACGCCCTGTCCGACTTGAGCCATCCGTGCCAGATCCTCGGGGACCTCATGACCATCCGCGAGAAGAAGGGCTCCCTCAAGGGCCTCAGACTCGCGTACGTTGGCGACGGCAACAATGTCGCCAACTCCCTGCTGCTCGGCTGCGCACGCGTTGGCATGAGCATTGCCATCGCATCACCCAAGGGGTTCGAGCCCAGGGAAGACATTGTCAGGACCGCAACCGAGATCGCCAAGCAGAGCGGCAGTACCGTTCTCGTGACCAACGATCCCATCGTTTCGGTCCAGGATGTCGACGTCGTGTATACCGACGTCTGGGCTTCCATGGGTCAGGAAGCAGAGCATGAGGAACGCGTGAAGGTCATGCGTCCCTTCTCCCTTACTGCCGATCTCATGGAACACGCCAAGAAAGACGCCATCGTGCTGCACTGTCTGCCGGCTCACCGCGGCGAAGAGATCACCGACGAAGTCATCGATGGCCCTCAGAGCGTGGTGTTCGACCAGGCCGAGAACAGGCTCCATATCCAGAAGGCAGTCCTGGCTCTTCTCCTTGGCTAGCACTTGTCCGGAATCACACACCATTGACAAAGGCCGGGGTATCCCCGGCCTTTTCTCTTCTTCCGTCACACGACTGGGCCAGACGGCTCCGCAGTCGTTCAGCGTCCTCAGTTCTCAGGAGTGCGGTTCGCTTTCCCCTTGCTGCTTCGCACGTACATCCCTGCTTTCTGCGCAGCGACTGCTCCGTCAGCCACCGCGGTCACAATCTGCTTCAGCGATTTGCGCCGTACGTCTCCTGCTATGTAGAGGCCCGGAACACCCGTCTCTGTCGATTCGGGAGTCATGACATAGCCCTGGGCGTCGACTTCAACCAGTCCCATGAGGAGGTCGCCTGTCGGGACAAACTCCATGGCTACGAAGACGGCTGCAACCTCCAGCGTCTTCTCCCCTCCGGCCGAAAGGCGCAGCCGAAGCCGCTCGACTTTTCCCTCTCCCTCAACGGCCGCGGGAGCCGCACCCGGAACAAATTCGACATTCGAAAGCGCTTTCAGCTGTTCAATCAGGATCGGTTCTGCCTGGAGCCAATCGAGCGGAAACACCACGCTGACCCTGCTGCAACCGCGCGCGAGCACCAGCGCTTCCTCGACGGCGGAACCACCACCCCCCACCACGGCGACCGGCTTTCCCTTGAAGAACGCAGCATCACACGTGGCACAGTAGCTGATGCCCCGTCCACGGTACTTCGATTCCTCTTTCACAGGGAGAACTCTGGGCATGGCGCCTGTTGCCACGATGACGGAACCAGCCTGATACACTGTTCCCTCAGCGGTCGTAACGGTGAACCCCGTGTCCGTTCTGACCAGCGAGAGCGCCTCGTCCGACACGAATTCCGCACCGAATCGTTCAGCCTGCCGACGCATGCGGTCCATGAGTTCAGGCGCAGCAATGCCGTCGGGAAAACCGGGATAGTTGTCGATCCATTCAGTGGAAAGAACGAGTCCTCCCACGCTCATGCGTTCCAGCACAACGGGCTTGACCAGCGACCGGCTGGCATACAGGGCAGCAGCCAGACCCGCAGGCCCAGCTCCTATGATCAGAATATCGGTCATGCGTTCACTCATCATTCACCTCAATATACCCCCTAGGGTATATATACCAGTATACGCGGAACCTGTGGAGCCGCAACCGCTTCCGGCTACTCCGTATCGACACGGCCTCCAGGTGCGGCAGGAGCAACCCTTCTTCCCTCCCGGAGCGACTGCGACCAGAGGCCTTCGAGGTTATAGTGCTCCCGGACGTCGGCACCGACGAACACATGGAAAACGGTGTCGCCGTAGTCGCACACCACCCAATCGGATGCGGGTGATGATTCGGTGAAGGTGACGACACCGGCGTCAAGCTCGACCGCCTTCCCCACCTTGCGAAGCAGTGCGTCGGCCAGAACCGTGTTGTCGACCGTGGCAATGACCAGGAAATCGAAGAAGGGGGTCCGTTTCCTGACGTCAATCGATCTGACATCCTCGACCCCCATCTTCTCACACTCGCTGACAATCCGGTTTGCTAGTCGTTTGCCGTTCATGAGCACCTCACACCGAAGAATGGCCCTTCATATTTATTGTACAGTCTGACGTTCCGAAAGCAACGTCAATGCTCTCCCTCGCGTCAACTCAGGTAAAAATGGAGGTGAACCATCAGGCCATGAACTCACCAGAAACGGAGGCGTAGCTGCCACGTTTCCTGATAATCCGGTTTCGATTGCGCCCACGGCGCTTGTCAGACAAGCCCTTCCGGATAGACTCAGCATGAAACCGTTTGATACAAGGGGAGCCTGTGCGCAGAAAAGGGTTCACGCTGTTGGAGCTTGTCGTTGCGATGGCGATCGTGATGATCCTGGCAACCATCGGCGTACCGCGTCTCGACAGGTATGTCGCGCGGGTCCGTCTCCGATTTGCCGGGATGACGCTGGTACAGGACCTCCGCAACATGCAGGCCAATGCTGTGTGTGAAGACTGCTTCTACACGATCGTCTTCGTAACCAATCAGAACAGGTACTACTTCAGACAAGGCACCAAGTCCTATGCGCCCCTTGGGACAGTCAGGACGGAGCGGTGGCTGTCGAGGTACGCCGGGTTTCCGCTGGCGGTCGGCAAGAGAACTCCTGTCTCCGCGGTGTTCGGCTCTGAGACATCGATGCAGACCCCGGTGGTCACCATGAGCTTCAATGCCATGGGCAGACCTGCTGGGACCGGGGGAGGTCATGTGACCTTCATCAACGTGTATGGTGAACGCGTCGACGTCATCGTCACACCGGTCGACGGGAACATCCGCATGGCATGGGTTCGATGAACCAGCTTGTAACAGGGGACAGCCGTAGTTGTTGTAACATTGTAACAGGGGACAGTCGTAGTTGTTGTAACATGGCACCGTAGAAGGAAGAGCAGGGTTGCAGGTCGCTATGCGCCTTAGTGGGCCCAGCGCAGGTGGCCGGGCTCTTTGTTGTTATCGCTAGTCCGTAGTTTAGTAGTTGAACTGCTGCACCAGGTAGGACGGGTTGAGCTGCTCGCCGGTGGCGTGCTCGATCATGGTGTTCCATGAGTACTTCGAGCCAGGCGTGAACACGTTGCCCACGAACCAGCGGCCACCTTCGGGCGTCAGGACCTTGCCATCGCCTTTGGCGCGCAGGGTCTGGTCGAACTGGGAGGCGAGCATCTCGCCGAGCAGGTAGTTGTGGTAGTAGACGGGCGCCATGGCGAAGTGGTACTTGGCTGCCCAGTCGGGCTTCTCGAAGCGTTCCTCGGGGGCGTTGAGGTACTGGATGTTCTGGACGCCCTGGTACCAGAGCCGGCTGTCGCTCTTCTCGGTGCCGTACAGCTCGCGCTCGAAGAGCGCGAAGTGGGTGATCCACCGCGTCGCGACGAGCATCTGGTTGCGGATGGCGACCGGCAGGTCTGCCTGCAGCTTCTGGAGGTTGGCGTCATCGATGCCCACCATCTGTTTGTACCACTTGGGGTCGCGGGCCATGCGCCCAAAGAACATGGCGACGGCTTCGGTCGTGAAGATGTGCGCGGGTTGGCGCAGCACCTCGGGAAGCGACATGTCGGTGTACTTGTCGTAGCAGGCGTGGCCCATTTCGTGCAGGAGGGTCTCCATCTCGGTCTCGTTGGGCCGGAGGTTGGCCAGGACGCGGACGTCGCCCTTGTTGTCGAGGTGCATGCAGAAGGCGTGCTGGTCCTTGCCCGCCCGCTCGTAGAGGTCGCTGCGAGCGATGATGTCGCGGATGTCCAGCCCGATGGCATCGTAGGTGGCTGTCGCAAGTTCCTCGATGATATGGTCGCCCTTGCCCTCGAAATACACGCCGAGATCGACGTCTGAGGTGCGGGGAGCTTCCTGGAAGAACATGTCGCTCATGTGCCAGGGCATCAGCTGGGAAGGGTCGACGCCCAGCCGCTGTCCGACCGCCTGGTCGATGGAGTCCTTGACGCGGCGGAACAGGGTATCGGTCTGGTCGCGGTAGCTTTCAAGCGTCTGCTTGAGCCATGCGCCGTCGAACTCCTGGAGCTGGATCTGCATCTCATAGTAGTTGGCGTACCCCAGCTTGACGGCGGACTCGTTGCGCAGCTTGATGAGCTCCATGAGGCCAGGCTCAAGTACGGGCCCCACCTGCTTGCTGGCGAGCCATGCCTTCTTGCGAAGGTCATTGTCGGTGCTGGACCGGAGGATCTCCTCGATCTGCTTGTTGTTGACTTCCCTGCCGTCGATGGTGCCGCGAAACTTCGTCGTGATGCCCTGAAGGGCAATCTGCTGGCTGACCAGCTGCTGAAGCGTCTCCTTGTCCAGCTGGTTTTCGACCATCATGTCGTGGATAAGGGTAAGCTGTCTCCGCTCGAACTCTTCCAGACTGCCCGCTGCGAGCATGGTATTCACGGTGTCGAAGCGCTCCTTGTCGGCCAGGAAGAGCCGCATTGCCAGGTCGGCATGCTCTGCCTGCGCGGCGAACTCGTCCTTCCCGGTCGTCGACAGGTTCCACGCGGCGATATTGCACTGATAGTACAGCTCGTTGAGCTTCTCATTCAGTTCCTTCAGATACATGGCTTTTTCCATGGCTACCTCCTAAGATGGGTACAGTTTACGAAGGAATGTGCGAATGCAACAGGCCGGCAGAGGAGCAACCGGAACAGGCTCCAGCTTGAAGAGGCCACACTTGACACGTTTTCGGGGCGGCATATAGTTTAAGTATTCTCTGGGGCAGGGTGAAATTCCCGACCGGTGGTAGTAGCGAAGAGCTTAGCCCACGAGCCGCTGCGGCGGTAGGACTTGGTGCGATTCCAGGGCCGACAGTACAGTCTGGATGGGAAGAGACGTTCGCTTTCCGTGCCCCCAGGGTTGATTGCAGCTGCAAGGCTGCGTCTACTATGGAGGTAGAGAATGGAATCGAGAAAACTGCGTGTGCTCGCCCTGACCGGCATGCTGGCCGCCGTCGGGTACGTCCTTCAACTGTTCGAGTTTCCCCTGCTGCCGGCAGCGCCATTCCTCAAGTTCGACTTTGGTGATGTCGCCGTCTTCATCGCAGGCTCGGCGATGGGTCCAGCGGCGGCCATCCTGACGGCTGTGGTGAAAGGAATCCTCTGGGTGCTCATCGGCCGTGGGACGAACGGCTGGGTCGGAGCAGGTATGAACACGATTACCATCATCGCCTTTGCACTACCGGTGGCTTTTCTGGCCCGCTCCAGGAAGATATGGGTCAAGGTCGCTGCAGCGGGTCTGGGCGTTGTCGTGATGACGGTCGTGATGGCCGGCGTGAACCTGATCGTGGACCCCTGGTACTTCAAGATGCCGATTGCGGCCGTCAAAGCCATGATCGTGACTGCGATCATCCCCTTCAACCTGCTCCGTGGCCTCATCAACGGAGCCGTGTCGGTGGGCATCATGCTGGCGCTTCAGCGGACGGCCATTTTCCGAGGGGACCGCTAGCTCTGGTTCCTGGCACCGCCTCACTCCGTCGTTCCCGCGAGCCCTTTTGTCCAAGGCGAGGGGTGCTTCTCCGCGCAGGCGGGAACCCAGTCCTGCCCTTGTTGCAGCATGTTACAACAACTACGACTGTCCCCTGTTACAAAGTCCGTCGTTCCCGCGAAGGCGGGAACCCATGCGTTTGACCAAGGCTGGATGCCCGCCTGCGCGGGCACGGCGAATCCGCTGTTCTTGCCTCACGGGGCGCTGAGCATATACTGTCGTCATGCGCCGGGGCCTGGCATGACCGGCATTCCGTGAGGTGAAATGTGAACTCAGCCGATATTCGAGAAGGTTATCTCCGGTTTTTCGAGGGATACGACCACCTGAGACTCCCCAGCGCTCCCCTGCTTTCGCCTGACCCGACCCTGCTCTTTACCGCAGCCGGCATGGTCCCGCTGAAGCAGTACTACCTGGGGGAGGTGACCCCTCCGAGCCTGCGCATGACGTCGGACCAGAAATGCATCCGCACGAACGACATCGAGCGGGTCGGCCGGACGGCACGCCACCATACCTTCTTCGAGATGCTGGGCAACTTCTCCATCGGCAACTACTTCAAGGACGAGGCCATCGCGATGGCGTATGAGTTCTCGACCAAGGTCCTCGGCCTGTCGGCCGGCCGCATCTGGGTAACTATATATGAGGAAGACCTCCAGACCGCAGACATCTGGCGGAAGGTCGGCATCCCGCGCGAGCGGATCGTGCCGATGGGCGCTGACGACAATTTCTGGACCATGGGCCCCGTCGGCCCATGCGGCCCCTGCAGCGAGCTGTACATTGACCGCGGGGTGCGTCACCCGGGCGACGAGAACCAGCAGATGGGCGATGAGGGGGACCGGTTCCTCGAGTATTGGAACCTGGTGTTCACGCAGTTCGACCGGCAGCCCGACGGCTCGCTGAAGCCGCTTGCCCGCAAGAACATCGACACCGGACTGGGCCTTGAGCGCATGACGAGCATCATGGAGGAGACCGACACCGACTTTGAGACGGACGGGTTCCGGCCCATCATCCAGACCGTGGCAGACTTGTCACACCAGGAATATGGGACGGATCCGCGGGTGACGGCACGCATGAAGACCATTGCCGACCACGTGCGCGCCTGCACGTTCCTCATGGCCGAGAACCTCCTGCCCAGCAACGAGAAGCAGGGCTATGTCCTGCGCCGCCTCCTGCGTCGTTCTCAGGCGCTGGGTCGGATGATCGGCATCGAGGGCGCCTTCATGGGCAAGGTCGCGGACACGGTGATCGACGTCATGAAGGGTCCGTTCCCCGAGCTGGTCGCTGAAGGTGAGCGCATCAAGGGCGACATGGAGATCGAGGAGCAGCGGTTTGACCACACGCTCCGGGGGGGACTGGTCGAGTTTACCAAGGCGGTCGACGCGGTGCGCCAGGACGGGAGCGACACCTTGCCCGGCAAGACTGCGTTCTACCTGCACGACACGATGGGCTTCCCGGTCGAACTGACGGCTGACCTCCTGCGGGACGCCGGACTCAACCTGGACCGCGAAGGCTTCGACGCCCTGCTGAACGACCAGCGCCATGGCGGCAGCGAGTCGTCGGGTGTCGAAGAGGCAAGCCGCGAACGGACCGGGTACGTCAAGCTGAGAGGAACGGTCGGCAGTTCGCATTTCGTCGGCTATGAAACGCTGTCGGCCGAGGCTGTGGTCACGGGCCTCCTGCAGGACGGCGAAGCCGCCAGCAGTGCCAAGGTGGGCGACCATGTCGGGTTGATCCTCTCTTCGACCCCGTTCTACGGCGAGAAGGGCGGCCAGGTCGGCGACACGGGTTTCATCACGACGCCGGGTGCGCGCTTCGAGGTCACGGACACCAGGACGCCCGTGGACGGGTTGATCATCCACGAGGGCGTTCTACTCGAAGGTGCCATCGCCGCGGGAGACACCGCGCGCGCCGAAGTGGACCCGGAGCGGCGGAAAGCGATCGCGCGGGCTCATACGGCGACCCACCTCCTGCAGGCCGCCCTGCGCTCCATCGACCCGACCGTCCAGCAGAAGGGTTCCAAAGTCATGCCCGACGAATTCCATTTCGACTTCAGTCTCCGCGGCAGCCTCGGCCCGGACGACCGCAAGGCCCTGGAAGAGAAGGTGCTGGGGTTCATCACGTCCAACGCTGCGGTGCGGACCGACGTCATGCCCATCGAGGATGCGCGCAAGTCTGGTGCTCTGGCATTCTTTGGTGAGAAATACGGCGCGGCTGTGCGCGTGGTTACGGCCGACGGCATCTCGAAGGAGCTGTGCGGCGGCACGCACGTCACCGCGACGGGCGATATCGGCTTCCTGCACATTCGTTCTATCCGCAGCATCGGGACGGACACCAAGCGCATCGAGGCTTCCGTTGGACTGGGCGCCCTGCGGGAGTTCTGGACGTACCAGGAGGGGATGGAACAGGCCGCAGGGACACTGGGCTGTGGACCTGTTCCGGCAGAGGTGACGCGCGCGGTGGAAGACCTCACGGGCGTTGTCAAGGAACGCGACCGCCGCATCGAAGGGCTCATCGCTGCTGCGACCGACCGCCGTGTGCGCGACCTGATCGCCCAGCCGGCGACCATCAAGGGCCAGCCGGTCGTCGTGGCCACGTTCGAAGGTCTGACGGCCGAAGCCCTGCGCAGTGCGGGTGACATGGCCGAGCAGCAGCTGGGAGACGGCGTATTCATCGGCATGCTTTTCGGCGGAGACGGCTTCACCGTCATCAAGGTGTTCGGCACGGCCGGCGCGACGTTCTCGGCACGCGGTATCTTCAAGGCCTTGACCGACAAGTACGGTGGCAAGGGTGGTGGCAACGACCGCATGTGCCAGGGCCGTATCGCAGGCCTGCCGACCGCAGAGGAACTGGAGGCACTGCTTGGCTGACGGTCCATCCGGCACGAAGGTCATGCTCTGTGTTGACGTCGGCGAGCGCCACATCGGCCTTGCCCGGACGGTAGGGGATGTGGGGACGGCCTTCCCTGCCGGCTCGATCGACATGGCTCTCCCGGCCGCAACGGCACGGACCGTGGTGGACCGTGTCGTGCTCGAGGGTGCGGGTTGTCTGGTCGTCGGCTTGCCGCTTGGGCTGGACGGAACGGACTCCATGCAGACGCGCAAGGTACGGCGGTTCGTGGGCTTCATCCGCAAGGAGCTGGCTGCAAGAAGTCTGAACAAAATGGTGCGCGTCGAGCTGGTGGACGAGCGCCTGTCGTCGGTGGCCGTCGGACGGGCCGCGGCCAGCGAGGGGCTGTCGGGTTCCGCAGGCCGTGCCACCAAGGATCAGTGGGAAGCGGTCTATATCCTGCAGGGCTATCTCGACCGCACTGCACCGGAGCCGGGCGAAGGCGGCTGACATGGACGAAGCCACGGACAACACGCCTGAGATCACAGAGCCCACCACCAGTCCAGTGCCGCGTGGCGTACCGGTGAGGCCCGCGCGCGTCGTCGGCATCCTGCTGATCCTCGCGGTCATTAGCGGTGCGGTTGCTTGGCTGAGGTTCACATACATTGTGCCGGTGGAAGGGCGAGACGCATATGTCGACGTTCACCCCGGGGACAGCGTGACCGCGGTGAGCGAGCGGGTCTTTGCGCTCGGCATGACGTCCGGTCCCCAGGCTCTGCGCTGGTACTGGCGGCTGAGACGGGGCGGCTCACTGCGCGAGGGGCGCTATGTGCTTGAGGGTCTCAGCGACATGGAAGCGTTGTACCAGCAGGTTGCGTCGGGTTCGCCTCTCACGGCGCGCGTGACGTTCCCCGAGGGCTACACGGTCCGTCAGATGGCCGCGCGCCTCGAGGAACAGGCTGGCATCACGGCGGATGAGTTCCTGAAAGCCGCCAGAGACGGCCAGGGCACGCTTCTTGAGGGGCACCTGTTCCCCGATACGTACGAATTCCTGTATGCGGGTGACGCTACAGAGGTTGTCGCGCGTATGCTCGGCAGGTTCGCCGACATGGTCCCTTCGGACTGGGGAGCTCAGGCGGCGAAGCGTGGCCTGACGGGGGGCGAGCTGGTCACCGTCGCCTCCATCGTCGAGCGGGAAGCCAGGTATGACGCGGACCGCCCGCTGGTCGCCAGCGTCATCTTCAACCGTCTGGCGGACAAGATGCTGCTCCAGATGGATGCCACGCTCGGGTATGTCCTCCCCAGCCACGACGGCTTCTACTCGTATGAAGAGCTGAAGGACGACTCGCCCTACAACACGTATGTTCACCCCGGCCTGCCGCCGACTCCCATCTGCAATCCGGGCCTGGCGTCGCTGGATGCTGCGGCGCATGCCCCCGCAAGCACCTACTACTACTTCCTGGCCAAGCCTGACGGTCACTGTGTCTTCGCGCGAACGTTCGCGGAACACACCCGCAATATGCGATTGTATCTTCCTGGAGGCAATTGACATGACACGCCCCATCCTTGTCGGCATCGCCGGCGGTTCCGGCTCGGGCAAGACCACTGTTGCCGAGAAAATCATGCATGAGACGGCACAGCCGGTCGTCTTTCTCAAACAGGATTCGTACTACAGGAACTTCGACGGCATGTCCATCGAGGAGAAGCGCGGCATCAACTACGACCACCCCAGCGCCTATGACGATGACCTGCTGATCGACCATCTTCAGCGTCTGACCCATGGCGAGGCGGTCGACGTGCCCGTGTACAGCTACGCCCGCTATGAGCGCGAGTCCTGGACCGACCACGTCGAGCCTCAGCCCGTCATCATCCTCGAGGGGATCCTGGTGCTGGAGAACGCGGCCCTGCGCGACCTGCTGGACATCAAGCTCTACGTCGACACGGACGCGGACGTCCGGTTCATCCGCCGCCTCCTCCGGGACACCCGCGAGCGGGGACGCACGGTTGAGTCGGTGGTGACGCAGTACATGGACGTCGTCCGGCCGATGCACCTCCAGTTCGTGGAACCGACCAAGAGGTATGCGGACCTGATTATTCCCGAAGGAGGCTTCAACCTGGTCGCCATCGATGTCATCGTGAGCAAGTTGCAACACTTCCTGAATTCCGTAGGTTGATGGAAGTAGTCGCCAGGTTCCGTGTGCCGAACGAAGAAGTGTGGTTCGTTCAGGCGGTGCTGACCGACTGCGAGGGACAGGCGGTCGTGTCGCTTGGCGAACGGGAGGCTGACGAGAGCATCATGAGTGTGCTCTATGATGATGCTGCCGAGGGTGACCTGGCGCCCCTGGTTGCATATTTGACAGCGGTTGGTAAGATAGTGCCAGTCCAGCAATGCGAGTGAGGATGGGGGGAGTGACGTTGGCTGATTCTGACGAGGAGCGGTTGCGCAACCAGATCGGGGAGTTCGTGGGCCGTCGCGACTATGACGCGGCCCTTCGGTTCGCCGTGCGCGAGGCCGACCATGCCTATGCGCGGCAGCGATATGCCCAGGGCCTCGACGTTCTCAACGCCCTCGTCCAGCTCCTCAAGGACCGGCAAGTCGCGTCGTGGGGAATCTACATCGGTGCCTACCAGAAGATCGTGGGCCTGGACCACCAGCTCAAGGACAAATCCGCCACCATACGCGACCTGGTCGAGCTGTCTCGCTACTGCATCAAGGACGGCGACTTCGACAAGGCGCTGGCGGCCGGCAATTCTGCCGTCGGTATCGATGCGCGCAGCACCGACGCGCTCAACCAGAAGGCGCGTGTGCTTGCCTACCGTCGTGACTACGCTCAGGCCTTCAAGGCGCTGGAACAGAGCCTGGAGATCAGCCCCCAGAATCCGCGCACGCTGTATCTGAAGGCGAGCATTCAGGCCAACAACGGCAAGTTCGCCGACGCGCTCGCCGTGTACGAGCAGCTGCGCATGTCCGAGCCCTCCTATCCGGGGCTTGGCAAGGCCATTGCCGAGATGCGGCGTCAGATCGACTGGAAGGTCAAGGCAGTGGAGGGACCTGGGAGCGGTATGCGCGCGTCACAGCCCCCGGAAGTCGATCGCGTGCCCGCGATTGAGCGCAAGTCCAGGTCGATCGAGCCGGAAAGTCCCACGAGAACGACGCTCGAGACACTGTACGACGAGGCGGTCGTGGGTGAGTCCACGGCGGGGGCCGTTCCTGCATCAGAGCCGCCGGTGCCGCCGCCGGGGGAAGCTGCTCCGTCCTCAGCCCAGCAGGAGAAGGCCGCGTCCGCTCAGCAGACTGATGGCAAGCCCTCCCAGACGGACGTCGCGCGCGACCTTGTGCCAGAGACGCCCCTCAGATTGAACCAACATCCTCGGGGGGACACGTCGGGCGACGTGAAGATGGCAACCATCCCCGTACCACGCCAGGCATGGATGAAGCCGGAGGAGGAGTCTCGGACGTTTGCCAGACGTCCCGTGCCTTCTGAGGCTGCCGGGCTGACGGTGTTGTCCCCCGAGGAACTCAGGTTGGCTTCTCTCCGCAAGGAGCGTGAGTCTGCGACACATCCTGTCCCGTCGGCTACTGCGTCCGTTTCACGGACAGCAGTCATGGCGCCACCTTGCCCGACGCCCGGGCAGGAGGCCGAACGGCAGTTGATCGGCATTCTCAGGGACATCAGCCGGGGCACGATGGAGCGGGAGGATCTGATGCAGCGCCTTTCCGATGCGGGCAGTGTGACCATCCCGCTGTCGCTGGGTGCCCTGTATCTCAACTTCCTGCGCAGTCCCCAGGACGCAGGGGTCATGGGTGACCTGCTGACGTGGCTGGGAAGCAGTGGCTACACACGCCTTCCCCTGTTCATCGTCGAAGAGGCTGCTGCGCTGGGAGCCAGGATCGATTTCCAGGACCCGCAGATCGCTTCCATCGTCCTGTCCGCCGACGGCTCGGACATGGCTCCCGAGCTGAGAACACGCAGGGCCGAAGTTCTGCTCGAGCGCGGCGACACCGCATCGTATGCACGGGAGGAACTGGACATGATACGCCAGGCTGCGGGGTCTGCTTCTGCCGAAGGCATCGTGCGCCAGCTTGTTCATGTCCTGGAGCATTGCCTGGCTGAGGACGCCTGTGCGCAGGAGGTCCTTGCCGCCGCCACGGAACTGGGTGTGCTGGATCAGCTGGTCGACCGCATCACCCAGGACGCGGACATGACGAAAGCGCCGGCGCTGGAGGCCGCGATCGTCGAACGGCTGGGGCGTGTGGGTGTCGATGAGTCCACATTCCTGAACAACGAAGGGCTGTTCCAGCATGTCACGCTCAGTGTGGAGAAGTCGGCCGTCCTGCGTCGTATCCTGGGGATGGCCATCAATCCGACGGTTCGGCGCAAGGTCGTCCAATCCCTGCTTGTCCTGGGCACCCCCAGTATGGCCGAGTTCACTGAACTGGTGGGGCTCATGGGCAAGGAGCCGGATACGAGCAACACGGCCTATCTTATCCAGTACTTGATGGACCACCGGCAGGAGGTTACCGACGGCCGGTCCCTGCTGGAGAGACTTGCCCGCGTCGTCCCCACGGACTTCGAGAGCAGATACGGGCTGGGTCTGGCGGCCGAACAGCTTGGGGTTCACGATGCCGCTGCAGGGTACTTCGTTGCCGCCATCCGGGCTCATCCCGGGGATCCCGACACGGTCCAGCGCGCCCTGGGGGCCATTCTTGCATCCGGCGCATACGACCTCATCGCCGACGTAGCCTCGCTGTCGCAGTTGTCTCCCGCCGATGTCGAAGGCCTGGTGGACAAGGCAGCCGCCGAGACGCCCGGCATCACCGCCGGGTCTAGCGACCAACGCCTGGTGTCCGCATGGGCCGCATTTGCGGGCGGTCGCTACGAAGAGGCGGTCGCGATGAGTTCCGGCACTGTGAGAGGGGGAGGAGACCCACGATTCTACCTTCCCCTGGCCCTTGCGTTCGTTCACCTGGGATTGCCCGAATTGGCGACCCGGGAGCTGGATCACGCCGCGCACCTGCCGAACGTCACGGACGAGGCCAGGCTGGTTCTCAGGTACCATGCCGCCGTGGTCCACCTGGGACAGGGCAACAGCCAGGAGGCGGCACAGCTGTTCCAGGAGGTGGGCGAGTCCTCGCCCGGCTTCCGTGACACTGAAGAACTGCTCAGCAGGTGTGGGAGCCAAGGCTCCAAGATCGCGAAACCGTAGAGTGCGGAGGACACGTGGAAAACAGACGGTCGGTAGGCAGCATCCTGATTGCACGGGGGTATATCAACGAGCAGGCTCTGGACGGAGCCATCGCCGCTCAGCAGCACACCAACGAACCCCTGCTCAAGATTCTCATCGATCAGGGGTTCATCAACGACGACATCAAGGCACAGGTCCTGGCGGAACAGTGGCACATGCCATTTGTGGACGTCATGGCGGAACAGATAGCGGCGGATGTGCTGGCAGTGGTGGACCAGGAACGCGCGAAGCGCTACGGCTTCGTCGCATTCAAGCGTGAGGAGGGCGTCGTCAGCGTCGCACTCAGCGACCCCACCAACATCGAGCTGATGGACTACCTGCTCGCCACGTACGGGCGCGAGACGAAGTTCTTCGTCGCTCCCAAGAACGCGATCTACGGCGCCATCGAGAAGTACTACACGGTCGGCAACTCCATCAAGGAGGCCAGCTCGGAGGCGAAGACCGAGATCATCGCGGAAAGCGGCGAAGAGGTCAGCATCGAGCAGCTGCGCGAGATGGGCCAGGACGCTCCCGTCATCCGGCTGGTCAACACCATTATCACCCAGGCCATCGTCGAGCGCGCGTCGGATATCCACGTGGAACCGCAGAAGGACCACCTGCGCATCCGCTACCGCGTCGACGGCATCCTGCAGGAAAAGCAGAGACTGCCGCGCAACATCCAGCCCGGCGTGCTCTCGCGGTTCAAGATCATGGCCAACATGGACATCGCCGAGCGGCGCAAGCCCCAGGACGGCCGTATCTCCCTGCGCATCGACAACAAGGCCATCGACTTCCGCGTCAGTTCCCTGCCCACCATCTTCGGCGAGAAGATCGTTCTGCGTATCCTGGACAAGACCAGTGCCATGGTGCCCCTCGAGAACCTTGGATTCCTGAATGATACGCTGACCCTCTTCAACAACGTCATCAGCCAGCCGTATGGGATGATCATCATCTCTGGTCCTACCGGCGCCGGCAAGACGACGACCCTGTACTCCGTGCTCAACCGTCTCAACACGGCCGGCAAGAACATCGTCACGGTGGAGGATCCGGTCGAATACCAGATGGACGGCATCAACCAGGTGCAGGTCAACGTCAAGGCGGACATGACATTTGCCAACGGCCTGCGCAGCATCCTGCGTCAGGACCCCAACATCGTGCTCATCGGCGAGATCCGTGATGGCGAGACGGCACAGATCGCCATCGAGGCGGCCCTGACCGGGCACCTCGTCCTGTCGACTCTGCACACCAACGATGCGCCCTCGGTCGCCACACGACTGATCGACATGGGCATCGAGCCATTCCTCATCGCGTCGTCGCTCATCGGGGCCACGGCCCAGCGCCTGGCGCGCAAGATCTGCCCCGAGTGCAAGGAGCCCTACGTCCCACCGGCCTCGGCCCTCGAAGGTCTGGGCCTCAGTACGCGGGGAAAGCTGGAAGATGTCACGTTTTACAAGGGTGTCGGCTGCCCGAAATGCGGTGGTTCAGGCTACCGTGGGCGTACCGGCATCCATGAGATGATGAAGGTGGACGACGAACTGCGCCGCCTTATCCTTCACAAGGCCAGCGCGCGCGACATCTCCCAGGCCGCACGCAGCCATGGAATGCGCACTCTGCTCGAGGATGCCCTGGTCAAGGCCAGGGAAGGCATCATCACCCTCGAGGAGGTCCTGCGCGTGGTATCTACCGTCGAATCGGACTGAAGGAGCCGCAATGATTGCCGAGACAGAGGTACATCGCATCGATCTTTCGACGATTCTGAAAGTCGCCACGGAAAAGAATGCCACCGACATCCATCTCCAGGTCGGTCTGCCCCCCATCCTGCGTATTCAGAAGAAGCTGGTGGCTCTCGGCAGCGAGAAACTCTCGCCCGAGCGTGTCGAGGAACTCATGTTCCCCATCATGAACGACCACCAGAAGGTGCTGTTCAAGCAGAGTATGGAGTACGACTTCAGCTATGGCGTCAAGGGGCTGGCGCGCTTCCGCATCAATGTGTTCCGCCAGCGCGAAACGATGGCGGCGGCACTGCGCAAGATCCCTTACGATATCCCGGGCATGGACACGCTGGGTCTGCCCCCTGCGGCCTTCACCCTCCCCAAACTCAACCGCGGCTTTGTCCTCGTCACCGGGCCGACCGGCCACGGCAAGTCCACGACGCTGGCCTCGGTCATCGACCGCATCAACCAGGAACGGCAGATGCACATCATTACGCTCGAGGACCCGATCGAGTACCTCTTCCAGCACAAGCAGAGCATCGTCGTCCAGCGCGAGCTGGGCACGGATACGCAGAGTTTCGCCAACGCCCTGCGCAGCGCCCTGCGCGAGGACCCGGACGTCATCCTGGTCGGCGAGATGCGCGACTTCGAGACCATCGGAGCCGCCCTGACCGCAGCGGAGACCGGGCACCTGGTGTTCGCGACACTGCACACCAACAGCGCGGCGCAGACCATTGACCGCATCGTGGATGTGTTCCCGCCGTACCAGCAGCAGCAGGTCAAGGTCCAACTCGCCAACACCTTGTCGGCGGTTATGACCCAGCAGCTCATGGTGCGCAGGAACGGCGACGGCCTGGTGCTTGCATGTGAGGTCATGCTGGCAACCCCCGCCATCAAGAACCTCATCCGCGAGGGCAAGACGTACCAGATCCAGTCGGTCCTGCAGACCAGCACGGCGATGGGCATGATGACCATGGACCAGTCGCTCAAGGGACTGTACGAGCGTGGCGTGATCAGCTACGAGGATGCGATCGACCACGCGTTCGACCCCAAGGAACTCCAGCGCCTGCTGGGACGCACCTGAAAGCACTGAGAGGAGGCACCCATGGCAACCTTCACCTATGTTGCGGCTGACCGTTCGGGTTCGACCCAGCGCGGTACCATCAGCGCGGCGAATACGCATGAAGCCGCCGAGCTCATCCGTGGCAAGGGCCTTGTCCCGGTGAACATCAGCGCCGCCAGGAGCGCGGGCGGCGCTCTCGCCGTGCGCAGTTCCGGCCCTGCCGGCGAGGCAAAGCAGGGCAGGCTCGCGGCTGGCGGAGGCATCGCCGCCAAGGACCTGGCCATCTTCACGTCTCAACTGGGCACCATGCTGAACGCGGGCCTGTCCATCACCAAGACGCTGGACATCCAGTCCAAACAGCTGGGCAGCAAGAGACTGCGCATGATCACGGATGACCTGAAGAAGAAGGTCGAGACCGGCCTTCCCCTGTCGACGGCCATGGACAACTACCCTGGAGTCTTCAGCACCCTGTACACCGCTATGGTCCGGTCGGGCGAAGCGTCGGGCAACCTGGGCAACAGCCTGCTCAAGATGGCTACGTTCCTGGAGCGCGAGGCGGAGCTCAAGCGCAAGATCAAGAGTGCCACCAACTACCCGATGATCGTCATCATCGCCAGCACTGCCATCGTCCTCGGCCTCTTCATCTTCGTCCTGCCGCAGTTTGTCGGCTTCCTGACGGCCCTGAACGTGCCCCTGCCCCTGCCGACGCGCATGACGCTCGCGATGAGCGACTACCTGGTCCACCGCTGGTATGTCCTCCTCGTCGCCGCCGCGGTCATCTTCTTCGGCGCCCGCGCGTGGTTTCGCACGCCCCGGGGCATTCACTGGAAGGACAGCACGGCGCTCAAGGCGCCCGTCATCGGCCCCCTGGTGCTCAAGACCTCCATGGCCCGCTTCACCGACACGCTTGCGACCCTGTTCGGGGCCGGCGTCCCGCTCATCGCATGCCTCGAGATGGTGGGCGGCACGATGGGCAATACCATCGTTGCGGCGACCATCGACCGGGTCATCGATTCCATCAAGGGCGGCGCCGCGCTCAGCGCAGCCATGGCCGAGACGCAGTTCTTCACCCCTATGGTCATCCAGATGACGGCAGTCGGCGAGGAGTCGGGCTCCCTGGAGACCATGCTGGGGAAAGTCGCCACGTTCTACCAGGTCGAGGTCGACGCCGCGGCGGACAACCTGACCAACTCCCTCAACCCGATCCTCATGATCGTCGTGGGCGGCATGATCGGCTGGGTCCTCATCTCCCTGTACCTGCCCATCTTCACGATGGCGGGGGGCATCTCCTGACGAGAAGAGAGGTCGGACGTTGAATCATAAGGGGTTCACGTTGCTTGACCTGATTGTAGCGATCGCCATCATCATTATCCTGGCGGCGATCGCCATACCCTCGTACCTCAGGATGATGGACAAGGCGCGCCGCTCGGCAGTCGTGGCAGAGTTCGCCAATCTCGCCACGGTGCTGGAGACCTTTCACACCGACTGGAGTCACTACCCGCTGGCGGCGGCCGGTTCCCAGGCCATCGCACTGAACGACTCCGGGGTGTACCGTGAGCTCACGACTGAGGGTTCCGGCGCAGCGCTCACCAATGTGGCTGGAGCCAAAACGGTCCATGGCGATACCGCCCCCATCGTCTACATTGGAGCTGGAGCCCTGTCCAGCATGACCAATCCCTTTGTCGCCTCGTCATCCGATCCCCAGTATCGCTATGCAACAAATGAGGCCGGTACCACTTGGGTTCTCTACGTCAAGATGGGGACATCCGGGAGTGCACGGTATCTGGTGCGTACTGACCGCCAGTCAGGGATCGTCGAATCTGCGACCGAACCCACGGTGTAGTGGCAGAGCGGCGGGATGGACATTGTGGACGAATACTTGACAAAAATGAGGAGCTTGTTCTACTGTCCATACAGGGTATCGTTCTCCCGAGGATGTTAGTTTCAATCCGAGGGGCGTCTTGCCCTGCAGGAAGTGCTGAGAAGTCGGTCCCGATACAGTGGACGCCAGGGGCCGATGGAGCTGGGTGGCGTAACCGGCCTGGTCAAATGCTTGGACTTCAGGTCCAGGAGACACGCAAGAGCAAGGAGGTGACAACACACCAGTGACCCATTCGCGAAAAGCCCGCATTGGCATCATGCGAAATCGCAGTCGACAGAACAGACATAGTAACAACCTGCCACAGGCAGGAAACCTACAGAGACTTCCAAGGAGGAAGCAGTGAAGAGAAGAGGGTTTACACTGATTGAGCTGATGGTCGTTATAGCGATCATCATCATCCTTGCCGCAATTGCAATCCCTAACTACCTGAGAATGACTGAGCGCGCCAAGAAGTCGCGCCTGCAGTCCGACTTCGCCACGCTCGCCACATGCCTGGAGACCTTCAAGACGGACTGGGGCAAGTATCCCACGGCAGGAACGGCAGAGAAAGTCAACATCAACACGACGAATATCTACGAGGAGCTCTCCGGTACGGGCACAGCAACCGTCAATGTTGCCGGACAATATAACGCTGTCGGCGAGCAGGGCCCCATCGAGTATCTCAAAGCGGGGACATTGACCAGCATGATCAACCCGTTTAACACTGCAGCGGGCAACGAGATCCATTATGGGTCGGCTGCTGGCGTCAACTGGGTTCTGTACGTCGACACTGACCTGGCTACGAACCCGTACATGTCCCGGACAGATGGTGGGTCCACGGTAGTCTATACGGCTGGAACTCCGTCGATTCCCTAGACCGACAAAAGACAGCAATATCTTTGGGGTCGGCTGACAAAGACCCCCGAGCATGTTAGTCCAATGCGAGGGGTGCATCTTCCAAGTAGTACGTTCGTTTGGTTCACCGGAGCCCGCAAGGGCTCCGGTGTGAGAGGGAGAGTTCTGAGGCCGCGGAAAGCCCAGTAGTTTTCCAGGGCTTCAGGGCACGATGGTGGTCCCGCGAGATGCTTCGCAATCTGTACTTGCAAATGGTGGAAGCCATTGTATAGTTAGCACAGGTAAGCAACTGGAGCAGACCATGAGGCAGACAACAGAGCATCGCTCATACGTTGGATCAAGGGCAGTCCCCCGAGCATGTTTTCTCAATGCAAGGGGTGTACTCCTCTCGCGTCACGGTCTGAGTTCAGCCTGTCACACTTCATGCCGTCGCCCCCCCGAGCGCCTTGGTCACATGCGAGGGGCGTCTCCCGGCTTCACTCCCCGAGGACTTTTTCACAATCCGAGGGGCTTCACTCTCGTCGAGGTTGTGGTTGCGGCGGCGATTCTGCTCATCCTCATCATTGGGCTGGCAGGTATGTTCGCGCGCGGTGTGACTGGCTTCAAGCAAGCACAGCTGGTGACCATGGCGCAGAACTTGGCGGAGTTCCAGGTTGAGGATATCAAGAACCTTGCGCCCAGCGTGCTCAACCAGCTGGTCAATCACTCGTATGCCGATGTCAATTACCCATACGAGTCTGTCGCAGACTGGCCTTGCAACGAGACTCACGTGGAGCCATTCGACGATCGGTACTGCTGGGCATACGATTCGGGCAAGCTGCAGACGGACTTCATGGTTGACGGCGTCACGCAGATAGGCAGTTCCTCCTTCACGGCTGGGCAGCCGGCTTCTGCGCCGTTGCCGGTTATTCCGACGGACGCGCAGGTCCTGCTGGGCAGCAATATCGTCATCGAAGTCTACGCCGACGACCCGGATCCCGATGTGGGACTCCGCTACTGGTATGACTACGACACGCCAGGATGGTACTACTTGTGGACGGATGGTGGCGGACAGGTGCAGCGCACCTACGTGACTCTGGCCGACCCTGCGAACACCTTGGTTTATTACCGGGTCATCCTCCAGAAGGAGGCGTACCCCTTGTTCAGCCGGCAGATACGCATTGCGCAGTACGACGCAGATGCGCCGGACGGCTTCGAGCCGTTCGACAGTACGGAGACTGATTACCGGGTGTTCCTGGGTGACGCGCGTACGAAGTTCGAGTACGAGATCACCGTCTGGTACAAGCAGAATGGTGCCGACCGGGTCCTGTTCCGGTCCGGCGGGACGATTGCCGTGCCATTTGCCATGGTCGGTGCGGACAGGAGCGCCATATGAGTCGGCGCTCGGGGTTCACGCTCATCGAGGTCATGATCGTGGTGGCCGTGACCGTCATCCTGCTGGGGGCAGTGTTCGCGGTAAACTTCCGCATCACCGACCTGTGGCGCAGTGAGCGGGTGCGGCAGGCGCTTCAGCAGAACTTCCGCTTCGCGGCTGACATGATTACGACTGACCTGCGGCAAGCCGTACCCACGAAGACCACGTCTCTAGGCACCCCCACGGCCATCAACGAGCCAGCACAGAACGTCTTGGGCGATGTTCTGGAGTTCTACATGATTGACCCCCACGATCCCAGTCGTCGGCTCCATATCAACTATCAGCGCAAGGTGGTAGCTGGAAGCGATCCCCAGTTGTGCTACATTGAGCGGAGCGAGAGTAAGTTTGTTGACTTGGATTTAGATGGCGTCTGGATCGAAACGGGCACGGCGACTTCCTTGCCAGTCACCGAGGAGATATCGTCTCTTGCTGCACTTCATTTCATCCAGCGCGGTTCGCGCGTCGTTACTATTCTGGTCGCACAATATGGTTCGGGCGGAGCGGCGCAGACTGTCAGCTATACGCTTCAGACGTCTGTCCGTACACTATATGATGGAACGTGATGTCGGGAGCGGCACAACTGCTCCGGAGGAAGATGCCCATGAGAGACATTCGGCAAATTAGGCGGCGCCCGGGATTCGTCCTGGTGACCGTAACATTGGTTGGGGCCCTGTTGTTCATCTCGGCACTCATGTTTGTCAACCAGCTGACGACCGAGAGCCATGTGACCAAGACAGACGCCTATTTCAAGTCGGCCCTTAACATTGCTGAGACTGGCCTGAGCAACACGCTCATGGATATCAGCCAGAGTGTCGGCACAGCGTCATGGGCACAGGTATTCCAGAGCGGAGGTGACACGCTGGACGCGGTTCCCAGTTCCGCAGTCCATGGTACGTATCAGGTCGACGTGGACGTTGTCGGCACGCCAGAGAGCCTTGGCAGCGACCAGTATCGGGGTGAGGTTCAGGTGATGTCGACGGGCGCTGTCTACACACCGGCTGTCACTGACATGGTTGCCAGCAGCGAATATGCAGCCCGGCGTGGCGTGCGAATGAGCACGGTGGCAACTTGGACTTATGTGCCGCCGTATACCGAAACGACGGACGACACGATCATCCCAGCGAAGTACGAACCCACGACGTTTGACATCGATTACGGCGTTTTCACAGGCGGGAATCTTGTCATCAAGGGCTCGTCCCAGGAGATCCACGGAGACGTCTTTGCCAACGGGAATGTTTACATTCAGAAGTCCAGCGGTCTGGTGGGCGGCGACGCCTATGCCGCGGGCACCGTGACAGGCGGCATCCCAGCGGGCGACAAGTTCCCTGGGCAGACGCCCATCCCCTTCCCTGAGATTGACATTGTCATCATGCACCATCTGTTCGACGCGTACCTGCGCGGTACCTATCCCTACAATGGAACGGTCGCGGGCATGACGAACACGAGCTTCACGCCACTTGGATTGATCCAGCGGGCGATTTGGAACGTCGACAGGCTGGTTGCCGCGGCTCGCGTCGATGGGGCTACGGGGTGGTATGAACTTCCGTCGATGACGCCCATCACTGCGGACGTGTGCAGTGCGCTCATCGATCCCTCGGCCGTCTACTATTTCGACGGTGACGTCAAGCTGGCAAGCAACTCGGCTCTTTCGGGCACCATCGTCGTCGACGGGCAGTTCTTCATCAGCGGCAACGTTGAGGTTGGTACGGCCGGCACGCTGGTCAATATCATCGCTACGGGCGACGTCACCAAGGACACGGGCTGCAGCGAGATCAACGGCCTCGTCTATACCGGTGGTTCATTCACCGGGCGCGGCACCGCAGACATCAATGGCGCTCTCATCGCGCGCAATAGCGTGGACATGAGTGGCAGCTTCAACTTGACGTACAATGACAGCCTGTCGCCGATCACCATCGGCGGGACACTGGTGACGGAGGAACAGTTCATTCCAGGTGAGACCGTCTATCATCCACCCTTCTATAACCTGGACGATTTCGAACAGCCTGTTTCCGGCGAGCGCATGTGGCAGGAGGTCACGAACCTCGACTGATGGGCGTGAGGATGCACGGGATAAAGACTATGCGGCGGGGTGTGACCCTCATCGAGTTGATGGTGGTCATGGCCGTAGTCATCATCCTGGCTGCCACGTCGTTCGCTTATGGGGGAACGTACCTGTCGCGCCGCCAGGTGGAGGGTGTTTCCTTCCAGCTTGTGCAGGACCTGCGTGACGTCCAGTCGACGGCTGTCTTCAGCCGCAGGTATGTCAAGGTGTCCTTCTTCCCTACCGCCAACTGCTACACGTTTGAGCGGTCGGCCGGCGGGGTCGTTGTGCGCCGTGACCTGACCAGCGCAGCAGGGTTCGTCAGTTTCATCACTGGCTCGACGACTCCTGGTGATTCGGTATTCCTCACCAGTGCTGAGCAAAGCCCCTTAAAGACACAGGTTGACCTATACTTTACACCGGGTGGCTCAGCCTCCACCTCTGGGACTTCGGTAGCACTTGTTGATGGTGAGGGGCGCATCTCGCTGACGTCGCGGTCTGGCGTCATCGTCGACGTCTTCATCTCGTCAGTCATCGGCCGCATCCGGATGGCGTGGCGCTAGATTGCTCACAATATGCGTTTGATTTCCGGCCCAGCCTGATGGCTGGGCCTTTTCTATTGCCGCCGTTGGGTGTCGTCGTCCTCACGTTCAACGCGTTTGGGCGGCCGTGTGCAGGTGGCGGTCAGGTGACGCTCCTGGACCGTGCCGGCGACCAGGTCGCGGTGATCGTGACGCCGGTCATCGGGCGCATCCGGATAGAGTGGGTCCCGCAGTAGGGTTTGGTCTCTTGACAGCGCAGCAGTCCTGAGTATCATTCAGTTGTTCGACACGCAGAGGAGTGAAGAGTGAAGGCCATGCGCGACGAGAGAAGCGCAAGGTCTTGACTTTTTTTGCTATCTGGCTACTATGAAAGTCCGTCGCCCCACCCCAAGGGTGTCTGTCGACAGCACGGCACGCGCAGGTGGTACCTTGAAAACTAGACAGTGAAGAGAACGGGTTGAAAGACACACAAGGTGTGTTTTTTACCCGACAAGGAATGTCTT
>Ga0265296_1000363_pt1 | contig 75608 bp, 77 predicted proteins | sample MunlanPumphouse1_FD_189073 | JGI IMG/M metagenome (GOLD analysis project Ga0265296, IMG submission 189073) | Groundwater microbial communities from a municipal landfill in Southern Ontario, Canada - Pumphouse #1 | ecosystem: Environmental > Aquatic > Deep subsurface > Groundwater | place...
GCGGCATCCAGTGGTTGGCGCAGCCGTCGAGGTACTTCTGCCAGGCCCAGTCGTACTTGAACGGCACGAGTTGGTTGAGGTCGGCGCGGCAGTTGATCATGCGCTTTTCGTCGACGGCGACACGGGCGGAAGCGCCTTCGAGCTCGGCCAGGCCTTCGGCGACGTCGAGTTTGTCCAGGGCAGCCTTGGCCCGCACGATGGCGGCGGAGTCATTGGCGGTCACGGCGCGGGCTTCGATGGCAGCGGCGGCGCCGGCACCGTCGAGGCGGTCCATGTTGGCTTCGGTGGCGTGGCCGGCGTTGGCGCCGCGGATCACGGCGGTGCCGGTGTCTTCGTTGTCGACTTCATCCCAACTCAGCATGAAATACTCCTTCCTGGTCTGTTCTGACGGCGTATGAAACCGTCCAGAAAATTCGATAATTACCGGCTTCGCACACTATGTAGTGGTCGGCTTCCTGGGTGGGCACACTATATGGTGTGTAGGAAATATGGTCAACGCACAAGATATGCGGTTTTTGGTCACTGCCTGGCGCAGGTTCAGCCATAACGCCTGGGTGGCTGGACGGGGCGCCTAAGGTCAATGTGGGAGCTGGCTGACTGAACCACCGCTTTCGCGAGCAAGCCCGCACACAGGGGGCGTAGGCTTGAGCGAGCATGCAAAAAAACCATCTGTAGCCAACCGCCCACCCTATACCCGACCAAAACCATCGGCATTTCTTGATCGCCATCAAGCAGCTTTTACCCCCTCACTTCCTATCATGGTCTCCGCCAAGCAATGAGGAAGCGACCATGTCAGAGACCTTCACCAAGGGCATGGCCAGGAATATCTACTTCGGAGGAAGCGTGTTCTTCTTCCTGATATTCCTGGCCCTGACCTACCACACCGAACAAACCTTTCCCTCTCGCAGCAATCAGGAGCTACTCACCGAATCAGTGGTGCGCGGCAAGGGCGTCTGGGAGCGCAACAACTGTGTCGGCTGCCACACTCTGCTGGGCGAGGGCGCGTACTTTGCGCCGGAACTGGGCAATGTGTTCAACCGCCGTGGCGGCGAGGAGGCGTTCAAGCCGTTCCTGCATGCCTGGATGAAGATGCAACCGTTGGGCGTTCCCGGCCGGCGCGCGATGCCGCAATTCAACCTCAGCGACCAAGAGGTGGACGATATGGCCGAGTTCCTCAAGTGGAGCTCGAAGATCAACACCAACGGCTGGCCGCCAAACAAGGAGGGCTGAGGGATGCGTACCGTCAATCCATATCTGAAATTCCAATCCCAGGCCGTGGCCAAACCCTACTTTGTGTTCGCCCTGATCCTGTTCCTGGGCCAGGTGCTGTTCGGTTTGATCATGGGCCTGCAATACGTGGTCGGCGACTTTCTGTTCCCGTTGATCCCCTTCAACGTGGCCCGCATGGTCCACACCAACCTGCTGATCGTCTGGCTGCTGTTCGGCTTCATGGGCGCCGCTTACTACCTGGTGCCTGAAGAAGCCGACCGCGAGTTGCACAGCCCCAAGCTGGCAATCCTGCTGTTCTGGGTGTTTGCCGTGGCGGGGGTGTTGACCATCCTCGGCTACTTGCTGGTGCCCTATGCGGCCCTGGCCAAGCTGACCCACAACGAACTGCTGCCGACCATGGGCCGTGAGTTCCTGGAACAACCGACCATCACCAAGATGGGCATCGTGGTCGTGTGCCTGGGCTTTTTGTACAACATCGGCATGACCCTGCTCAAAGGTCGCAAGACCACGGTGAGCATGGTGATGATGACCGGGCTGATCGGCCTGGCGGTGTTCTTCCTGTTCTCGTTCTACAACCCCGGCAACCTGGCACGGGACAAGTTCTACTGGTGGTGGGTGGTGCATCTTTGGGTCGAAGGCGTGTGGGAGCTGATCATGGGCTCGATGCTGGCTTTCGTACTGATCAAAGTCACCGGTGTCGACCGTGAGGTCGTGGAGAAATGGCTGTACGTGATCATCGCCATGGCCCTGATCACCGGGATCATCGGCACCGGTCACCACTTCTTCTGGATCGGCGCGCCCGAGGTGTGGTTGTGGGTCGGCTCGATCTTCTCGGCCCTGGAGCCGCTGCCATTCCTGGCGATGGTGATGTTTGCCTTCACCATGGTCAAACAGCGTCGGCGCCAGCACCCGAACCGGGCGGCCACGTTGTGGGCCAAGGGCACCACGGTCACGGCGTTCTTCGGCGCCGGGGTCTGGGGCTTCCTGCACACCCTGGCACCGGTCAACTTCTACACCCACGGCACCCAATTGACCGCCGCCCACGGCCACCTGGCGTTCTTCGGCGCCTACGCCATGATCGTCATGACCCTGATCAGCTACGCCATGCCCCGCCTGCGTGGTATCGGTGAAGCGCCGGATGCACGCTCGCAGACCTTGGAGATCTGGGGCTTCTGGATGATGGTTCTGTCGATGGTGATGATCACCCTGTTCCTGACGGCGGCCGGTGCCGTGCAAGTCTGGTTGCAGCGTTGGCAGGTAGACGGTGTGGCACTGCCGTTCATGGCCACCATGGACCACCTGACCGTATTGTTCTGGGCCCGACTGGCCAGTGGCGTGGTGTTCCTGCTGGGCCTGCTCTGCTACCTGTGGAGCTTCCGGCAGCGGGGCAAGGGCTTGAACTCTGCCGTCCCCGTGACTGCGTGAGCGGTCAACGTTAATCCCCAAGAGGGCGGCCCGGCAGGTAGTGCGGGCCGTTTTTATGTCTGGAGCACTTCACATGGCCTTTACCCTTGAGTTGGAAGAGTGGGTCGGCAGTGTCTGGCACCGCTTTATCACCCGCCGCGCCAGTGCGGACTTCCCCGAGGCGCGGGTCGACCTGGTCGACCGCCAGCGCAGCCTGGCCCTGCTGTTCCGCGCCCTGGGCGGCGCCCACGCAATTGCCCTGGAGGCCGCCAGCGAGCGCGACCTGCTGCTGCGGCGCAACCTGTTGATGCGCATCGCCGGCACCTGCCGGCAAGCCCCCCTGGCCTCATGCGATGGCCATCGCCTGCGCCTGCCGGCAAGCCTGGCGGTGTTTCCTTCGGCCGCCCTGAACCTGGAGTTGTACCGCTGGCTGGCGCTCCTGGCCGCACACGCCGGGCCGATGACCCACTGGGCCCGCGACAACCAACGTTGGACCTGGCTGCTGTTGCAGCGTTACCCGGCCATGCTCCCCAGCTATCAGCGCCTGGTGGACGCCCACCTGCAATTGCGCCCGGATCCCGCCAGCCTCAATCCATCTGAAGCTGCCGTGGAAAAGGCCTTGCGCAAGGCCCTGCGCGAACCCGGCAGCATCCGCCAGTTACCCCGCAGCGAGCGCGCCGCCTGGCCGCTGCCCCTGTGGCTGTATCCACCCTTGCACCTGCACAGCCCGCAGGCCGGCGATCTGGATGACGAGGGCGATGACCTGGCGACCCGCCCCGGTGAACAACAGGGCGCGCCCAAACAAGCCAACCGAGTCGATGACAACAGCCGCGACGGCGGCCTGTTGGTGGTGCGCCTGGAAAACCTGTTCAGTTGGACCGAACACGTCGACCTCGACCGCTGGGCCGATGACTCCGAGGACGAAGATGCCGCCCGCGTTGCCGAAGACCTCGACCAGTTGAGCCTGTCACGCCAGCGCGTGCGCAAGAGTGGCGGCTTGAAGCTGCACCTGGATCTGCCACCGGCCGATGTCGACGACATTCCCCTGGGCGAAGGCATCAAGCTGCCGGAGTGGGATTACCGCCAACAATGCCTGCACGCCAACTTCGTCAACCTGCAACTGATGCAACCCCGCGACAGCACGCCCCAGCCGCTGCCGGCACGCCTGCTGCCCCAGGCCGCGCGGTTGCGCCGCCAGTTCCAGCAGCTGCGCACCGACCGTCAATGGCTGCGTCAACAGCCCCAGGGCGCGGAACTGGACCTGCAGGCGTGGCTGGATTTTCATGTCGAGCGCCAGCACGGCGCATGCGCCGAGCGCGGTCTGTTCAAGGAGCAGCGCCGCACCCGGCGTGACCTGGCCTGTTTGCTGCTGGCCGATGTGTCGATGTCCACCGACGCCCACCTCAACGATACGCAAAAGGTCATCGATGTGATCCGCGACAGCCTGTTGCTGTTTGGCGAGAGCCTGGCGGGCCTGGGTGATGCGTTTGCCCTGTATGGGTTTTCATCCTTGCGCCGCCAGCAGGTGCGCCTGCAACAGCTCAAGTCGTTCCAGCAACCCTATGACGACCACACCCGCGGCTGCATTCAGGGCCTCAAGCCGGGTTACTACACCCGTATGGGCGCGGCCATCCGCCACGCCACCCAGACCCTTGGCGCGTGCAAGCAACGGCGCAAACTGCTGTTGATTGTGACCGATGGCAAGCCCAACGACCTGGACTTGTATGAGGGACGTTATGGCGTGGAGGACACCCGCCAGGCCGTAATGCAAGCGCGGCGCCAGGGCCTGGTGCCGTTCTGCATCACTATCGACAAACAGGCCGGGGATTACCTGCCGTACATGTTCGGCGCCCACGGCTACACCCTGATCCGCCAGCCGGAGCAGCTGCCGCTACGCTTGCCGCAGCTGTACCGGCAGTTGACCGAAGATCAGTAAAAGTCCCGGGGCAGCCACAAGAACATGGTGATGCAGAACACGGCCAGCCCCAGGCAGAACCATTGGAAACGTTTGAGTCGCCGGGCCTCAAGGCTGGCGGTGGAGGCGGGCAGGGGCATGGCGCAGCGTGCGCAGGCTGGCTGCGTTGGCGGGTTGGCATGTTGGCAATACAGGCACACACACGCGGCGCTCATTCAAATTGCTCCAGGCGCAGGCGATCAAGAATGGCGATCTGCCGACCGTCCTGGGTGATGATTTTTTCATCGATCAGCCGGCGAATGATCCGCGAGAACGTCTCTGGCTGGATCGACAGGTGTCCGGCGATCAACTGCTTGGCCATGGGCAATTCGAACGAACTGTCGGCGCTGTGCAGGCGCACCAGTTGCGTTAGCAGGTAGCGCACCACGCGGTGGGTGGCGTTTTTCAGGGACAGGGTCTCGATCTCGTTGACCCGCTGGTGCAGGCGCACACACAACTTGCCCAGCAGGGCGAAGGTCAGGCGGCTGTTGCTGTGGAGCAGGCGCATATAGGTGGCGTTGGACAGGCGATACAACTGCGTCGGGCACACCGCCTCGGCGCAGGCCACGTAGTTGGGGGTGTCCATCAGCATCATCGCCTCGGCGAAGGTCTGCCGCTCGCCGATCACTTCAAAGACTTTCTCCTGGCCGTCCGGGGTCAGGCGGTAGATCTTCACCGCGCCGGCAATCACGAAGTAAAACCCCTCGGCCGGCTCGCCCTGGCGGAACAATGGTTCGCCCTTGTCGACACTCAGCAATTGACTGCTGGCCATCAACTCATCCATCTGCTCTTCGTTGAGCGGCTCGAACAGGTGATGGCTGCGCAGGATCTGATGATGCACGCGGTGCAGGACCCTCGGTGCGTCGGTGATCATACAAGCCACAACGACAGGCCACTGGCCGCCGCCATCATCGAACCGAGGATCACGAACCAGGCGAGGGGCTGGATGACTTTTTTCATGGGGACTCCGTGGGGCAGGGTAATGACGGGATAACCGGGTAGAGCAAGAGCTGGGCCAAAGAGAGGGCGTTGCAGAATGCGGGCTGTAGCGTCACCAGGGTTTGAATGACCCTATCAATAAGGGTTTTTTTAACCCTCTAATGGTCATTTAAACCCTCATTATCAGCGCCGATCCCATGTAGGAGCTGGCTTGCCTGCGATGCAGGCACCTCGGTCTCCCAGTAAAACCGCGGCGATGCCATCGCAGGCAAGCCAGCTCCCACCCGTGATTGCGGTGGGCATAAGGAGCCGGCCCGGCCCTTGCAACGCCAATCCCGCGACGGCCCCCAGGATATTGCGCCGCCTCGAAGCCCTGCTTGATCTGCGACAAGGGCCGGGCGCGGGCAATCCCGGATGATCGGGCCGGCAATGACTTGAGGAGTGGTGGTATGCAAGTGCTGGATCGACGCAAGGCCATGTCGATAACCCCGTTGTTTCGCCTGGCTTTCCGGCCATTTTTCCTCGGTGGCTGCCTGTTGGCGTTGCTGGCGATTCCCCTGTGGTTGCTGGCCCTGGCCGGCGACGCAGGCTGGCAGCCGGCGGGAGGCTGGCTGGCGTGGCATCGCCATGAACTGCTGTTCGGTTTCGCCTTGGCGATCATCGGCGGGTTCCTGTTGACGGCGGTGCAGACCTGGACCGGTCGCCCCGGCATCAGCGGTACGCCGCTGGCGATGTTGGCCGGGGTGTGGCTGGCCGCACGCCTGGCCTGGCTGTTCAACCTGCCGTGGCCGCTGTTGGCCGTGCTGGAACTGACCTTTCCCCTGGCCGTCGCCGGGTTGATGGGCTGGACCTTGTGGAAAGTGCGGCAACAGCGCAACTACCCGATTGTGCTGGTGTTGCTGCTGTTGACCCTGGCCGACGCCCTGTCCCTGTATGGCTTGCTGCGCGGTGACGAAGGCTGGCAGCGCCAGGCGGTGTTGACCGGGCTGTGGCTGGTGGCGGCGATGATGGGCTTGATCGGCGGTCGGGTAATTCCATTCTTCACCCAGCGTGGCCTGGGGCGCACTGAAGCGGTGAAGCCCTGGCCGTGGCTGGATTACCTGCTGTTGGCAGGCTCGGCACTGGTCGCTCTGTTGTATGCCAGTGGTGTCGCGCTGATGCCCAGCCTCTGGGTTGGTTTAGTGTTTGCCCTGTTGGGGATCGGCCACCTGGTGCGCCTGGTGCGCTGGCACGACCGTGGCCTGTGGCGCGTGCCGCTGCTGTGGTCGCTGCACCTGGCCTATGCCTGGTTGGCGGTGGCTTGCCTGGGCATGGCGCTGTGGCACTTGGGTGTCCCATTGAACCCGAGCCTGGCGGTGCATGCGCTGACGGTAGGGGCGATGGGCGGCTTGATCCTGGCGATGATCGCGCGGGTCAGCCTGGGTCATACCGGCCGGCCACTGACGCCCCCCAAGGGCATGACCCTGGCCTTCACCCTGTTGAACCTGGCCTGCCTGAGCCGGGTGCTGCTGGTGCTGATCTGGCCGTACGCCGCGCTGTGGCTGGCGGGCCTGTGCTGGACCCTGGGCCTGGGCGTGTATCTATGGCGCTATGCCCCAATGCTGTGGCATGCGCGGGTTGACGGCCATCCGGGCTAGGAGAACGGGAATGCTGTATTCGTGGCTATTGATTGTGCATCTGCTGGCGGCCATTGCCTTTATCGGCACGCTGTTCTTCGAGGTTTTTATCTGGCACCGCGCCCGTGAAGAGTTGGCGTGGTCGGCGCAGTTCACCAGCGACCAAGCCATTGCCCGACGTTCGCGGCAGGTGCTGCATGGCGTGGTGGTGCTGTTGTATGGCGCGGGCATCGGCCTGGCCTGGCATTACCGCGGCGTGCTGGGCGCGCCATGGGCCAGCCATTTTTCGGCGATGTTGAGCCTGAAGATCCTGTTGGCGCTGAGCATCATCGGGCACTACCTGCTGCTCGCGTACTGGTTGACGCAAAAGCGCCTGAGCCCGCTGCGGGCGGTATGGATTCGCCGCAGCATCCTTGGGCATATGGTGCTGATCGTGATCCTGGCCAAATTGATGCTGCGTTAAGACACCTCGATCCCTTCCTGTAGGAGCGAGCTTGCTCGCGAAGAACTCACGGACAACGCGTCTACCCAGGCAGCCCGCGTTTTGGTTGATGTTCTTCGCGAGCAAGCTCGCTCCTACAGGTCGGTCAGGCCTTCAGTGCGCGGACAAACAACACGTCGTTTTCCAGATGAATATGCTCCAGCAAATCCCCATGAAACACCTCCAGCCCGTGATACAAGGCCCGCCAGGTATTGCACGCATCGCTGGGCGGTTGGATGTGGTTGGTCAGCGCCTGCAACTGTTCCAGGGCCTGGCCATGTTGTTCGTGTTCAAAGCGCATGACCTGGATCGGCGGCGCAGCCTGGGGGCCCAGGCCCATTTGCAGCATTGGGAACAGCACTTGTTCTTCCTTGAGCATATGGCCCTCCAGTTCCTGCTCGATGTCACGCAGCAAGTCGGCCAGGCCATTGGGGCAGGCCAGGTGGTGACCGTGGACCTGCTCGACGCGGCTGGCCAGGCGAATCAGTTCCGGCAGTTGTTCGCGGTGGCGGGCGTGGTAGCGCTCCAGCAAATGTTCGATCAGTTGCGCCTGGGGCAGGGTGTCCGGGGCGATGGTGTTCATGGGGTTTCCTCATCAAGTGAACAGATGAAGCGGTGATTGCATGCCGTGTGCCATTGCCAACTTATTGAAAAATAGAAATTAATTTTTTGTAGTGGTCAGGATCACCCTGATGCTGCACGGTAGAACCGACCATACAAGGGTAGTAATGACCATGCTGCGTGAAAGTCTGTCGGCCGACCTGATTGTCGAATTGCCCAACGCGGTGCGCCTGCAACGCCTGGTGCAGACCCTGCGCGAATATTTCCATAGCGGCGCCGTGGGCCTGTTGCGCCTGGATGGCGACGACAGCCTGCGCCCCGTGGCAACCGTGGGCCTGGTGCATGAGGCCCTTGGCCGGCGCTTTGTGATTGCCCAACACCCGCGCCTGGCAGCGATCATGGCCTCCCGCGAGCCGACCTGGTTTGAACCCGACAGCCGCCTGCCGGACCCGTACGACGGGCTTCTAGACAGCCAGGTCGGCGAGCCGCTGCCCGTGCATGACTGCATGGGCGTGAGCCTGTTCGTCGAAGGCCGGCCCTGGGGCGCGATTACCCTGGATGCGCTGCATGCCGGAACCTTCGATGCCAATGCCCGCGAGCAACTCAAGCGCTGCACCCTGCAGATCGAGGCGGCGGTGCGCGTCACGCGCCTGGAGCAGGAAAACCGCAGCCTGCGCCTGTCGCGCAGCGAACCGGTGGCGGGTTCGCCCAGCGTCGAAGACGGCGAGATCCTCGGCCAGAGCCCGGTCCTGCATCAACTGCTCAACGAGCTGGATGTGCTCGCCGACTCGGATTTGCCGGTGCTGTTGCTCGGCGAAACGGGGGTGGGCAAGGAGCTGTTTGCGCGGCGCCTGCACCGCCTGTCGCGGCGCAGCAAAAAGCCGCTGATCCAGGTCAACTGCGCGGCGCTGCCGGAATCTTTGGCCGAGAGCGAGCTGTTCGGCCATGTCAAAGGCGCGTTTTCCGGGGCTACCAGTGACCGTGCCGGGCGTTTTGATGCGGCCAACGGCGGCACGCTGTTCCTCGATGAAGTGGGCGAGCTGCCGCTGAGCGTGCAGGCCAAGCTTTTGCGCACCTTGCAGAATGGTGAGATCCAGCGCCTGGGCGCCGACAAGCCGTTGCATGTGGATGTGCGGATCATCGCCGCCACCAACCGCCACCTGCCCGAGAGTATTCGTGAAGGGCTGTTCCGCGCCGATCTGTACCACCGGCTGTCGGTGTACCCGGTGCCGATCCCGGCGTTGCGTGAGCGCGGTCACGATGTGCTGCTGCTGGCCGGGCATTTCCTTGAACTCAACCGTGCGCGGCTGGGCCTGCGCGGTTTGCGCCTGTCGCCTGCGGCCGAGCAGACCCTGCTGGCTTATGCCTGGCCGGGCAATGTGCGCGAGCTGGAACATGTGATCAGCCGCGCGGCCTTGAAGCAACTGAGCCGTGGCGGCAATCGCAACCAGATCATGACCCTGGAAGCCGAACTGCTGGACCTGGACAGCGCCACCTTGGCGCAGGCCCCTGTCGTTCAAGCCCCGGTGCAGGCGTTCCAGACCTTGAGTGACGCGGTGGACGACTGCCAGCGCCAGAAGGTGCGCCAGGCGTTGAGCCTGTCGGGCGATAACTGGGCGAGCGCCGCGCGGATGCTCGGCCTGGACTCCAGCAACCTGCACAAATTGGCGCGGCGCCTGGGCCTCAAGTAGCAACGCTGCGACGCCATGCCGCGGCGCGCAGTTGATCGCGGTCAAGGTGCCGGGCGCCTCGGCTGATCAGACTGTGGCGAACTGACCGGAGGTTCGCCCCATGCCCCTTTCCCTGGCGCAGATGCGCCGCAACTACACCTTGTACGGTTTGCGGGATGACCTGGTACAGGACGATCCCCTCGTGTTGTTCGGCCAGTGGCTGGAGCAGGCGCGCAAGACCGAAGTGGCGCCTGTGGAGGCCAACAGCATGGCCCTGGCCACGGTCGATGCCGAGGGCCGCGCCCATTGTCGGATTCTCTTGCTCAAGGGTTTCAGTGCCGAGGGCTTCACCTTTTTCGGTCACTACCAGAGCGCCAAGGGTCAGGAACTGGCGAGCAACCCCAGCGCGGCCATGACCTTTTTCTGGCCGGGCCTGGAGCGCCAGGTGCGCATCGAAGGCTCCGTCGCACGCCTGGCGCCGCAGCTGTCCGACGACTACTTCCATTCGCGGCCGCTGGCCAGCCAGGTGGGCGCCTGGGCGTCGCCGCAAAGCCAGCCCTTGGCCCATCGCGCCGAACTGGAAGGGCGCCTGCGCGACGTCACCCAACGCTTTGCCGGCCAACAACCGCCGCGCCCGGCAGAGTGGGGCGGCTATTGCTTGCAACCCGAGCGCGTGGAGTTCTGGCAAGGCCGCCCCGACCGCCTGCACGACCGCCTCGATTACCGTCGCCACGACGGCACCTGGCAGCGCAGCCGCCTGGCCCCCTGAATCCGCCTAGAGGTACCTCCTCGGAGGAATAGGCCCGCAGGCCTTTGCGGTGCAGGCTTGGGCCATTGCTCATTTATCCCGGGATTTTCACCATGGCACACCTGACTCAACGCAATTTTGTCTCACTGAATATCGCCGTCCTGACCATCAGCGACACACGCAACTTTGACAACGACACCTCCGGGCAGACCCTGTGCGACCGCGTGCAGGCGGCCGGGCACGAGTTGATCGACCGGGCGCTGGTGGTGGACGACATCTACCAGATCCGCGCACGCATTTCGCAGTGGATCGCCGACCCCCAGGTGCAGGTGATCCTCACCACCGGCGGCACCGGCTTCACTGCGCGGGACAACACCCCACAAGCGGTACTGCCGTTGCTGGACAAGCATGTCGAAGGCTTTGGCGAGCTGTTTCGCCAGGTGTCCGTGCCAGAGATCGGCATGTCGACCCTGCAGTCACGCGCCCTGGCCGGCATGAGCAACGGCGTGCTGGTGTGCTGCATGCCCGGCTCCCCCGGCGCGTGCCGCACCGGTTGGGACAAGATCCTGCTGGGGCAACTGGACAGCCGCACCGGGCCGTGCAATTTCGCCCCACACCTCAAGCCCCAGGCCGCGCAAGCGCTGGAACCCTGCGAGGCGCGGTCATGAGCACATCGGTGTGTGAAAGCGGTGAATTGATCCCGGTGGACGAGGCCATCGAACGCCTGTTGGCCCAGGCACCACCCCCACCGTCCACCCAGCAGGTGAAGACCGCCCAGGCCTTGGGCCGGGTGCTGGCTGGCGATATTTTTTCCCCGGTCAACCTGCCGGCCTGGGACAACAGTGCCATGGACGGCTACGCGCTGTGCGCCGCAGACCTGCCGGCCGAGGGCGGCTACCTGCGCCTGGCCGGGCGCATCGCCGCTGGCGACGCCGCCGCGACGGCGTTGAGCAGTGGGCAGACCATGCGCATTTTTACCGGTGCTCCCTTGCCGTCCGGGGCCGACACCGTGGTGCCCCAGGAGCGTTGCCGGGTCTATGGCCAGCGTATCTGGTGCCCGCCCATGCGCACCGGCGAACACGTACGCAAGCAGGGTGAAGAGGTGACCCAGGGCGCCTTGCTGCTGCCGGCCGGCAAGCGCCTGCGCGCCCAGGAGTTGGGATTGCTCGCGGCGGCCGGGCTGGCTCAGGTCAAGGTCTACCGGCCGCTGCGGGTCTGCCTGTTGAGCAGTGGCGATGAGTTGCGCGAACCGGGCGATCACCTGGCGCCGGGGCAGATCTACAACAGCAATCGCCACTGCCTGGCGGCACTGCTGCAAGGCTGGGGCGTGGAAGTGCATGACTATGGCGTGATGGCCGACGAACTGGCCGTCAGCCGCGATGCGTTGACCCTGGCCTCCTCGGAATGCGACCTGCTGCTGACCTCTGGCGGGGTGTCGGTGGGCGAGGAAGATCACCTCAAGCAGGCGATCGAGGAACTGGGCCGCGTGGACTTCTGGCGCCTGGCGATCCAGCCGGGCAAACCCCTGGCCTTTGGCGATGTGGCGGGTAAACCGTGGATCGGCTTGCCCGGCAACCCTTCGGCGGCGCTGATTACCGCGTTGGTGGTGGTGCGCCCGTTTCTGTTGCGCGCCCAGGGTGTGACTGACGTCACCTTGGTGCCGATGCTGCTGCCTGCCGATTTTACCTGGACCCAGCGCAACCGCCGCCGCCAATACCTGCGGGCACGCCTGGCGCCGGGCATCGACGGCCAGGCGCGCATCACCCTGCACCCACGGCAAAGCTCGGCGATGTTGAGCGCGGCGTGCTGGGCTGATGGCCTGGCGATTGTGGAGCGTGAGCAATTGGTGGAAAAGGGCGGCCTGGTGCGGTTCGTGTCCTTCGCCGAACTGATGCAGTAACTGCCAGCGCTGCCGATGGTGGTGGTCAATGTGGGAGCGGGCTTGCCCGCGATAGCGGTGTGTCAATCACCATAAATGTCGACTGGTAGGCCGCCATCGCGGGCAAGCCCGCTCCCACACAAGCCCCACACAAGCCTGCAGCGACACAAGTGCGATAGTTTTTTTGATGAGGATCAACCATGCAACTGGTCTGCCCGGCAGGGAACCTGCCTGCGCTCAAAGCCGCCGTGCGCCAAGGTGCCGATGCGGTGTACGTGGGGTTTCGCGACGACACCAACGCCCGGCATTTTGCCGGGCTGAACATGGACGACAAGCAGTTCGACGGCGCCGTCGCCCATATCCGCCAGCACCAGCGCAAGCTGTATGTGGCGGTCAACACCTACCCGCAGCCCAAAGGCTGGGAGCGCTGGCAACGGGCAGTGGATCGCGCCGCCGACCATGGCGTGGATGCGCTGATTGCCGGTGACCCGGGCGTGCTGCAGTACGCCAGTAGCCGCCATCCGCAGATGGCCTTGCACCTCTCGGTACAGGGTTCGGCGACCCATGCGGCGGCGTTGCAGTTCTACGCCGAGCGCTATGGCATCCGCCGTGCGGTGCTGCCCCGGGTGCTGTCGCTGGCTCAGGTCAAGCATGTGGCTGCCAGCAGCTCGGTGCCGATCGAGGTTTTCGGTTTCGGCAGCCTGTGCATCATGGCGGAGGGCCGGTGCCATCTGTCTTCGTACATTACCGGCGAATCCCCGAACCTGTGCGGCGTGTGCTCGCCGGCCAAGGCCGTGCGCTGGAGCGAAGACGCCGACGGCCTGAGCGCGCGCCTGAGCGAAGTGTTGATCGACCGCTATACCCCGGACGAACCGGCGGGCTATCCGACCCTGTGCAAGGGCCGTTTCATGGTCGATGGCAAGCGCTTCCACGCCCTCGAAGAACCCACCAGCCTCGATACCCTGGACCTGATCCCCGAGTTGATCGCCATGGGTGTGGAAGCGGTAAAAATCGAAGGCCGCCAGCGCAGCCCGGCGTATGTCGAGCAAGTCACCGGGGTCTGGCGCGCGGCGCTGGACGCCCACCGCAGTGCGCCGGAACGCTTTGTGGTCAAGGACCAGTGGCGCAGCGTGCTGGCCGGTCTATCCGAAGGCAGCCAGACCACCCTGGGCGCCTACCATCGTTCGTGGCAATGAGGAACCGCACATGAAACTCAGCCTGGGACCGGTGCTGTTTTATTGGGATAAGCAACAACTGGGGCAGTTCTACTCCGAGATGGCCAGCTTGCCGCTGGATGTGATCTACCTGGGGGAAACCGTGTGCTCCAAGCGTCGCGCGTTCAACCTCGATCAATGGTTGGGCCTGGGCCGCGAATTGCACTCGGCGGGCAACGCGCAAATCGTGCTGTCGAGCCTGACCCTGATCGAGGCCGCATCGGAGCTGTCGAGCCTGCGCCGCCTGTGTGACAACGGCGAGGTGCTGGTCGAGGCCAATGACATGGGCGCCGTGCAACTGCTTGCCGAGCGCAAGCTGCCCTTTGTCGGTGGGCCGGCGTTGAATTTGTACAACGGCCACGCCCTCGTGCAACTGCTGGACGCCGGGATGATGCGTTGGGTGCCGCCGGTGGAGTGCTCGGCCGCGCTGATTGGTGATGTGTTGGAGCAGGTGCGTGAACTGGGCCGGCCGTTGCCGGAAGTGGAAGTCTTTGCCTATGGGCATTTGCCCCTGGCCTACTCGGCGCGCTGCTTCACGGCCCGAGCGGAAAACCGGCCCAAGGATGACTGCCAGTTCTGTTGCCTGAACTACCCCGATGGCATGGCCTTGACCAGCCAGGAAGGGCAGGCGTTGTTTACGTTGAATGGCATCCAGACCATGTCGGCGGATGTCACCAACCTGCTGGCCGACTATCCAGGGCTGGTGAGTTGCGGCGCCGACCTGCTGCGCCTGAGCCCAAGGGCGCAGGGCATGGTGGGCATCGTCGAAGCCTTTGACCGGGTGCGCCAGGGCGCCACGCCGCCGGTGTTTGTCGCGGGCTGCAATGGCTACTGGCATGGCCAGGCCGGGATGTTGCGGGTCGAGGAGGTGGGGCTGTGTTGAATCGCAAGCAATGGCTGCTCAAGGGCGCCGATCGTTTATTGCCGCTGATGCGCAAGGTGCCCTTTGTGGTGCAGCGCCTGGCGTTGCAACAGGCGTTGAACCGCTGCCTGGCCGAACCCTTGCGCGATGGCGGCTTTGAACTGCTGCGTGGACGCTGGATGTGCCTGCGCATTCCCGACCTGGGCTTGCGCTGGTACCTGACCCTGGGCCGCGACGGGCTGCGCATCGCCGAGCGGGCCGAGGCCCAGGTGACCATCAGCGGCAACTGGCGCGAGTTCCTGCTATTGGCCAGCCGCCAGGAAGACCCGGACACCTTGTTCTTCCGCCGGCGGCTGGTGATCGAGGGGGATACGGAGTTGGGGTTGGGCCTGAAGAACCTGATCGACAGCCTCGACCCGGACGTGTTGCCGCCCTGGTTATGGCGCAATCTGGAACGGGCCGGTAAAGGCCTGGCGACAGGAGCGACCTGATACCCCTGTGGCAAGCCTGCTGCTACCGCTTCAGTGGTCCATGGCCTGCAAGATTGCATGGGCCGCTTTCACCCGCTCGGCATTGGGGTAGTTCTTGTTCGCCAGGATCACGACACCGATGCCTCTGCTCGGCACATAAGCGATATAGGCGCCAAAGCCGCCGGTCGAGCCGGTCTTGTTTACCAGGGTATTGGCGCGCAGCGGCTGGGCGGGTGTCAGCCACTTGACCGGATGCGGCTCCATGGCCATCGGGGTCGAGTTGCCTTCGACCAGGGCGTCGACGCTCAGCGGGTAGGCGTACATTTCCCAGCCAAGCCCTTGGGTGGTGCCTTGGACCGTGTAATAACCCGTGTGCGTGGCGGCAATCGCTTGTTGCAGCGGCTGCTCCAGCGACGCCGGGTGCATGTTCAGCGCCATGTAGCGAGCCAGGTCGGCGGGGCTGGTCTTCACCCCGTAGGCTTCGCTGTCCAGTGCACCGGGGCTGACGCGCACCGGCTTGCCGGCCTTGTCATAGCCCTGCGCATACAGGCCCATTTGCGCCTTGGGCACCGTGAGATAGGTGTGCTTGAGGCCGAGCTTGGGCAGTAGGGTCTGTTCCATCGCCACGTCGAAGGGTTGCTGCAGGCTTTGCGCCGCCAGATAGCCGAACAGGCCCAGGCTGGGGTTGGAGTACTGGCGCTGGGTGCCGGGGGCGAAAGCGGCTTTCCAGTGCTGGAAGTAGCCGATCATCTGCTGGGCATTGTCCGCCTCGCTGGGGAACTGCAACGGCAACCCGCCTGCGGTGTAGGTCCCCAGTTGAAGCACGCTGATGTGCTCGAACAGGCTGCCGCGCAAGGCTGGCAAATAGTCGCTGGCGGGGGCAGAGAGCTTGAGCTTGCCGGTGGCCTGGGCATAACCGGCCAGGGTGGCGGCGAAGGTCTTGCTCACCGAGCCGATCTCGAACAGGGTGTTTTCGCTGATGGGCTGTTGGCTGTCCTTGGCGGCGATACCGTAGTTAAAGTATCGGGCCTTGCCGTCTTGCACGATGGCGACTGCCAAGCCGGGAATTGCCTGTTGCTGCATCAGGGGCTTGACGCTGGCGTCCACCACCTGGCGCAGATTGTCGGCGGCCATGCAGTTGCCCGCGCCGAGCAATAGGCTGAGAATCGTGACGTTGCGCACGTGTTGGTACATGATGAGGTCGCTTCCATGAGGATGATCGGGGGTATCACAGCCTGCGCAGGCGTGGCCAAGATAGGCAGTTTCAGGGCCCTGGACAACCGATGATATCTCGCACCAGTCATTAGAAAAATTTGGGTTTAAACCATGTTGCGTTCCCATCTGCCCCTCAACGCACTGCGTGCGTTCGAAGCCTCCGCCAGGCATTTGAGCTTTACCCGGGCGGCCATCGAGCTGTGCGTGACCCAGGCGGCGGTCAGCCATCAGGTCAAGAGCCTGGAGGCACAGCTCAACGTCACGCTGTTCAAGCGCCTGCCCCGTGGCCTGATGCTGACCCGCGAAGGGGAGACGTTGTTACCGGTATTGCGCGAGTCCTTCGACCATATCGCCCAGACCCTGGGCCAGTTCCAGGCCGGTCACTACCGCGAAGTGCTGACGGTGGGCGCAGTGGGCACGTTTGCGGTGGGCTGGCTGCTGCCGCGCCTGGGGGATTTCCAGGCGCGCTACCCGTTTATCGATCTGCGCCTGTCGACCCATAACAACCGCGTGGATGTGGCCGCCGAAGGCCTGGATTACGCGATCCGGTTTGGCGCCGGCGCATGGCATGGCACCCACGCCTGTGAGTTGCTGGCGGCGCCGCTGACGGTATTGTGTGTGCCAGCGATTGCCCGCCAGTTGCACGGCCCTGGCGATGTGCTCAAGCACACGTTGTTGCGCTCTTATCGGGCCGATGAATGGAGCCTCTGGTTCCAGGCCGCCGGGTTGCCCGCCGACACCCTGGTGCCGCGCAGTATCGTGTTCGACTCGTCCTTGGCGATGATGGAAGCGGCGCTGCAGGGCAATGGCGTGGCCCTGGCGCCGGCAATGATGTTCTCGCGGCAGTTGGCCCAGGATGTGATCCGCCAGCCGTTCGACGTGGGGATCACCACGGGTAGCTATTGGCTGACGCGCCTGCAGTCGCGGGCAGAAACCCCGGCCATGCTGGCGTTCCGGCAATGGCTGGAGGAGGTGACGGCGATTGAGATGGCTTGAGCGGTCTTGTTGTGGTTGTGGCGAGCGGGCTTACTGTGGCGAGCGGGCTTGCCCGCGCTGGGCTGCGAAGCAGCCCCAATAAGACCGCTGAGTTGTATCAGATAGACCGAGGGTGCAGGTTCTGGGGCTGCTTTGCAGCCCAGCGCGGGGCAAGCCCGCTCGCCACAACCGCAACCGCAACCGCAACACCAACATTACTGATCAGGCAAGGTACTTGCGGAACCAGCCCAACGTGCGTTCCCACGCCAGGTTCGCTGCCGCTTCGTCGTAACGTGGGGTCGAGTCGTTGTGGAAGCCGTGGTTGGCGCCCTTGTAGATATACGCTTCATAGGTCGTGCCGGCGGCCTTCAAGGCGCTTTCATAGGCCGGCCAGCCTTCGTTGATTCGTGTGTCCAGCTCGCCAAAATGCAACATGATCGGCGCCTTGATCTTCGGCACGTCCTTGGCGTCGGGTTGGCGTCCGTAGAACGACACCGCCGCGCCCAGTTCCGGGTAGGCCACCGCCGCTGCATTGGTCACGCCACCGCCGTAGCAGAAGCCGGTGATTCCCACTTTGCCGGTGCTGGCGTCGTGGTGCATCAGCCATTCGATGGCGGCGAAGAAATCATTCATCAGCTTGGTCGGGTCGACGGTCTGTTGCAGTGCCACGCCTTTTTCGTCATTGCCGGGGTAACCGCCCACCGAGCTGAGGCCATCGGGGGCCAGGGCCATGAACCCGGCTTTGGCCAGGCGTCGGGCCACGTCTTCGATGTAGGGGTTGAGCCCGCGGTTTTCATGGACCACCACCACCGCCGGGCATTTGCCCTCGACCTTGGCCGGGCGTACCAGGTACCCACGCACTTGGCCGGTGCCCTTGGGCGAAGGGTAGGTGATGTAGTCGGCCACGATGTCCGGGTCGGTGAACTTCACCTGCTCGGCCAGGGCGTAGTTGGGGCTCAGGGACGCCAGCAACGCCGATGCGGTCAGCCCGCCAAAGGTGAACAGCGCTGCACGGTCGAGAAACTCGCGGCGGTTGATCTTGCCGTGGGCGTAGCCGTCGTAGAGTTCCAGCAGTTCAGGGGCGAAGTCTTTGGCGGTCAGGCGAGGCATCGGCAGGCTCCTATAGCGGCGTGTGGCGTTGAATGTAGACCATTGTCAGGCTTGCCGGCCATGGGCGGTGTCCGCCAGGCGCCCGGTATCGACCCGCACGAAGATCGAATCGCCAATCGCCGTCAGCACACCGTCGGCGTACACCTCGCACACCACGCGGCTTTTGCGCCCGACCTCACCCTCGACCCTGGCGCGCAAGGCCAGTGGCACACCCATTGGGGTCGGCTTGATAAATTTGATGCCCAGGTTGCCAGTCACGCAGTCGATGCGCGGCAACTCGCCCGGTTCGCGCTGTTCGGCACGGTAGTGATAGGCCATGGCGGTCCAGTTGGAATGGCAATCCACCAACATGGCGATCAGGCCACCGTAGACCAGGTCCGGCCAGCCGCAGTATTGGGCCTCGGGCAGGTGCTCGGCGACGATATGGATGCCGTCCTCAGCCCAACGGCTCTTGATGTGCAGCCCATGGGCATTGCGCGGTCCGCAGCCGTAACAGACGCCGTCCGGCGCGGTGGTGTCTTGCAGGGAAGGGGTGTGCATCGTCGATCCTTATTGTTCTTTGGCCAATCCCTGAGCCTAAAGGCGCACGCCCCTAACGTGCAAACTTCTTCGCCCCGGCCACGCAGGCAATCACCGCGACGGTCACGGCCAGCATGCCCAGGCTTACCTGTTCATGCAGCAGGCTGGCGGCCAGCGCCAGGCCGAAGAACGGTTGCAGCAACTGCAACTGGCCGACGGCGGCGATACCGCCCTGGGCCAGTCCGCGGTACCAGAACACAAAGCCGATCAACATGCTGAACAACGCGACGTAGCCCAGGCTGAACCAGGCCGGCAGGCTGATCCCGACGAAGGAGGAGGGCGCCAGTAGCAACGTCAGCGGCGCCACCACCGGCAGCGCCACCACCAGCGCCCAACAGATCACCTGCCAACCGCCGAGGGTGCGCGACAGTTTGCCTCCTTCGGCATAACCCAGCCCGCAGGCCAGCACGGCCAACAGCATCAGCAGGTCGGCGATGGGTGCGGCGTTCAAGCCCTGCGCCAGGGCATAACCCATGACCAGCAGGCTGCCGAGGATCGAAAACAACCAGAACACCGGCCGCGGCCGCTCGCCGCCGCGCAGTACGCCGAACACGGCAGTGGCCAGGGGCAGCAAGCCGATAAACACGATGGAATGGGCGGACGTCACAGACTGCAAGGCCAGCGCGGTCAGGAGCGGGAAACCGAGCACCACGCCGAGAGCGACAATCAGCAACGGTGCCCATTGCTCGCGCGTCGGCCGCCTGGCCTTGAGCAGCCACAGCAGGCACAGGCCCGCCATGGCGGCGAGAGTGGCCCTGGCCACGGTGAGAAACACCGGGTCGAACTCCAGCACCGCGACCCGCGTGGCCGGTAGCGAGCCGCTGAATATCAGCACGCCAAGCAAGCCATTGATCCAGCCGCTGCGGCTGTGTTGGGCAGTGATAATCCGGGAAGTCTGTTCCATGCAGGGCGTGCTCGATAAGTGAGGGTTGCGTGACCGGCATCCTAGGACTGAAGATTGGGGCAATCAAAAAATTGTCATGGATACATCGCCCATGCCCCGTGCCCGTTACAAAACCTTGGTGGACGCCTTTGCCCGGGATATCCGTGCTGGCACCCTGATGCCCGGCACCCGCCTGCCGACCCACCGCCAATTGGCAGCCAGCCACGGCCTGGCGCTGGTCACGGCCAGCCGGGTGTACAGCGAACTGGAGGCCATGGGCCTGGTCAGCGGCGAGACAGGGCGCGGTACGTTTGTACGTGAGATCGCCCTGGCGCCGGGCCAGGGCGTTGGGCAGGTTGCCGTGGCGGCGGGCATGGTTGACCTGAACTTCAATTATCCGTCCTTGCCGGGCCAGGCTGACCTGCTGCGCACTGCGCTCCGCCAGTTGGCGTTGTCGGGCGATCTGCAAGCGCTGTTGCGCTACCAGCCCCAAGCCGGGCGCTTGCACGAACGGGCGGCGATGGCGCGGCATCTGCTGCACCGCGGTTTAAGCGTCGCGGCCGAGCAGGTGTTGGTGGTCAGCGGCGCGCAGCATGGGTTGGCGGTCAGCATGATGGCCAAGCTCAAGCCGGGCGATGTGGTGGCGGTGGACGCACTGACCTATTCGGGGTTCAAGGTGCTGGCCGAGACGCTGCACCTGGAGATCGTCGCGATCCCGGTCACGCCCACTGGTCCTGATCTTGCTGCGCTTGAACAGGTCTGTCGGCGGCGCCCCGTGCGGGCGCTGTATTGCATGCCGACATTGCACAATCCCCTGGGGTGGGTCCTGGACCTTCAAACGCGCCAGCAACTGGTGCGCATCGCCCGTGAGCATGGGCTGATTCTATTGGAGGACGCGGCCTACGCCTTCCTCGCCGAACACGCGCCGCCACCACTGGCGCAGTTGGCGCCGGAGCGCACGCTGTACATCGGTGGCTTGTCCAAGAGCGTTGCCACGGGCCTGCGCGTCGGGTTCGTGGCGGCGCCACTTGAGTGGGTGCCGGCCCTGGAGCGCACGATCATGGCCACCGTGTGGAACGCGCCTGGGGTGATGACGGCCATTGCGGCGGGCTGGATCGACGATGGCACGGTGCTGCAACTGGAAGCGCAAAAGCGCCAGGACGCACAGGCCCGGCAGGCATTGGCGGCCCAGGTGCTGGCGGGGCTGGACTACATTGCCCATCCTGCGTCGTATTTTTTATGGTTGCCGCTGGGGGAAGACGCGCGGGCCGATCAGATCACCATGGCGCTGGCGCGGGAGAATATTTCGGTGTCTGGCGCAGAGCCCTTTGCGGTGTCCGAGCATGTGCCCCATGCGATTCGCCTGGCGCTGGGCTCGGTGGACAAAAACGCGCTGCGTGCGGCGTTGCTGAGGGTGCGGTGGGTGGTGGCGGGTTATTGAGATTGGCTGAGGGGCGTAAAGCCCGTTCGACCCTCCTGCGCCGTGGCGAGGGTCGAACGGTGCACGGTTCAGCCGCTAGGCGTTGATCCAGGAGTGTTCAGCGCCAATCTTGACTTTGAACTGGTGGTACAGCGGCATGTAATGCTCCTTGGCCCTTTGCACCTTTAGGCCGAGCAGGTCGGGTGGGGTAATGCCTTTGCTCTGGTAGTAATTGCGAGCGTTGGCTTCGATGTTGACGATTGGCCCGGATGAGACGCCCCGCCCGTCGACGAGCTTTGATTCTTTGGTGAGGCCATCAAAGCCCAGGTCGTACATGTCCGGTCGTTTCGATTTAAGGATGTCATTGAACAGGTTGGGGCCCACCGTATCGAAAATCTTGCGCTCATAGGCTGCGAATTCCGGGGTGTATTGCACACGACCATCGGCCCCTCTGGAGGCCGTGGGCCGATTAGCGGCGAAATAGGCCTTGTTCTCGGCAAATCGTTTGTCCATATCGGCGATCACCTGGCTAATCACCGGGTTGCCAGGTTGCGTTGCAAAGTTGCTGGTGTTGTAGAACGGTTTGTAGTCCGTGAGGCTATGGGCAACAGGCCGATTAAGGAGGACGTCATTCGCTCCGGCATTCAATACGGCACTGCCGATATTGGCTTGGATTACATCATCGGTATCGAGATAAATGCCGCCGTATTTGTTCATGATCGGATAGCGCGCGACATCCGAGGCCGCCGCCAGGTTCTTGCCTTGTCCTTGGCGAAAGTAGTCGTACATCTCACCATTTTTCAGTTGCTTGAACACCTCATCGTCATTGAGGTTCATCACGGTCAGGCCAGGGGCTTTGCGCTCCAGGTCAGCTTTTATTTTTTGAAAGATGGCGGGGTTGTCGGCATCCACGTGCAGGATGGATTTGTACCCCGGGACCTTGGCTGCATTGTTGGCCATGTTTTCCACCAGGTTTGGCGGGATATCCTGCCCGGCCCAAAAATAGTGCAGCTGTTGGGGCAGGGGCTTTATATCTTTGGGGATGGAAACCGTTGTCGGCGCGGCAACATCTACAAACTGGAAGTGATGGGCGTCAGTCTGCTTGGCCTTTTTCAACTCACTGAACGGCCCCCGCTGCCATTTGCCTTTGCCACTTCTCCAGAAATACGTAGCGCTGTGCGCCTCAATGCCGGTCGAGACGTTGGTGGCTTTCCATGCACCGGCTGAACTGTCGAAGGTGACGCTATGGTCCACGCCCTTGTAGTTGAGCGAGTAGGGGGAAGGTGGGTTATTGGTGACTTTGATGTCGTCTATCGGCACGACATAAGTGCTGTCGCCAAGCTTCCAGGGCGTGGGCGCATTTCCCGCACCGCCGAGCAGACGGTGGCTGCGTGAGGTGGGTTCCCATCCGCCGGCACCGAGGTCCCGCACGGGGATATCCGGGCCTGCGCCGCCCGCGTGACGGATCACGCGCTGGCCTTCGCTCAAACGCGACTCATACAACTGCCCATCGACTTTTACATATTCCTTGCGGCTGCGGCCCACATAGATATTGCTCTGTGGGCCCTTGAGCTGGAGCTCGTCTAGCGCGATATGTTTGGCTTCATAACCCAATAAGTCGGTGTTGAGCGATCGCACCTCGCCATTGGCGGCCACCTGATTGGCTTTGAAGTCTTTTAGCGGCGGGCCGAAGGCGCGTTTTTTCAGCGTGTCGTATTGATGCCAGTTGCCTTGGAACATCACCACCGGGCCCTCAACCGTTTCTTGCCCAACCTTGAACGTGCCGGTGGCCGCCAAGCCATGCTCTTGGCTTGCCGCTTGCGCGCCATCCTGGCTGCCGATAGCACGCAGGCTGTTGGGGTCATTTGCCTTGGGGGTATCCACCGCAAATTTTTCCAGGGCTTTGCCGTAGGCCTGTTTTGTACGTGGGTCAAAGGCGTACCACTTGTGGGTCGCCTCATCGAATTTAGCCAGGGTTCTGCTTTCAGCGGCGCCATTGAGCGCCTTGTAAGTGCCTTCGGCCAGGTCGGGTTTTTTGGCCAGTTCAAGCAGATTGATGCTGCGGTAAGAACCGCGCAGGTATTTAACTCCCTTGTGAGCGGTACGCCCCAGGCTCACCACGCCGCGGGCCAAGTCATCCACACCGCCCAATGGGTTGAGCGCGCCGATTGCCGCCCGGCCAATGATCTTGCCGGCGTTGGCAACTTTTGAAAGGGTCGAGGCCCCAACAGCCAGGGCTTTCGCGCCTTTGGCCGCAGCCCCCAGGCCCACGGCGAAACCGAAGATATCAAAGGCCAGGTCGACAATGCCGTTACCGACTTTTCCGTCGATAAAGTTCTTTATCGCGGAGCGGAACGGGATCAGATTCAACGCCACTTCTTCAAGGACTTTGTACGCCGGTACTTCTGTCTGAAAGGTTGTTGCGCCTTTGGCGTAGGCCTCGACCGCCGGCAGTTCCATATCGGTGATTATCGCATCGGCAATGTACTGGGTCCTGGGACTACTGAAACTGTTGGGTGCGCTGTGTGCCGCTGGCTGTTCATCTGTTATTGCGGGCGAAGATTGCCCCGTCGGTTTGACCGTATCAAAGCGTTTACCTTCCGAGTAGTGCACAAAGCTGCTGCGGGGCTCGAGCTCCTTGTAGGCCTGATCTGGCCGTCGAGTCACGGTGCCTTTCAAGCGGTCGATGGCGTAGGTCATGACCTTGCCATTGCGTTCGGTCTCGACCAGCAGCACGCCCGGCTCCACACGAATCGGGTGATCGGCACGGTGGTAGCGTATTTCCTTGCGCACGGATATTTTGCCGAACTCCAGGTTCTCCCGATCTTCCAGCGGCAGTTTCGAGATAAGCAGCTTGATTTGCGCCGACGTAGCTTTTTTGACGGTGTGAGCGTAATCGGCAAATGTCTTTTTGAAGATTTCCAGCGGGCGCGGCAGGTCTTTGAGCTTGGGTAAAACCTTGTTGAAGTCGACCGCGTTCGAAGACGAGACCCAGGCGGCCGGTCGGCCATCAGCGGGAATCTTGACTTGGTCAAGTGTCACAACCTGTACAAAACCCCGGCCAAATTCGCCCCAGTTATCGGCCGAAACCGGCGCGCCAAGCAGTGCGCGGCCATCGATATACAGATCCAGTATCGAGTAGGGGCCGGGAAAGAACCTGCTGGATGGCTGCGAGTCGATGCATTTTTTTTCGAACAGTGCCGGGTCCATGTCCGGCAGCGCTTTCTTCAACTGCTCCAGGGCTATGGCCTTGGTCGTAGGCATCTCTGAGGGGGGCGATTCGGCAGCTTCGCGTAGCTCGCGAACCTGCGCATTGAAGGCCTCGCGCACGGCATCGACTTCGGCTTTGGTCACGGGGTAACGCATGCCGTTGGCGACTCCCCAGTCCTTGATCGCTTCGTTCTGCGCGGCAGATTCAACCTGGCGCTCTTCAGCGGTGATCGGCGCTGTCTCGGCTTCGAGCATGACTTGTGCGTAGGTCATGGTTGCCGTTGCCCCTGGCGCTTTTGCTTCAATGCGCGCGGTCGCTGTGACGAAGCTGACCCAACTGTGGGTGCCCACCACCACCTGTTTGGGAATGTCCTTGACCAGGAAGGCGGGCGCCCGGTTGGCCAGTAACAAGTGCGCCTGGACCAGGGCCTTCTCCGGCGACGACGCTCGGTCGACGTCGAGCAGGTGGGCAGCCAATTCCTCGATGATGGTGGCGGGCGACTTGCCGGTGTTGGCCGGCGAGATCAGTCGGTAACCCTGGATCTCGCTGGGCGGTTTACCCGTGCCGCTGTCCAGCTCCACGTTCATCGCCGCCAGGGTCCAGTCGTTGGCAGTGCCTTTGATGCTGCGCGCCTCGAATGTGGATGCGATGGCATTCCCCAGTTGCTGGCCCCTGGGCGAATTGATCAAGTTGGCAATCAACAGGCGTGGATTGCGCAGCTCTTCAGGGGTGATCGGCCGATTGTTCAGCAGATAGTCGAGCACGCTCCTGAAGGGCGATAACGAGACATTGCCGAACTTGCCGGCGCTTATGTCCGTGCGCAGTTGTGCCTGGCTGCCCTGGTCAAGAGGGGCGGGCCAGGCCAGCGCACCGCCCAGGTTGCCATGGGGGGCAGCCTGGGGAGGCGGGGTGCCAAGGGCAGTTGCCAGGTTTTCCAGTTGTTGGTGGGTGGTGGGGATATCCCAGCCGTGATCCTGCAGCAATTGCAACAGGCTGAGCTCATTCCAGGTGCCGCGATTGGCGGGCTGATAGCTGCCGTCGAATGACAGGCTGACGGTCCTGTTCTTCAATTCATCTTTGATCTGCCCGGCACTGTGGCCGCCGTCTTTTACGGCGCTCGCCAGGTGACGCAGTTGGTTGCTGGCCTGGCTGCGGTTGTAGACGTCGCCCAGGTAGGCCTTCTGGACCAGGAGCGCGTTGTCGCTGCGCGCTTGAATCAACGTGCCTGCGGTCGCCGGATCAAGTTGCTTGAACCCTTGGGCCCGGTCTATCTCTTCTGCACGCCGGCGCATGGACGGCCCGGTCAGGTTCTGTGGCTCATTGTAAAAATTGCCCACGAGCGAATAGGGAACCGGCTGGTCAAGGTCGCTTTGCGGGGGGGTGAAGGTGGTATCGCCGTGGCCGGCATCAATCACCCGTGCGGCCTGCAGGATTGGCCCGCTGATCGCGGCCCAGTGCCTGTCGTCTTGCCCAAGGGTGTGACGCTTTTGTTCGGGATCCAGATGACGTCGGCGCTTGAAAGAAATTTCGCCGGTATTCAGATTGAGGGTGATGGAGTCCGGGCTGATGCCTTTTTCGTCCATCCACTGACGCACGTCGGGGGATTTGAGGGTGTCTCGCAAATGCGCCCACCACTGGCCGAAGGTGGAGTCTGGCGCAATGGTGTTGATCGTGACATTTTTCTCGCGATTGGCGGCCAGGATCAGCGCCGAGTGGTACTCCATGGCCAATGCGCGATCACCGTCAGCGCGCGCACTTTGGGGCGATTGCGCCGGCGGTGGGGCATCACGCTTGGGTCGAGCGAGCGCCAGCGCCTGGGCAGGATTGGCTAAGGCGAGCGGGTTAGGGTGTGCGGGGAGGCGATTGGAAACAGTGGTCATAAGGTCGGCTGCCTGAAGGTACGAGAGGGGGCTACGGCGGTTGTGGTCTCAACCTTGTGTAGCGATTTCCCGCAGGTGATTCCCTCGCTCGGCCAGCAGTCCATTTGCCTTATGTTTCATGGGATTGTTCTGAAGCAAAAAATCCCTGGTTTTCAACCGCTGCAATCGAGCGTTGAAAACCAGGGATCTGCGTGACACCTACACCCTGCGTGTGGCTCAGAAGCTCCAGCGCGTGGTGAGCATCACGTTGCGCGGGTCACCGTAATAAGCGGTGTTATAGAAGCCGATGTTGGTGTAGTACTTCTTGTCGAAGGCGTTGTTCAGGTTCAGGGTCGCCGACAGATTCTCGGTCACCTGATAACGCGCCATCACGTCCACCAGCCAGTAGGCCTCCTGGGCAAACTCTTCATTTTTGCTTTTGTAGCGGTTGTACAGCTCTTGCCAGCTGCGACTCTGCCAGCGCGCGCCACCGCCTACGGTCAGGCGGTCCAGGGGGCCCTTGAGTTTGTACGTGGTGTAGAAGCTGAGCTGGTCCTGCGGCTCCCAGGTCGAGACTTTCTTGCCGCTTTCGTCGCGGATGATCTTGTGGGTGTAACCGGCCTGGGCCTGCCAGCCGGGCGCCAGTTCCCCGGACATTTCTGCTTCAAAACCCTTGGTCTTGGCTTCGATGCCCTTGGAGGCATAACCCACGGACGGGTTGGTCGGCGCGGCGTTGTATTCGGCGTCGGGTTCTGCACGGTTGCTCTGGTGTACTTCAAAATAGGCCAGGCTGGTATTGAGTCGGCCGTTAAAGAATTCACCCTTGATGCCGCCCTCGTAGTTCTTGCCTTCGGAGGGCTCCAGCAGCTTGTTGTTACGGTCGCGGTTGTAGCTTTCCGGCATGAAGATGTCGGTGTAGCTGGCGTAGGCGGTGAAGTTTTCGTTCAGGTCATAGGTCACCCCGGCGTAGGGCACCAACCGCCCGGTTTCCGTGGAGTCGTCGGTGCCGCGCAGTTTGTAGTTGGCGACGCGGCCGCCAAGGAACAGGTTCAGCGGGTCGGCCAGGCTGAAGCGCGAGGTCATGTAGCCCGCGCTTTGGCGGGTGGTCAGGTCGTTGATGTAGGTGGGCGCGCCCCAGTCGGGTTCGGCAAAATTGCCATCGAAGTTCCAGAAGTCCACCACTTTGCCATTGGCGTGTGTGGGGCTGCCGTAGTCCTTGCCTTTCCAGTGGGAGTTGGAGGCCGAGGCGCCCACGACCAGTTCATGCTCACGGCCCAGCAGGCTGAACGGGCCGCTGAGGTATACATCGGCGGAATTGGCGCGGGTCAGGCCGGTGAATTTGTTGGCATACACCGTCGACAGGCCAGTGTCGGGGCTCGGCGCACTCTGGATCGAACCCAGGGGCGCGTCGTAGCCGCTGAGTTGGTGGGTCACTTGCGCCTTGGCTACCCAGCCGTTGGCGAAGCTGCGCTCCAGGGTGGCGAAGGCACCCCGGTTGTACTGTTCCCAGCGGCTCCACTTGGCGCCGTTGTTGTACGAGCGCTTGACGTCGATGCGGTCGCCGTTGGTGTTGAACAACGGCCGGCTGCCGGACCAGCCCGAGCTTTGCGGATCGTTGTTCTGATAGTCAAAGCCCACGGTCAGCAAGGTGTCGTCGTCGAGGTCCGCTTCCAGCGAGCCGAAGTAGACGCTGGTCTTGCGCTGGTAGCGCTCCATGAACGAATGCTTGTCCTGATAGGCCGCCACAGCGCGCCCACGGATATTGCCGCTGTCGGTCAAAGGGCCGCTGACGTCGACTTGGGAGCGGTAGTTATCCCAGCTGCCGGCACCCAGTTCGATACTGGCCTTGAAGTCGCGGGTGGGCTTTTTGCGGATCAGGTTGAGGGTCGCGCCCGGCGCCCCGGCACCGGTCAGCAGGCCGGTGGCGCCCTTGAGAATCTCCACACGGTCGTAGATCGCCATGTCGGTCAGGGTCTGCCCCGACGAGTAGGCCGAGTTGCGCAGGGTCGGGATGCCGTCGTACTGGAAGTTTTCGATGGAAAACCCACGGGCGAAATAGTTGGTGCGCTCGCTGTCATAGGTCGACACGGTGATGCCGGGGGTGTGGCGCATCACATCGTCAATGGCGTTGAGGCCGAAGTCGTCCATGTGCTGGCGGGTGATCACGGTGATCGACTGTGGGGTCTCCTTGGGCGTCAGGACCATGCGCGTGGCGGTGGCGATAGTGCCCGGGGTGTAGGACCCGGTGCCCTCGGTGACGGTGCCCAATTGGTTGGAGGTGATTTCGGTGGCAGCCAGTGCCAGGGTGCCATTGGCTTGGGGCAGTGCCTGCAACTGGTAGCCATCGGCACTGGCCTGCGCGGCGAAGCCGGTGCCTTCCAGGACCTTGGCAAAGCCATCCTCCACGTTGTAGCTGCCGCGCACGCCAGCACTGTTCAGGCCGGCCACCTGTTGCGACTGGAACGCAATCGGTGCGCCGGCAGCCTGGGCGTAACGGCTCAGGACTTCGCTGAGGGGGCCAGGGGCTATATCGAAGGCCTGGACCTGTTGCTGCGCGTAGGCAAAGGCCGGCAGTGCCAGCGGCAGGCAGCCAAGCAGCAAGCGGCTGGCCAGCAGCAGGCTGCCACGGGTGGAGGGGTTGGAAGACATGTAATCGGTGCTCCTTTGGATGTTGGCCAAGGAAAGGACGCGGCAAAACCGAAAACACGCAGACTTTATTGAGAATTGTTCGCGCTGTTTTTCAACGACACGCGAGTGACCCATGGGGTGTAGCTGCTGACCTCGATCGGCAGCGTGCGCTGGAGCAGGCGCAAGGCGCGCGCCGGGTCGTCGAACGGCAGCATCACCGTGACCCGCAGGCCTTGCAGGGCCTGGCGATCGAACAACAACAGGCCGCTGCGATGGCGGCCCAGGCGCTCCAGCACATCCGCCAGGGGCTCGTCGTTGGCCAGCAACTGATGGGTGTTCCAGGCAGCTTCGTGGGCGCGGGCATCGAATTTTTCTACGTTGCCCGGGCCTTGTGCATCGAGTCGTACGCGCTGGCCGGGGTTGAGGGTCAATTGCTGGGTGGCGCTGTCGATGCGCGTAGACGATTCGAGCATCCTGACCACCGTTGCCTCGCCACTGCGTTCGACGATAAAGCGCGTGCCCAGGGCGCGAATGCTGCCTTGCGGGGTATCGACATAAAACGGGCGCTGGGCATCCTTGGCCACGTCCACCAGTAATTCACCGTGCAGCAGGCGCACCCGGCGTTGGTTGGCGTCAAAGTCCAGGTCCACCGCCGAACCACCATCCAGTTGCAGGGTGCTGCCATCGGCCAGGCGTTGTTGCTGCCATTGGCCGCTGGCGGTGCTGAGGTCGGCGAACAGATAGCCGCGCTGGCTGTACTGATAGGCTGGTAGGGCGAGCAGGCCGATCAACAGGCTCAGGGCCAGGCCCTTGATCGCCTTCGGTTGGCGTGCCCGGCGCAATGCCGCACGGGCCGGAGCCTGCTTGAGGGGCGACAGGTGGCCCTGCAGGCGCGCGATAGCCAGTGGATGTTGTGGGTCGGCGGCGAGCCAGGCATGGAAGGCCTGCTGGCTGGCGGCGTCGGCCTGATGGTCGAGGCGTACCAGCCATTGGGCAGCCTCGCGCAGGATGGCCGCATTCATGGCTGGGCGCACGCGTCGCAGGCCAGCAGGGCTTGCACCAGGTCCTGTTGCACGGTGCGTAACGAAACCCCCAGACGTTCGGCGATCTGGGCCTGATCCAGGCCATCGAGGTGGCGCAGGATAAAGGTCTCGCGGATCCGCGGCTTCATGCGCGCCAGGGCCCGGTCAATCGTTTCGAGCACTTGCACTGCCTGCAGGATCTGCTCGGGCGAGGGCGCCTGCTCAAGGTACTGGGCACAGCGTTCCAGTTCGTCCTGGTAGGCCCGCTCCAGGCGGCGCCGGCGATTGCGGTCCATCAACAGACGGCGGGCCACGGTGGCGAGGTAGGCCTGCGGCTCGCGGGGCGCCACGTAGGGCCCGGCCGACAGCAGGCGGATAAAGGTGTCGTGCGCCACATCGGCGGCGTGATGGGAGCAATCCACACGGCGGCGCAGCCAGCTCAACAGCCAGCCGTGGTAGCCGCGGTACAGGGCTTCAAGCGTCGCGGCTTCGGCGGGCTGGGCTGGTTTCATGCGAAAAATTCGTAAGTGGGAATTAATCTTATTCTAGTTGTTTCTGGCGCAGAGCTGCAATGGGCGAGGCAAGCTTGGTCTCAGGAACGGTCCTTTCGACGTCTTTATAGAGGTAGCCAAAAAACTTCTGGAGGCGGCATTGGTTAATACCTCGGATTCTATGTGGTTAGTGGTTGTAAATCGGTCAATATTATTTGGATTGAGTGACTGAACAGTCGCAATGGCTGGCGATATTGAGCCAATTAACGCTCGAAAACCCCTTTACGCCAGCTCTGTAAACCGCAATCTAGGCAGGCCTGGTGTGAAAAAGTAGCAATGCTTGATGTGAGTGGGTAGTCGGGTAGCACTTTTTTCGCGTATTGACCGAATCCACAGTAACGTCGTTTTGACCGAGCCGGGGTTATGCGCAACGAATCGGTCAGTTTTTCCTCGTTGCGTATAAAGCGCCGGCATCAATAAACACTCGGTGTTTACCTGGGAGGTTGGGCGCGACCGACGACGCAGCCGCTGGGCTGTGAATGAACCGCCTTGGCCAATCGGTCATTCCAACCTGGGTTCAGTCAGTGGCATATGCCCTGCACCTATCCCGGGCACACCCTGCGCTCACTTCACCATAGGCTTGATCATGACCAAACCCTTCCCGAATCAGAGTGGTATCTACGACGTCATCGTTGTTGGCGGTGGCGTTGTGGGATGCGCGATGGTCCGGCGCTTTACCCTGGAAGGGGCGCGGGTGCTGTTGCTGGAAAAAAGCCCGGACATTCTGTCTGGAGCGAGCAAAGGCAATAGCGCGATTTTGCACACCGGCTTCGATGCGCCCACCGGCAGCCTGGAGCTGCAATGCATGAAGGACGGCTACCAGGAATACCTGCAGATCCACCAGAAGATGTCGCTGCCGCTGCTCAAGACCGGCGCGATGGTGGTGGCCTGGAACGAGGAGGACCTGGGCAAGCTGCAAGGCATCGTCGAGCAGGCGCACGCCAATGGGATTGCCGATGTCCGCCTGATCGGCCGCGAGCGGGTGCGCGCCCTGGAGCCGAACCTGGCACACAATGCCCTGGGGGCGGTCGAGGTGCCCGGTGAGTTTCTGATCGACCCGTGGTCGGCGCCCCTGGGGTATCTGCTCCAGGCGATGATCCATGGGGCACAGGTGCGCTTCAATACCGAGGTCAATGGCGGTTATTTCGACGGCGAACTCTGGGCCCTGGAGACCACCAACGGGTTTATCCGGGGGCGCACGATCATCAACTGCGCCGGGTTGTTTGGCGATGTGCTCGAGCAACAGTTGCTGGGCGCATCGAGCTTTTCCATTCACCCGCGCAAAGGTCAGTTCGTGGTGTTCGACAAGGCCGCCGCGCGCTATCTGGGCAACATCATCCTGCCGGTGCCCAATGAACGCACCAAAGGCATCGTGTTGACCCGTACGGTCTACGGCAACCTGCTGGTGGGGCCGACCGCCGAAGAACAGGAAGACCGCGTGCACGCCGGCCTCGACGGCGATGTGCTGCGCCAATTGGTGGACGCCGCCGTCGAGCGGATTCCGGCGCTCGAAGGCATGCCGGTCACCGCCACTTATGCCGCGCTGCGCCCCGCCACGGAAAAGAAGGAGTACCGGGTGCAGCGGGTCGAAGGCAAGAACTGGATCAGCGTCGGCGGCATCCGCTCCACCGGCCTGACCGCGGCGTTGGGCATCGCCCGGCACGTGTTCAGCCTTTATCAACGCGAGCACACACCGGTCCCTGCGCAAATCCTGCAATGGCCGACACTGCCCAACCTTGCCGAACATTTGCCGCGCGATTATCAGCGCCCGGGCTACGGCGAAATCGTCTGCCACTGTGAAATGGTGACGCTGCGGGAAATCGAGAGTGCCTTGGCCAGTGCGCTGCCGCCCGGTGACCTGGGTGGTTTGAAGCGCCGCACGCGGGCCTGTATGGGGCGCTGCCAGGGCTTTTATTGTGGCGCGCGAGTGGCGCAGTTGAGCGCTGGCCATCTGGCCGTTCCCCTTGCAACAGGTGTTTGTCATGCAGCCCATTGAAGTCGAAAACATTGATGTCGCGATTATCGGTGGCGGCCCGTCGGGGCTGTCGGCGGCGATCACCCTGCGCAAGCTGGGCGTCGACAAGGTCGTGGTGCTGGAGCGTGAGCCCGAGGCGGGTGGCATCCCGCGCCATTGTGGGCATCCGCCTTTTGGCCTGCGTGAATACGGCAGGCTCTACACCGGGCCGGCCTATGCGCGCAAAAACGTCGCGCAGGCGTTGAAGGCGGGGGTGCAGATCCGCGTCAAGCACTCGGTGACGCAGATGGGCGAGGGCGGGCGCCTGGAACTGGTCAGCCCGGAGGGCGCCAGGGTTATCCAGGCACGCCGGGTGTTGATCGCCACCGGGGCCCGGGAAACGCCGCGCTCGGCGCGCCTGCTGGGCGGCGACCGCCCGCTGGGGGTCATCAATACCGGTGCGTTTCAGTCCTATTTGTACCTGGAACACCTCAAGCCCTTTGAGCGCCCGTTGATTGTCGGTACCGAGTTGGTCAGCCTGTCGGCGGTCATGAGCTGCCGACGTGCCGGGATCCAGCCGGTGGCGATGATCGAGGCCAATCAGCGGGCCACGGCGCGCTGGCCGTTGTCGCTGTTTCCGCGGTTGTGCGGGGTGCCGATGCATTTCGGCGCGCAACTGCTGCAGATCCATGGCACCGGGCGCGTGGAGGGTGCGACCGTGCGCCTGGCTGACGGCCAGACCACCACCTTGGACTGTGACGGCGTGCTGCTCACCGGCCAGTTCACCCCCGAATCCAGCCTGGTGCGCTTGAGCGAGCTGCGGCTTGACCCGAAAAGCGGTGGCCCGCACATCGATCAATACGGGCGCTGCAGTGATCCGGCCTACTTTGCCGCGGGTAATCTGCTGCGTCCTGTCGAGACGGCAGGCTGGTCGTTTCGCGAAGGCCATAAGATCGCTACGATGATCGCCCGCGACCTGCAGGGGCACTTGCCGGCTGGTGCGCCGAACGTCGAGATCGCCTGCCAGGGCGACTTGAAACTCTGCGTGCCGCAACGCCTGAGCCCGTCTGCCGTGGCGGGTATGCAGCACCTGCAACTGCGGGTCAGCCGTGAGGTGAAAGGGCGCCTGGTGGTACGGGCCGATGGCACGCAGATCTGGTCGCGTGCCGGCAGCTGGTTGCCGGAGCGGCGGATCCTGATCCCCATCGCCCGCCTGAACCTGCCCCAGGGCGTACAGCAACTCGAAGTCGACTTTGTCGGCCAATAACAAGACCTGCCGAGGAGTCTTTAACATGCGGATTGCCGCGCTCGATCAAGGCACCACCAGCACCCGTGTGCTGGTGGTGAGTGACAATGGGTCTGCTGATATCCAGCTCTCGTTGCGCCATCAGCAACACCATCCCCACCCCGGTTGGGTGGAGCATGATCCACTGGAGTTGCTCAATAACCTGCAGCGTTGTCTGGAGGCCACCGGCCAGGTGGATGCCATCGGTATTGCCAACCAGGGTGAAAGTTGCCTGGCGTGGGATGCCAAGACCGGCGAGCCGTTATCCCCGGTGATCGTCTGGCAGGACAATCGCACCTCGGCCGAGATCGCCCAGTTGCGCGGCGACGGGGGCGAAGCCCTGACCCTGGAGCGTGCGGGGTTGCCGTTGGATCCGTATTTTTCGGCGAGCAAGCTGGCCTGGATCGTACGCAACCTGCCGGCTGCGCAAAGCGCCTTGAAAGCCGGGCGGCTGCGCCTGGGCACCACCGATGCGTACTTTCTCGATCGCCTGACCGGGGTCTTTGCCACCGACGTCACGACCGCCTCGCGCACTTCGCTGATGAACCTTTCGACCGGGCAGTGGGACAGCCAGCTCTGCGAGCTGTTTGGCGTGCCCATGGAAACGTTGCCGCAGATCCGCGACACCGTCGGCCACTTTGGCGAGATCGGCGCCACCCCGGTCACCGCCTCGATTGTCGACCAGCAAGCCTCACTGTATGGCCATGGTTGCCGCAACGAGGGCGACGCCAAGATCACCTACGGTACGGGGGCGTTCGCCCTGACCTTGACGGGCGAGCAGATCATCCGAGCGCCGGACAAAGGCCTGCTGGCAACCATCGCCTGGCAGATCGACGGCAAGCCCACGTATGCCATGGACGGTGGTGTCTACGATGCCAGCGCCGCCGTGGAGTGGGCCGGGCGGCTTGGCTTGTTCAGCGATTTTTCAGAGCTGGCGGCCTTCGACGAGCCGCCGGCCATTGGTCGCCAACTCGCGTTTGTGCCGGCGTTGTCCGGGCTCGCTTGCCCCCACTGGGACCGCAGCGCGGCAGCCCTGTGGGTGGGCATGAATGGCAGCACCACGCGCCAGGATATGTGCCAGGCCGTGCTGGAAGGCGTGGCGTTGCGCAGTGTTGAAGTGATCACGGCCATGGACGGTTTTCTCAGCGTCACCGATCACCTGTCCATCGATGGCGGCCTGGCGCGCAGTCCATATTTTGCGCAGTTCCTTGCTGATGCCTTGCAGCGTTGCATCGTCACCCAGCGCTTCGATGAGCTGACGGCGTTCGGCTGCGCAGCGCTGGCAGCCAAAGGCCTTGGCGTGGCCCTCAAGCCGCCGCGTAACACCAGCACCAGCTTTCACCCGAAAGTCAGTGCCGCGCAAGCCCAGCAGTGGCGTGCCACGTTCAGCGATGCGGTGACCCGTTGCCGCGACTGGCGCTGACGGCTTACCACTCCGGCCGGCTCAGGGCAGGGGCCTCCAGGACTTCCACCTGGGCCTCGGCCAGGGCCTTGGCCAGTTCACCCAAGGGTTTGCGGTCGATGATCAGGCGGTCGATGCGTTCCAGGGGAAATACCTGGAACAGCGCGCGCTTGCCCATCTTCGAGGAATCGGCAATGACCGTGAGGTAGCGTGTGCGGGCGATCATGGCGCGGGTGATTTCCGCTTCTTCGATGGAGAAGTCAAAGGCCCCGTCGGTGTTCAAGGCTCCAATGGTGACCACCGCATGCTCTGCGTTGAAGCGCGCGATCTGCTCCATGGCCAGGGCGCCGATATTCTGTTCCGATTCGGGGCGGTATTCGCCACCGATCATGAATACGCGATTACCACTGGCGCCAATGGCGGAGGCGATCAACAAGGAGTTGGTAATCACCGTGATGCGGTTGAGCTTTGCCAGTTCACGGGCAAAGAACAGGGTGGTGGTACCGGTATCGATCAGCAGGCTGTCGCCCGGCGCATAGAGCCCGGCGGCAAACCGCGCCACCGCACGTTTCTCCTGGGAGAATTCGTTCATCCGGGTCTGGAAGGCGTTCTCATGTTCGCCGCTGGGTGGCAGCGAGGCACCACCATGGAACTTGGTGACCTGGCCATCGTCGGCCAGGGCCGTGAGGTCGCGGCGAATGGTCTCTTGCGAGGTGCTGAGGGTGCGCGCCAACTCATCGACTGAAATGCGTTCACGCTGGCGTAGCAGCTCAAGGATATGTTGGCGTCTTTCATTGGGGCGCATGGGGATCGATCCTCTTGATGCTACGTGAGTGCGCCAGCGGTGCGCAGCGCTGTTACCGAGGCACTCAAATGATGCCGCGGCAGCGTGTGATGGGGCGCTTGAGCGCCAGCGCAGGTGGCGTGAACTTGGTATTGGCGTTTGCCGTTCACGGGCTTAGAGTCCGCTGCCTTGAAAGGTATGACCAGAGATTACGCAATAGAATTGACCGATTCCAGTGTGTTTAACCCGCAAAACCACAAGAAACACACGATTGGCATGGTAAGTGGTTAGTTATAGGGTGTGAAAGCGCAACAAATGGGGCTGTAAAACGCGTTTGGCCAATGGAGCGACCGAACTGGGGCGTACTCCTACAAAAACAATTGATTCAGTACAGATGGAGCGAAAGCAATGGCGGAATTCGGCAACTACGTTATTTACCTGATCATGATCGGCGCGGTGGTGGGCGCGTTTGCGTCCGTGATCAAGCCCGACAGTGGCCTGGGCAAGGAGTTTGTCAACGGCATCCACTCCATCGGCCCGGTGTTCCTGGCGCAGGCGGGCATCATGGTGGCGATCCCGTACCTGTCCAAGTTCATCGAGGTGGCCCTGGGGCCGTACTTTGGTGCGATGGGTTCCGACGTGTCCATTGCGGCACTGTCGATCATCGCCGTGGACATGGGTGGCTACCAGCTTGCCGATGCCCTGGCGGCGAACCGCGACATGTGGATCACCGCTATGATCGTGGGCTACACCTCCGGTGCGACCATCGTCTACCTGATCCCGGTCGGCCTGATGATGCTCGAGCGCAAGGACCACAAGTACCTGGCGCTGGGGGCCATGGCCGGGCTGATCAGCATCCCGTTTGCGGTGCTTGCGTCGCTGATGATGATCACGGCCTTCAACCTGCCGGTGCGTGACATCGTCTCCACCACCTCGCCGGCCCTGCATTACCTGAGCCTGGGTTTTGTCGACTGCGTGCGCTTGCTCGCGCCCTTGTTTGTGTTCTGTTTCCTGCTGGCTGCCGGCCTGCGGTATCGGGCGTCGTGGATGGTGGCCGGGTTTTTGGTGTTCGGTAAGTTGATGGACGCGTTTATCAAGATCGTCCTGGCGCTGGCCATCGTCGAGCACTTCACTGGCTTCTTCATGAAAAACTTCGGCGTGTGGGGTTTCGACCCGATGTTCGCCGACGAGAAGGAATTGTTCCGCGCCATCGAGATTGCCGGCTATATCGGCATCATGCTCGCCGGTACTTTCCCCATCTGCTACCTGTTCAATCGCTACTGCAAGAAACCCATGCAAGTGCTGGGCAAGCACATCGGGCTGTCGGCCGATGGCGCGGCGGCGTTTGTCATGGTGTTTGCCAATATCATCGCGGTGTATCACCTGTTCAAAAAGATGAATGCCCGGGACAAGGTCCTGTGCGTGGCCCTGGGTGTCTGCGCGCAAGCGACCATTGGTGATCACCTGGCCTTTACCGCCAACTTCCAGCCGACGCTGATCATGCCGATCCTGCTGGCCAAGCTGTTCGGTGGCCTGCTCGCCGTGGCAATCGCGATCAAGATCTCCGTGCCTGCCGCCCAGCGCTACGAAGCCCAGGAACGCGAGCGCGAAGAGGCCGACGCAGCGGGTGTGCCAGTCGCCCAGCCGGTATGACGCCAACCGTTTAATCACCGCAAGGGTGCGAGCCCTTGCCTTGCCCGGAGGTAACAATGAGAAAGATTTTTCTGGCCTGCCCCTACAGCCATGCCGATGCGTCGGTCACCCATGAGCGCTTTATCCAGTGCAACAAGGTGGCGGCTTCGATCATCGAGTCGGGCCACGGGGTGTTCAGCCAGGTGTCGATGTCGCACCCGATCAACCTGGCGTTTGAAGGCAAGGACAGCGCCACCATCGGCAAGCTGTGGGCACCGGTGGATGCGCTGTTCATGGACATGATGCAAGAGCTGATCATCCTCGACCTGCCGGGCTGGGACCTGAGCTCGGGGATCAAGCGCGAAATCGAGTTCTTCAAGAATCGTGGGCAGAAGGTCAGCCTGTGGTCGGACGTTTCTAACGAGTTCATCTGACAACGCGTCCCCCCCCTGTAGGAGCGGGCTTGCCCGCGATAGCAGTGTGTCAGTCAAGTATTTCTAACCTGACCCACCGCTATCGCGGGCAAGCCCACTCCCACATTGGTTTGTGTGTGCTCTTCAAGTCACGCCCGCCCCGTTGTATGGTTTTGCCAAACCCTGCCAACGAGGATCCCACCATGTACAAGGACTATCCCGCCGCTTACCAAGTCAGCAAGGGTGCAGCCTTGCAGGTCGACAAGGCGTTTTACGACCGTGTGCGCGAGTGCGGGGCAGGGCGCACCCTGGTCGAGCAGTTCGACGTGCCGATCCGCACCGGTCGCGCGTGGAAGGTACCGGCCGGCCATGTGTTCCGCGTGACCACCCCGGTCGGGCCGCAGGTCGGCGATTTCAATGTGTGGAATGCCAATGACCCGCGCGAGCGCATGTGGGCTGCGCGCACCCGCCAGCTGCAAGGCGCACATGTCAGCACCTACGACCGCCTGTGGTCGAACCTGCCGTTCCTGCGGCCGATGGTCACCATCACCGATGACAGCCTGGCCGGCTACGGCATCGACGAGCACGGCGGGCGCCTGCACGATCTGCTGGGCACGCGTTGCGATCCCTACGTGAACAAGATGCTCACCGGCGAGGACTTCCACCATCATTGCCATTCCAACCTGACCCGCGCCGTGTTGCCCCATGGCCTGACCGAGTTTGATGTGCACGACGTGTTGAATATCTTCCAGTGCACCGGCCTGAATCACGGCGACATGTACTTCATGAAGGCATGCCCGGCCAAACAAGGCGATTACCTGGAGTTCTTTGCCGAGATTGACTTGTTGTGTGCGCTGTCCACCTGCCCGGGCGGTGACCTGTCGCTGCCGATGTGGGGCCCGGATGCCCAGGACCCGCTGACGGTGTGCCGGCCGCTGGGGGTGGAAGTCTACCGGCTCGACGACGGGTTGCTGGAGGGTTGGAAGTCGCCTGGGCGCGCCGCGTACAACGGCAATCACGGCTTGTTGATTCCCAAGGCCGCGTGGGAAAAATAATCGAGTGGGGAATGAACGCGCTATTGCTTCATGTGGGGCTTCTGTGGGAGCGGGCTTGCCCGCGATGCGGTGGATCAATCGGCACATTAGCTTGCTGACACACTGCTATCGCGGGCAAGCCCGCTTCCACAGAAGGGTTTAGAAAATCTAAAGCAGTGGTTAAGAACGTATCGTTTCCACGCCCGTTTTTACCTCCTTAGTATGGCGCTCAAGCAATTTCGCCTGAGGTAAACCGGCCATGCACAGCCCTGATCTGGTGCTCTACACCGACAGCTCGCCCAATGGTTTCAAGATCACCATCGCCCTCGAAGAAATGGGCCTGGCCTACACCCTGCGTCATGTCCAGATCGATCACGACGAGCATCGTCATCCCGATTTTCTGGCGCTCAATCCCCATGGGCGTATTCCGGTACTGGTTGACCGCGGCGCTGGCATCACCCTGTTTGAGTCCGCCGCGATCCTGCTGTACCTGGCGCAAAAGAGCGGGCAACTGTTGCCCCCGGCCGGCCCGGCGCATTGGGCGGCGATTACCTGGTTGATGTTTCACAGTTCAAGCGTGGGGCCGTTGTTGGGCCAACGCGTGCATTTCGAATTGTTCGACGACAGCGCCAACGCCACGGCAATCCAGCGTTATCGGCAACTGACCGAAGCGGCCTTTGCCACCCTTGACCAACAATTGGCCGCCAACCCCTGGTTGGCAGGGCAGGCCTATTCCATCGCAGATATTGCGACCTTTGGCTGGATGCACATTGCCCGGGTGATTGCCTTCGATTTCAGTCAGTACCGGCACCTGAGCGCGTGGTATGAGCGGGTCAACCTGCGCCCGGCCGTGCAACGCGGTATCCGCCTGCCTGCCCCTGCCACCGGCCCCTGAGTGGCCCATTCCGAGGACCCTGTATGAACTCCACCGCCACCTGTGGCGCCAACGCGTCGGCCTTTGCCAACCACCCCGGCTACCGGCGCATGTTCGCGCCGGATCAACTGACCCTGGGGATCTTCCTGCCGCTGCGTTTCTATGAGGGCGACATGGCAGTCCTCGCCGGCCAGGCGCAATGGGTCAGCGAGATCGATCGCCTGGGCTTTGCCGCAGTCTGGGTGCGCGACGTGCCCTTGTTCGACCCTTCGTTTGGCGATGCGGGCCAAGTGTTCGATCCGTTTACCTATTTGGGCTACCTGGCCGCCCATAGCCGGCAGATTGCCCTGGTGACCGGCAGTGCAGTGTTCTCGTTGCGTCATCCGATTGACTTGGCCAAGGCCGCCGCGACGATTGATCGATTGTCCGGTGGCAGGCTGGTGATGGGCATCGCCTCGGGCGACCGTGCCGTGGAGTTTCCGGCCTATGGCCTGGAGCACGGTGCGCGTGCCGAGCGTTTTGCGCAGTCGGTGGACTACTTCCGGCAATTACTGACGGCCACGGCGCCCACTATTGAGTCACCCCTTGGGCAGTTGAGCGATGCGTACTTGTTGCCCAAGCCGGTAACGGGGCGCATTCCCCTGGTTGTCACCGGGTCGTCGCGCCAGTCGATGCAGTGGCTGGGGGAGCAGGCCGATGGCTGGCTGACCTACCCGGACAGCACCCATAACGTGATGGGGCCAAGGCGCCTGGCGGAAAAAATCCGCGCCTGGCGCGATGGGATTCCAGGCGGTGGCTTCCGCCCGCATATGACCAATGAATGGATCGACCTGGCCGATGACCCGGACTTCCCGCGGACGCCCATGCAAGGTGGCTATGTGCTCAAGACCGGGCGCAAGGGCCTGATCGACCTGCTTGGCGAGTGGCGTGAAGCGGGCGTCAATCATGCCGCCCTCGGGATCCAGATGGCCCAGCGCCCGGTGGCCGAGATCATTGAGGAACTGGCGCAAGAGGTGTTGCCGCTGTTTCCGGCACTGGCTGGCCCCGAACCCCATCTGCAACAGTGGTAGCAGCGGGCGCTGTACAAGCGTCAGGTCCAGACACTAAAATGAGAAGTATTATCATTGCCGCTCATTGGACCTGACATGTACGACGACAGTCTCGTCTCGCCCGTCGAACAACTCTACACCCGTCATCACCCCTGGCTGCGCGGCTGGTTGCAGCGTCGCCTGGGGCACAGCGCCGATGCCGAAGACCTGGCGCACGACACCTTCATCCGCGTGTTGCGCACGCAGCAGGATGTGCGTGAGTTGCGCCAGCCCATGGCATTTCTTGCCGCGATCGCCAATGGCTTGCTGATCAACCGCTGGCGCCGCCAGGCCATTGAACGGGCCTACCTCGAGGCACTCGCCGCGCGCCCCGAAGCTGAGGAACCGTCGCCCGAAACGCGTTACCTGATGATCGAAACCCTGCTGGAACTCGACTCGCTGCTGGTGGGCTTGTCGATGCAGGTGCGCAAGATCTTCTTTTTGTCCCAGCTCGATGGCCTGACGTACCCGCAGATCGCTACGCAATTGAGCTTGAGCGTGGCCCAGGTACAGCGGGCGATGGGCAAGGCTTTCAGCGTGTGCTACGCGAGTCGTTTTGAATGACGGGCATTGCGGTTGCACCGAAAATCCGCGAAACGGCCATCGATTGGATCGTCAGGTTTGAGTCCGGAATGATGAGCCCGGCCGATCACCAGGCGTTGCAGCAATGGCGACTGGCGAGCGCCGAGCACGAATACGCCTGGCAACGCGTCACCAGCTTGCCCCTGACGCTGCAGCCCGGTGCCCACCTGTTGGCGGATGCCACCGCTCGGCGGGCATTGGAATCTGCCGGGGCTGATCCGCTACGGCGCCGGCAGGTGCTCAAGTGCTTGTTGGGGCTGGGGCTGCTGGGTGGCCTGTCGTGGCAGGGCGCCGATTCGACGCTGGTGCGCGCAGCCTTTGCCACGTACCGCACGGCGACCGGTGAGCGCCATCGCTGGACCCTGGCCGATGGCAGTTCACTGTGGCTGAACACCGCCAGTGCCGTCAGCCTGGACTTCAGCGCCTACCTGCGCAGCGTGCAGTTGATCGAGGGCGAGGTGGCACTGGATGCACGGGTCGAGTCACGCCCGCTGCAACTGGTCACGCCGGATGCGCTACTGAGCAGCCGGGAGGCCAATCTGCTGGTGCGCCACGATCAGCAGGGCACGTGGATTACCGTATTGCGCGGCTGGGTCGACGTGAGTTCGCCGCGCAACCCGTCACCAGTCGCGGTGGCGGCGGGGTGGCAGACCCGGGTGGATCGCCAGGGTGTGGGCGCGCCACGCCAGAGCGATGGGTTTCTGGCCCAGGCTTGGTTGCGCGGGATTCTGCCTGCCGAGCGTATGCGCCTGGATGTGCTGCTCGCCGAACTTTCCCGTTACCGGCCGGGCGTCTTGCGCTGCAGTGAGCAGGTGGCGGGGTTGCGCGTGACCGGGAGCTTCCAGCTGGACGACACCGATGCTGCGCTGGCGTTGGTGGCCCATGCGTTGCCGGTGCGCATCGAGCGTCGTACCCGCTATTGGGTGACTGTGGTGCCGGTCTGAAAATTTTTTTACGTTCCCCCCGCAGTTTTTCAAAACTCGCTTGGCCTATAGGAATAACCCACCGAGACAGGTGGGCCTTCACCTCTAGGAGCCCTGCATGATTTCTCCCGCAAGTGTCTTGCGCACCCGCACATTGGGTCTGTTGTTACTCAGCCTGCAACCGCTGTACAGCACCGCGGTTTTCGCCCAGGCCGAGCGTCAGCCCTATAGCATCGACGCCGGTCCCCTGGACCAGGCGCTCTCGCGCTTTGGCGTGCAGGCGGGTATCAGCATGGCGGGCAGTTCGACGCTGACGGCGGGCAAGCGCAGCAACGGCCTGCACGGCAATTTCAGCACCGAGGCGGGCCTGGCGCAGCTGCTGGCGGGCACCGGCCTGAGTTTTCAGCGTCAGGCCGATGGCAGCGTTCAATTGCACCCGGCAACCACTGCGGTGGTGCTGCCGTCGCAGAAAGTCACCGGCGAGGACCTTCAGAAGAAAGCCGTCTACTCGGCGCCACGTTCAGCGGTTTACATCTCCCCGGAAGAAGTGCAGCGCTTTGCCGTGATTTCCCCCGGCGATTTGCTCAAGGGCCAGCCTGGGGTGCAGGTGGGTGACAGTCGCAATGGCGGTGGCCTGGATGTGAATATCCGCGGGATCCAGGGGCAAAGCCGGGTCGCGGTCACGGTCGATGGCTCGCAACAGGCGCTGGATGTCTATCGCGGTTATGCAGGCACGCAACAACGTAGCTACATCGACCCCGACCTGGTCAGTGACGTGGCCATCGACAAGGGCCCCAGCCTGACCTCCAGCGCCATCGGCGGCACGGTAGCGATCCGCACCCTGGGTGTCGATGACATCCTGCGTGATGGCAAGAATGTTGGCCTGCGCCTCAAGGGCGACGTGTGGAACAACGGCGTGGAGCCTGCCACGCGCAACAGCCACTCGGCCACCGAAAGCCTGTATTCCGAGCCGCACCAGCATCGTGGCGGCCTGTTCGGTTCCGATTCGGAGTCGGGCAGCGCGGCGTTTGCCTACACCCACGAGCTGTTCGACGTGGTGGCGGCCTACGCCCATCGCAACCAGGGCAACTACTTCTCCGGCAAGCACGGCCAGGACCGCTACCGCACCTATGACCGCTATGGCCGCGAGAACATGACGGTGGCCACCACCTACAACCCCGGTGAAGAGGTGCTCAACTCCTCGGCAGAGACCGAATCGATCCTGCTCAAGACCACCCTGCGCCCGGCCGACGACCACACCTTCGACTTCGGCTACATCCGTTACGATGGGCGCATAGGCGAGATCATGCCGTCAGACATCTTCCGTTTCGGCACCGGTGGCATCTACCAGTACCCGCGCGGCCGCACCCAGATCGACACCTACACCGCCCGTTATCACTACCTGCCCACGGGCAATATGCTGGTGGACCTGACGACCAACCTATGGATGACCGACGCCCAGACCAGTCAGTTGACCTCGGTGCTGGCGCCCAAATCCCAGGCCTATCGCTCGGACCGCAACTGGACCCGCCAGGCCGATCGGCGCATCGGCGGGGACCTGGCCAATACCTCGCGTTTTGAAACGCAATACGGCGATTTCAAGTTGGACCTGGGGGGCTCGTTCCAGCTCGAGGAGCTGCAGCCGCAAAAGGGCGTGGTCACCACGCAGAACGATATCAACGCCAACCGCAGCCTGCGTGACGGTTCGCGCAAGGAGTTCAGCCTCAACGGTAAGTTGGAGTACCAGCCGATTGAAGAACTGACGTTGTGGGGCGGCGGGCGCTACACCTACTACCGCACCAAGGACCATGTGCCGCACGCCACCGCCCAGCGCGAGGAACGTGAGTTGCGCTACGTGAATGTGATCAAGCCGGGCAGCTACGGCAACATGCTGTGGTTCCCCGACGAAAACGGCCAATACACCGACGCCACCGACCCGCGCCTGAACAACGGGATTGTCTTCAGCGACACCAACAATCCATTCGACGGCCCGCGCTACAACGACTACGGGGGCATTGGCACGCGGGTCTATCCGTCACAGGTGGGCGAGGTGGTCACCGGCTACACCTATTCGGGCAAGCAGAGCGACAGCAAGGGCGCCTTTTCACCGGCCATCGGCATCAACTATGAGATCGCGCCGGATACCTTTATCTACGCCTCCTACACCCAGGGCCTGCGCATGCCCTCGCTGTTCGAAACCAGCCAGGGCACCTTGCAGACCATGCCTGGCAAGGGCCTGAAACCGGAGCGTTCGAGCAACTGGGAAATCGGTGCGAGCACCCTGCAAAAAGGCCTGCTGACGGACAACGACACGGCGGCGATCAAGCTGGCGTACTTCAACAACACCATCAAGAACTACGTGACCCGTTACTACGACCCAAGCCCTGGGCTGGTGGGCCTGATGAACTTCAGCAATACCGACAGCTTCAAGACCAGCGGCCTGGAGTTGCAATCGAAATACGACGCCGGCTGGGTATTTGCCGATCTGTCGTCGACCTACTACCTGAAGACCGAAACCTGCGACTCGGCCTTCGCCGCGCGCTTGCGGGCCAGTTCCACCCGCTGGCAGAAGCTTGACGACACCCCCAACTGCACGCCGGGCAGCTTCATGGGCTCGTACACCAACACCCAGAACCCGCCACGGGTCGCCGGCAACCTGACCTCGGGCCTGCGCTTCTTCGACCAGACCCTGACCGTTGGCGGGCGCTTGACCTACACCTCGGGCCCGACCGTCACCGCAGACAAATCCTGGCAGACTGGGGCCACCACCCCGCAACTGGTCTACCGCGAAGTGGCGCTGGTGGATCTGTTCCTCAACTACAAGTGGCAGGACCACACCAATCTCAATGTGTCGCTGGATAACCTGACCAATCGTTACTACCTGGACCCGCTCGCCCAGAGCTTCATGCCGGCGCCGGGGCGCACGTTGCGTATGGGGCTGGTGACCAAGTTCTGATGGCGTGGCGCAAATTCTGCGCCCGGCAGAGGTCCTCCGTGGGAGCGGGCTTGCTCGCGAAAGCGCTGTATCAGCAGCGGATGCCCGTCCTGAAACACCGCTGCTACAAGGTTAGAGAATGTTCGTAGGCGGCAGTCATGACGTGCCAGGTATGGGGGTTGGCCGGGATCAGGTGCTCGATCCGCAATGAGGTGACGGTGATGTCCTGGGGCATGCCGAAGGTGGTGAAGGTGGACATGAAGTCCAACTGCCCCTGCCGCGAATTGATGCGCGTCAGCACCAGTGGCGGCAGTTCATGGGTCAGTGTTGTCGAGCCTTGTGGCACCGGCAGGCTTTCCAGCAGCGTGGCCAGGGCCGGGTTGCCCAATGCTTCCCGGGCCGCCCGTTGCCAGGCGAGGTTGCGGATTTCGTCGGCATTGAGCAAATGGTCGCCCAGGCCACCCGGTTGCAGCAGGGTCGTCAACAGGTTCAGGCCTTGTGCCGCGTCGGGCGCCAGGCCCACCAGGTCAAACAGGACCTGGGTGCTGGCGTTGGCGGCGAGTACTTCCCAGTGGCTGCCCAGCACGATGGCCGGTGCTGGGTTGTTGGCCTTCAGCACATGGTTGATGGCCTCCCGAATGGCATCCATCGCCGGCGCAGCCAGCGGCGTAGCCTCATAGCGTGGGGCGTAGCCGGCCGCGAGGAACAGGCTGTTGCAGCGTTCCAGCGGCACGTCGAGGGCCCCGAGCAGGTTGTGCAAGGTGCCAGGGCTGGCCTTGGCCCGGCCGGTTTCGATACAGCTCAAATGGCGCTGGGAAATACCGCTGATCAGCGCCAACTCCAATTGACTCAACTTCGCCTCGCGGCGCAACTGCCGCAGTTGCGTGCCGGCATTGGTATCGGGCGTGGCTCGGGGGAAAGGTGGGCGGCTCATGGGTTGACTCTGGCAGGGCGGGGCGGTTGGCGTCCATGACCTCACAGGTCATTGAGATGGCGACGACGTTATCACTAATGTGCAGCTTATTGGGGCCCTCGCCACAACGGCTTCACTCACCTTTACCTATCTAGAGGAAGGACCCTATGCACAGACCCTACATCGCCCTTGCCAGCCTGTTGGCGTTTTCCTTGTACACCCTGGGCACCTTGCTCTGGGCCGAGCAGTCGCTGCTGGCGTTCGGCCTTGAGCTATTGTCCAGGCCCGACACCGCCCAGGTGGTGATCGACCTGTACCTGATGGCGGCCCTGGCCTGTGTGTGGATGTACCGTGACACCCGCGCCCGGGGCCGGTCGCTGGCCAGTGTGTTGCCGTACTGGCTGCTGACGGCGGTGTTCGTCTCGGTCGGGCCACTGCTGTACATCGTGGTCAACGGCTTTGCCAGGGGCCGGCAATGAGTAGTCCCCTGCATCTGTTTGCCCTCTGTGTGCTGGTGCTGTTTATCAAGATGCTGGGGATTTCCTGTTACCAGGGTTTTTTCCGCCTCAGGCACCGTGCATTCACCAATCCTGAGGATGCCGGTTTCTTCCAGCGCCCGGCCAATGCCCAGGAACTGCTGCCGGTCAGCCGGGCGGCGAAAGCCTGGGTCAACGACCTGGAAAACATTCCGCTGTTTTTCGTTCTCGGCGGGCTGTGCCTGGCGCTGGACGCCCCGGCAGTCGCGACGGCCTGGCTGTTTGGCCTGTTCACCGTCGCGCGCGTAATGCATACCCTGATGTACCTGGGTGGCCGCCAACCCTGGCGCACCCTGGCCTATGGTGTTGGCCTGGCGTGCCTGCTGGGGCTGGCGGGGTTGGTTGGCGCGGCGTTGCTGCCTATTCGATAGGGTATTTGCCGAACGCCGGGTGTTGCTCGGCCCATTGGGCGTGGCGCTGCAAGTTGGGAAAGTCCTCGGCTTTGACCACCGAGGGCACGGCGTACCTTGAAAACGACCAGGCCACCGCGGCGCTCAGCGACGCTAGGTTCAAAGGCTGGCCAGGAGCGTTGGCCAGCAGTTTTTCCAGGCCCCCGTAGGCTGCCAGCAGTTGCCCGGTTACTCGCTCAAGCCACGGCTCATGAAGTTTTTCTGTGGGGCGCAGGTTGTGCTCGTAGTAGATCTGTACGCTCTTGTCACAGGCAGCCAAGGCCAGGCCGATCACTTGCAGGTCCCGCGCACGGGCGGCTGCGGTCTGGGGCAGGAGCTTTTTATCGGCCGGCGCCAGGCTTTCGAAATAGTCCAGGATCAGGCTGGAGTCCATCAGCACCGTGCCGTCGTCGAGCACCAGTGTCGGCGCCTTGACCACCGGGTTGATCCTGGCAAATTCAGCGAAGGTACTGAACACCGACAGCGACTGCTGCTCAAAATCGACCCCATACAGGTCCAGGGCAATCGCTACGCGGCGCACATAAGGTGAGTCGAGCATGCCAACCAGTTTCATGAAGCCTCCATTCTTGATGGTGTGATTGTTAATTGCGGATTACTTTATAGCGGCCAAAGTCCTTTCAATATCTATATTTTTTACCTTAAAAGGTTAGTCAATCTTACATGAGCGCTTTTCCGCCCCTGACCTCCCTGCGCAGTTTCGAAGCCACCGCCAGGCTTGGTAGCGTCACCCTGGCGGCCAAGGAGTTGCATGTCACCCATTCGGCCATCAGTCAGCAGATCAAGGTGCTGGAGCAAATCGTCGGCCTCACGCTGTTCGTGCGTGAAGGGCGCGGCTTGCGGATCAGTGAAGATGGCCGGCTGTACGCGTTGCAGATCCGCCAGGCCCTGGGCGATATCGCCGACGCGACGCGCTTGATCCAGGCCCAGCCCAAGCGGGACGAGTTGGTGGTGGCGGTGTTGCCCTCATTTGGACGCTCCTGGCTGCTGCCGCGACTGCCAGCGTTCCAGCGGCTTTACCCGCACATCAGCATTCGCTTGCAAGCCACCCTGGCCATTACCAACTTGCATCAAGAGTCGGTAGACATGGCGATCCGCATGGGCAAGGGCGAATGGGAAGGAGTGGAGCAGAAACTGCTGTTTCACGACGAAGTGGTGGTGGTCGCCGCGCCCCATTTCAACGGCGGGCAATTGCCGCGAACCCCCGAGCAAATCGTGCACAGCCCGATTATCTACAGCAATGAATCCTGGCAGCCGTGGTGCCAGGCCGCTGGCATTGAAATGAGCACCGAACGCAAAGGCCTGTGCAGTAATGACTCCAACCTGGTACTGGAAGCGGTCCGGCTGGGCCAGGGCATCGCCCTGGAGCGGCGTAGCCTGGTGCATGACGCCATCGTGCGCGGGGAGCTGGTGCAGCTGTGCGATATCAGCGCGCCGTATGCCTACCCGTATTGGTTGGCCTGGCCACCTCGGGAAAGCTCGGAAAGCAAACAGCGGGTGTTTTCCGAGTGGCTGCATGGGGAAGTGCAGTGCTACATGGCGCAATTGGCGAGCATCGAGCCCTGATTGCAGCGACCACAAAATATCGTGTTACAGGGGCGGTCGCTGCAGTCTGCGACGTTCGGTAGGCGACAGTGCCTGGATCGAGCGTATGGTGGATCGGGCAACCCGTGGATTATCTCTGGAATAGGAGAGGTGACTATGAGCGTTCCCCTGTTGAACAAGATGCATCTCAATGGCTATGACATTGTCCGGGTCAACAGCGGCCCATGGCGCGTGTGCACCAAGGATGATCGATTGGCTTCCTTTGGCTCCCGTGAGCAGGCAATGGCCTATGCCGCGACGCTACCGGGCTACAAGGTGCGTGCACGACCTTGAGCCTGCCGGCTTGCCCGCGATGGTGTCGGTTCAGGCAGCACTGCTGCGCCACACAGGCCGCCATCGCCGGCAAGCCGGGGCCTACAAATGGGCCGATCTAGACGAAAGGCTGGCCGCTGAACCCACGTGGCAGGCGCTGCAGGCCGGGTAGGGCAGTCAGGCGTTGGGTCCAGGCGCTGCGCCAGTCATTGCTGGCCTGGCCCGAGCGGGCCTTGCGTGCCGCGCGGCGCGATGCATTGCGCTGGTTGCGGCGGGCTGCCTTGTAGGCATCGGTGTTGCGGCAGGTACGGCATTTGACCCGGTTCAATTCGACCGTGGATGTGAGGTTATTGCCGTGATGGCCGCAAGCGAGGTGCCCGGCGACCTTGAAGTGAGTGACCATGTCAGCGTCTCCTTCTGTGAGGGTACGCGGCACCGCAAATCTGTTGATGCTCGCGCTCAAGGCCAGGCCGGTTGAGGCTGTGCCCTTATATTTCCGACACCATGTGCGGGCCTGCGTTCACCGCGCGCCTGGGTGCGTCGAATCTGAACAATTCTCTCGGGCGTTACAGGTCAGCGGCGGATTTGCTGGGGTACAGGCCGGTCGGCAAAACCACGCGTGCTGGCCGATCTTGGCGTTATAGGCAGCAGGGACTATTGTTGGTTGTCTGGCGCACAGCCCATAGGAGGGCGATACCATGAACACCAGTGCTCTACTGGAACAACTGCTACGGGCAGGTCAAGCCTCGATGTCGCAGCAAGGCGGTTCGGCGGCTCCCCAGGGCGGCGCGGGAGGTCTCGGCGGGTTGGGTGGCCTGCTCGGTGGTTTGCTCCGGGGTGGCGGCTCTGCACCCTCTGCGTCTGGTGGTGGCGGCCTGGGCGATCTGCTGGGTGGCCTGGGTGGTATGTTGGGCGCAACCCCGGCGGGCGGTTCGACCCAGGCGCGCAGCGGTGGTACCAACTACGCGGCCCTGGCGTCATTGGGGATGATGGCATTCCAGGCGTATCAAGCCTGGCAGCGCCAGCAGGCTTCGGCACCGCAACAGGCCTTGCAAACGGTTGATCAACTCTCCGGCTCCGACGTCGAGGCCCATAGCCATGCAGTGCTGCGTGCATTGATCGCGGCGGCCAAGGCGGATGGACGGATTGATGAGAAAGAAGAACTGTTGATCTCAACGGAGATCAAGCGCCACACCGACGACCCCGACCTGCAGCAATGGCTCGATGCCCAAGTCGCCAAGCCTTTGGATGCGCGGGATTTTGCCGAATATGCCGGTGACCCGGCGGTAGCCGCCGAGGTCTACCTGGCCAGCGTGATGTTGGTGGATGACCAGCAGGACGCCGAGCGCAACTACTTGGATGAACTGGCGGGAGCGCTGGGCATCGAGCCTGAGTTGCAGGTGCATCTCGAACAGCAAGCCAAACCGGCCTGATACCCGATACCCATGTAGGCGCTGCCTCGCGCAGCGAAACAGCGTCTACATCAGTCCTTCAGAATCGCAGGGTCGCCCCCGTGGTCAGCCAGCGGTCGTGATCCCCCGTCAGGTTGCGCCCGACCACCAGGTCTACATCCACCTGCTTTCCCAGATGCACCCGCGGCCCAGCCTGCCAGGCCTGGTCGCCGTGCTGCTGGCCGTAGCGCTCCGCCAGCAGCGTCAGAGAGTCCGCCACGCGGTATTCCAGGCCGGTGCCCCAGGTCAGCCGCTGGTTTTGTTCGCCATCGTCATAGGCGTGGCTCCAGCCGGCGTTGAGGTTCAGGCGCAGTGTTTCAAACGCTTGCCAGGTCAGCGGTACGCCCAGGTCTGCGCCGTCGAATGGGTGCCGACGGTCCACTGCGATATGCGCCGCCGCCGCCCAGGCGATCTCCACGCCCGCATCCTGCCAGGCCCACAGAGACCCCTTGAGTTGCGGGCTGAGTTGGCTCAGCCCAGGCTCATCCTCGATGGCGGCACCCCATTGCAGATTAGGCAGCGCCCCCGATGTACAGGCTGCGGAGAGGGTGGTGCGCTGTGTTGAACGGGTGTAGCCAGCGTCGACATTGCATTCGCCCGGGGCGTTGATCGCGCCATCGTCCACCACGTAGCTACCGCCTGCGGCAAAGGCCTTGGACAGCAGGCCCACGGCCAGGGTGGCGCCGATAAAGATCAGGTTGCGGCGCAGCGCCCGTTGCCGCGACGCCGGTAGCCAGGTGAAGGCCGAAAAGAGGGAGTGTTTGTGCATGGGCTCATGCTCCAATTGAACGAGTGTCTGTAGTGACTGGGCGTGGCGAGCGGGCTTGTTGTGGCGAGCGGGCTTGTCGGAACGCCGCATCGCCCGCGCTGGGCTGCGAAGCAGCCCCAAAACCTGCCACCTTGGGCTATCTGATAGAACTCAGTGACTCTATTAGGGCTGCTTTGCAGCCCAGCGCGGGGCAAGCCCGCTCGCCACACCAAGCCCATCTGCCACAAAAAATAGCTGCCACACCCAGCCCGCTTAGCGCCGCAAACTCAGTACCACTGCTTGAACCGGCGGATGTAGAGGGTCTTCATCAGTTGCGCCACGCAGCAGTAGGCCAGCAGGGTGCCGACCAGCCATGGGAAGTACGCCCAAGGCAACGGTTGCAGACCCACGAGGGTGCCCAGGGGTGAGAAGGGCACATAGATCCCTAGCGCGATCACCAGGCTAGTCATCAGCAACACCGGCCAGGCCGCCGTGCTCTGGAAGAACGGGATCTTGCGGGTGCGCAGCATGTGCACCACCAGGGTCTGGGAGAGCAGCCCTTCGACGAACCAGCCGGACTGGAACAGGGTCTGCATTTCTAAGCTGTTGGCCGAGAACACGTACCACATCAGGGCAAAGGTGGTGATGTCGAAGATCGACGAGGTCGGCCCGATCCAGATCATGAAACGCCCGATATTCTGCGCGTCCCACTTGCGTGGCTTGGCCAGGTACTCCTTGTCCATCTTGTCCCACGGCAGGGCCAACTGGGAGATGTCGTACATCAGGTTTTGCAGGAGCAGGTGGATCGCCAGCATCGGCATGAAGGGAATGAACGCACTGGCCACCAGCACCGAGAACACGTTGCCGAAGTTGGAGCTGGCCGTCATGTTCAGGTACTTCATGATATTGCCGAAGGTCTCGCGGCCTTTAAGCACACCTTCCTCGAGGACCATCAGGCTCTTTTCCAGGAGGATGATATCGGCCGATTCCTTGGCAATATCGGTTGCGCTGTCCACCGAGATGCCGACGTCGGCATCGCGCAGGGCTGGCGCATCATTGATGCCGTCGCCGAGGAACCCCACGGTGTGACCGTTGGCCTGCAAGGCCTTGAGCACCCGGGACTTTTGCAGCGGGGTCAGCTTGGCGAACACCGTGCGTTGTTCGACCTGCTGCTTGAGGGTGGTATCGTCCATGGCCTCGATGTCCACGCCCAGCAGCGGCTCGCCGGGCTCCAGGCCGACCTGGCGGCAGATGGTGCGGGTGACCACGGCGTTATCGCCGGTCAGCACTTTGACGGCGACACCGATCTCTTGCAGCGCGGCAATGGCCGGGCCGGCGGTTTCTTTTGGCGGATCGAGGAACGTCAGGAAGCCGTGGATCACCAGGTTGCGTTCATCGGCCGGGGTGTATTGCTGGCGCGCCAGGGCCTTGGGGATGTTGCGGGTGGCGACCACCAGCACGCGGAAGCCGTCCTCGTTGAACTCGCTGGCGGTGTGTAGCAATTCCTGGCGACGCCGCTCATCCAGGGCCACGGCGCTGGCGCCTTCCATCACATGGGTGGCGATATCGAGCATTTCTTCCACGGCCCCCTTGCACACCAACAGGTGATCGCCGTGGGCGTCCTTGACCACAATCGACAGGCGGCGACGGACAAAGTCGAAGGGCAGTTCATCGACCTTGCTGTAGGCAAACGGTACCTGGAACTTGGGATTGTGCTGGGAGAACGCCAACACCGCCTGGTCCATCAGGTTCTTCATGCCGCTTTGGTGGTGGCTGTTGAGCCAGGCCAGGGACAGCACCTGGTCGTCCCGCTGGCCGAAGGCGTTGACGTGGTGCTCGAGGATGATTTTGTCCTGGGTCAGGGTGCCGGTCTTGTCGGTGCACAGCACGTCCATCGAACCGAAGTTCTGGATCGCATTCAGGCGCTTGACCACCACTTTGCGCTTGGCCATGGCGTTTGCGCCCTTGGCCAGGTTGGCGCTGACGATCATCGGCAGCATTTCCGGGGTCAGGCCCACGGCCACCGCCAAGGCAAACAGGAAGGCGTCGCCCCAGTCGCCCTTGGAAAACCCATTGAGGAAAAACACGATGGGCACCATCACCAGCATGAAGCGGATCAACAGCCAACTGACGCTGTTCACCCCACGGTCGAAGGCGGTCTGGACCCGGGAGCCGACGATGGCCTTGGCCAGCGAGCCAAAATAGGTGCGTGGTCCCGTCGCAACCACCACCGCCTGGGCGCGGCCGCTGACAACGTTGGTACCCATGAAGCAAATATTGGGCAGGTCCAGCAGGTTGCTCTGGTCCGTGGCGCTCGGGGTGGCGGATTTTTGCGTGACATCACCCAGGGTGTCGTACTTCTCCACTGGCAGGGCTTCACCGGTTAGCACGGCCTGGCTGATAAACAGGTCGCGGGACTCGATCAGGCGGATATCGGCCGGGATCATGTCGCCGGCCGACAATTGCACGATATCCCCGGCCACCAGGTCGCGCATCGGCACTTCGCGCAGGGTGGGTTTGGCGCCGACCTGCTCACGGCGTAGCACCGTGGCAGTGGTGCGCACCATGGCCTTGAGGGCTTCGGCGGATTTGGCCGAACGGTGTTCCTGCCAGAAGCGCAGCAGGCTGCTCAGGGCGACCATGGTCATGATGATGATGACCTTGGTCAGGTCCACTTCTTCACCGGCGCGCAGCGGCAGCCAGTAGTCGGTGACAAAGCTGATCACCGCGAGGGTCAGCAGCACGTAGATGAAGGGGTTGTTCAGGGCCTGGAGGAACTGCACCACCGCATGGGGCGGCTTGTCGTGGGCCACCTCGTTATAGCCTTCGCGTTGCAGGCGGGCGCTGGCATCCAGTTCGGTCAGGCCGTCTTTGGTTGCCCGGACGTTGGCCAGGGTGGCCGCCAGGCCGTTTTGCGCTTCGCGGGCGGCGCGCATCGACAGTTTGCTGGCATTGGCGGTGTTGTTGTCTGGACGTTGTTTAGTGTTTACGGCGCTCATGGTTTTTACTCCTGTCGACATACCCGTTACTTGCCTGGCAGGCGAGCGCAAGTATGCCGATTCGCAATGTTTGCGATCAGTTCCAATAACTTTAAAGAGGCGAGTTAATTAACGGGCGCGCAGAAAACTACGGCTGGCTTAGTTCGCAAGGAACGCCAGTTAATTAATTGACCAATAATCAGGAAGTTGCTGTTTCCAGCTGGCTTATGCCACGCGAGCGCTGAGCATCAGGCGCGCTTGGGCAAGCAGGCTGGAAACGCTCCGTCTCTGCGGATCTTGAGGGTCGGCGTGGTCCCATTGCTGAACCAGGTGGCCGGTGGTGGGGCACAGGCGCCAGTGCGCCTGCAGGTGTGCCTGGCTGGTACGCGGGGAAGGGCAGGCAAAGGCCGTGCGCACTGGGGCAACGCCCACGAAAGTACGGCACAGCTTGGCACGCAGGGCTGAGGCCAGCGTGCGTACATCAGGTAGAACAAGGGTTTGGAAATTCATAACACACCTCGGGACCGGACTGGCGCCGGCGCAAGGCAGTTACGTTGGAGCATCAAGCTCTAGCGCAGCTTACCCGGCCTTGAAGGCGAGTCCCGTCATTACACTGGGTTTGGCGCCCGACCCCCGCATTCGCAGGTGAAGGACAGCAACTAGATACTGTGTCCATTGGCTTCTTTTGTGAGGTTGAAAAAAGGCCCGAGTTGCAGGCACGGGCAATCTACTCAGGCAGGCAGTGGATGTCAATCAATAATCAACCTGTTTGTGGGTCGTTCAGACTTCATTCAGATTGGTGTTATTCAATATATAAGTTCAAAGGCTGTAGGCGGCCAATAACGCCAGATAGATCAATACCAACCCACAGGCGCCATGACTGATTCGTTGCCAAGTTGGCGAGGCGTTCTTTCGCAAGACATTCACCAACCCTGCGATCAAAAAGCACGACAGGATCGAGGCCAGCATAAAACCTGCGAAGAACATCAAGGTCTGGCCGTGGCTCGGGGTGGCGCCAACGATGCCTGATAGGGCACTGCCCAAGGCACCCCAGTACACGATGTTTTTCGGGTTGGCCAAAGAGATGGCGGCCCCGACCATCAGCGCATTGCGCCCGCTGCTGGCTGGGGCGCTGTCGGGTTGCGGCAGGCGCCAGGCATCCAGCAGGCTGCGCAGGCCGAGCCAGGCCAGGTATAAGGCGCAAACAGCCGTCAACGGTACGCGCACCGCCTCGTGCTGGATCAACAGGGCCATGCCGGTGAGGCCGATCACCGCCCACGTGGCATCGCCCACCAGCGAGCCTATCTGCACCAGCAGCGCTGGCGTGAACCCATGCAACAGGCCCCGGCGTAGCGTCTCTGCGAGCACGGCGCCGGGGGACAGGCAAAACACAAAGCCAAATACCAGCGCAGAAAAAAAGATCGTCAACATCACCACCCCCATGATTAGCCACTAACTCCTGTAGGAGCCGGCAAGCCGACTCCTACAGGTCAGTTTGAGGGCGGGGCAGGTGTGCTGTCTTGGACCGGATTGCGCTTTGATAGCGGCCAGGGGTAATGCCATAGGCCGCACGGAAGTGCCGATTGAGATGGCTCTGGTCGGCAAAACCCAGGTCATGGGCAACCTCGGCGACGCCCAGGCCACTGCGCAACAAGCCTTGTGCGCGGCGGGTGCGCAGTTGCATGGCCCATTGGCGGGGGCTCAGGCCGGTTTCTTTCTGGAAGGTGCGCAAGACGTGGAATTTGGACAGGCCCAACTCGTCGCCCAAGGCCTCCAGGGCCACGCCCTGATGCAACTGCGCGGCGAGCAGTTCCTGGGCCTGGGCGACTAGCTTTGACCCCGCACTGGCACCTGCCGGCAGGCGCACACCACTGAGCCTGACCACCTCGGCCAGCAGCAACACCAGCGCCTCTTCGTTGAGCCCGCGTACCAGCGGGTCGACGCTTAATGCCCCCTTGGCGGCCTGCGCCAACTGCGTCGCCAAAGCAGGGGCAAAACATAGCGCGCGGTCGAACTCCAGGTGCGCCAGCCCGAGGTCACTGGCCAGGCGGTCGGCACCGGCGTACAGGCTGACAAAGTGCCAGGGCGCGCCCTGGGCGGCGCCGCCACCCTGGATCTGGCCGGGGTTGTACAGGGTGATACTGCCGGGCCCGGCCTCAAAGGTGCGGCGGTCCAGCCAGACCTGTTCCTCACCGATCAGGTTGACGCCAATCACGCACTCGTCGTGGCTATGGCGGGCAAACGTCAGGCCGCTACAGGTGGTGCTGCTGATTTCGTAGTGGCCCAGCCAGGCGTGGTGCGCAGAACTCATCGGGTGGGCTCGGTGGCGGTGGGTGCCGCAAAGCATACGCGTTCAGCGGCGTTCAAATCGACCGTTGGTTGACCCTTTCAGAGAGCGCCTGGGCATCCTCCTTGCGCTCGGAATAGCGCTGCACCAGATCCGGACGCTCACGCACCAGGAGGGTGAACTTGACCAGTTCCTCCATGACATCCACGACGCGATCATAAAGAGCGGAAGGCTTCATCCGGTCCTGTTCATCGAACTCCATAAAAGCCTTGGGCACCGATGATTGGTTGGGGATGGTCAGCATCCGCATCCAGCGCCCCAGGACACGTAGCTGGTTGACGGTGTTGAATGACTGCGATCCGCCGCAGACTTGCATCACCGCCAGTGTCTTGCCCTGGGTTGGACGGATCGCGCCCAGTGCCAGGGGGACCCAGTCGATCTGCGCCTTGAACACCGCCGACATGGAGCCGTGACGTTCCGGTGAGCACCACACCTGGCCTTCGGACCATTGCATCAGCGCCAACAGCTCCTGGACTTTAGGGTGGTCATCCGTGGCGTCGTCGGGCATTGGCAGGCCCGACGGGTTGAAGATCCGCGTGTCGGCGCCCAGATGCTCAAGCACGCGTGCGGCTTCCTCTACCAGCAATCGGCTGAAAGAGCGCGTGCGATTGGAGCCATACAGCAGGAGAATCCGCGGTCGTTGTTCGGCATCCGTGTGCAGTGGTGTGAGCAGTGTGAGGTCGAGGTTGGGCAGGGTAGTCATGGCTTCTGCGCTGACATCAGGCCGATTCGATCAAGCTCAGCCTTGATCTGTGCCGCGTCGAGTTGGCTGAACGGGAGGGCGAATAGCGCGCGGCAGCGGGCTTCGATGATCTTCAGAGTGGCCTGGAAGGCGGCATCGATGTGCGTCTCGTCGCCGCGTTTGTCCGAGGGGTCTTCAAGCCCCCAGTGGGCCTTGATCGCGGGGCCGAAGTACAACGGGCAGGCTTCGGCGGCGGCTTTGTCGCACACGCTGATCACAATGTCTGGCGGGCTGCCTTCAAACGCGGCGTTGCCTTTGCTGTACAAACCGTCGGTGCGGATGCCGGCAGCTTGTAATGTACTCAAGGTGCGGGGCAGCACCTGGCCCTTGGGAACGCTGCCGGAGCTGACAGCCTGGAACCCTGGTGGCGCCAGGTGGTTGAACAGGGCTTCGCTGAGGATGCTGCGGCAGCTGTTGGCGGTGCAGATGAACAGGACTTTCATGGCAACTCTCCGTTAAAGGCTCAGGCGCAGGGCCAGCGCGGCCAGGGTGATCAGCAGCACCGGCAGGGTCAGCACGATACCCACCTTGAAGTAATAGCCCCAGGTGATACGAATGCCCTTGCGCGCCAGAATATGCAGCCAGAGCAGGGTCGCCAGGCTGCCGATAGGCGTGATTTTCGGCCCCAGGTCGCTGCCGATCACATTGGCGTAGATCATCGCTTCCTTGACCACACCCACGGCATGGCTGGCTTCGATGGACAGCGCACCGATCAGCACGGTCGGCAGGTTGTTCATCACCGAAGACAGCAGCGCCGTCAGCAACCCGGTGCCCAGCGCCGCGCCCCACACGCCGTAGTCGGCGAAGGTGTTGAGCCAGGTGGCCAGGTAAGTGGTCAGGCCGGCGTTGCGCAGGCCATACACCACCAGGTACATCCCGAGGGAGAAAATCACGATCTGCCAGGGGGCTTCCTTGAGCACCTTGCGCGTGGATATCTTGTGGCCTTTGGCGGCGATCACCAGCAGCAACAAAGCGCAGGCGGCCGAGATGGCACTGATGGGAATGCCCAGCGGTTCCAGGGCAAAACAGCCGACGAGTAGAATGCCCAGCACCCACCAGGCGGCGTGGAAAGTCGCCGGGTCGTGAATGGCGCTGGCCGGTTCGGGCAGGTCGGCGGGGTCATAACTTTGCGGGATATCACGGCGGAAGAACCACAGCAGCACCGCCAGGGTCGCCGCGACGCTGACAAGGTTGACCGGTACCATGATCGCCGCATATTCGTTGAAACCAATCTTGAAGTAGTCTGCCGAGACGATGTTCACCAGGTTGGACACCACAAGCGGCAGGCTGGCGGTGTCGGCGATAAACCCTGCGCCCATCACGAACGCCAGGGTCGCCGCGGGTGAGAAGCGCAGCGCCAGGAGCATCGACATGACAATCGGCGTGAGGATCAGGGCCGCGCCGTCATTGGCGAACAACGCCGAGACCAGCGCGCCCAGCAGCACCATGTAAGCAAACAGCCGCCGGCCTCGGCCACGGCCCCAGCGCGCAACGTGCAGCGCGGCCCAGGCGAAAAACCCCGCTTCGTCAAGGATCAGGCTGATGATAATAAGCGCAACGAAGGTACCGGTGGCGTTCCAGATGATCTGCCACACCACCGGGATGTCTGCCAGGCTGATCACGCCACAGGCCAGGGCGAGGATCGCGCCGATGGAGGCGCTCCAGCCTACGCCGAGGCCTTTGGGTTGCCAGATGACCAGCACGATGGTGACTAGAAATATCGCGACTGCGATCAACATGAGGCTCTTCTCCGGGGGTCAGCAGCAGGTGCTGGTTCGTTGTGGTCGGTCGCCCATTGCATCCAGGCGCTGCGCGTCGGTTTGCAGCCAGGGTTGATTGGCTTGCAAGGTGGTCTCCAGCACCGTACTCACCCATTGCGGCAATTGCGGGTTGAGGCGGTAGTAGATCCACTGGCCCTGACGGCGATCTACCAGCAGCCCGCAACTGCGCAGCTGTGCCAAATGCCGTGAAATTTTCGGTTGGCTGTCATCCAGGGCATGGATCAGTTCGCAGACGCACAGTTCGCCCTCGCGCAGGATCAACAACGCCAGCCTGGCGCGTGTCGCATCGGCCAGGCATTTGAATACATCGGGAGGAGAGAAAAGATCAGTCATGATTGCAGGGGTCAATATGCGGGTATGCGAATATACGGATAACCATATGTATCGAGCAAGCCCAGTTCTTGTTGATCTGGATCAACCCCCTGAACATTGCCGGCAAGTGCTTGAAATTAAAATGAAACACAACTGTCCTAAAGTGCCCGCCATTGGTGATAAAGGAAGTAACTGTGTGACCCGTGCCACTCGTAACCTGCGCAAGACCCTCGATTCTGTCGCGGACAACAACGAAACCGCGGCTTTCGACTTGATGCGCGCGGTCGAAAAACTCAGCGATGAAGTGCTGCGTCAGCGCCTGCTCAACACCATCCACCGCCTTAACCAGGATGCCCACGAACTGCGGGAGGCCAGGGATGCGGTGGAGCGGGTGTCGGTCAAGCTGGCGTGATAATGGCACGTGCCTCCAGGGCCGGTGAAGTGGCGGCATTTATTGATGAGGCTGCCACGGCCCTGCAGCAATAGTTCCGCTGGGCAACCCTCTGTCCCTGCGCCGGGGCGTTGCCTGCTGCAAGATCGTTCAAGACAATCCTGATTAGCGCTGCCATGCTTATCGACTGTCTGTCGATGAGCCTGTTGTCCATGCCTACTGCCTTGCCGCATTACGCTTTCGCCCGCGGCGCGATTGCGATCATTCCTCTTTCATTGGCCTGCGCCCCATGGGGCCTGTTGGCCGGCTCCCTGGCGATTGACGCCCAGTTCACCCCGCTGGAAAGCCAGGGCCTGTCGGCCATTGTGTTCGCCGGTGCCGCGCAGCTGGTGGCGATTGGCATGGTCAAGAGCGGCGCCAGTCTGATTGCCATTTTGCTCACGACCTTGCTGCTGACCTCCCAGCACTTGCTGTATGGCATGCATATGCGCGCCACCCTGTCGCCTTTGCCGGCGCGGTGGCGCATGAGCCTGGGCTTTTTGCTCACGGATGAGTTCTTCGCGTTGGTCAGCCAATATGACCGCCAGACCTTCAACCGCTGGTATGCCCTGGGTGTGGGCCTGACGTTCTATGTGGCCTGGAACCTGTTCACCCTGGCCGGCATCGTGCTCGGCAAGAGCATCCCCAACCTCGATCAACTGGGCCTGGAGTTCTCCATCGCCGCAACCTTTATCGCCTTGATCACCCCGGTGGTGCGTGATGTGCCAACGGTGGTGTGCGTGGCGGTGGCCTTGCTGTTTTCGGTGCTGCTCAGTTACTGGCACTGGGAGTCGGCGGTGGTGGTGTCGGGGTTGCTGGGGATGTGTGCAGGGTATGCCTGCAAACGCTTGGGAGTGGGGCAGCAATGATTTTTGTGATGATTATCGGCATGGGCCTGGCGGTGTTTTTCAACCGTTACCTGTTTCTTGAGCCGCGCTTGCCGGTGCGCCTGAATCGCGGCGCGCGGGAGTTTCTCGGGTTCGCGGTGCCCGGCATGTTGACGGCCATTTGCGGGCCGATCATTTTCCTCGCCGAGCACAAGCTCAACCTGAGCCCCACCAACCCTTACTTGTTGGCCGGGGTCTGCGCGGTGGCCTTGATGTTCTGGACCCGCAGCGTGTTGACCGCGGTGCTGCTGAGCATGGCGCTGTTCTATCTGTTCCGCTGGTTGCTTTAAGTGTTCCTGTGACGGCTATCGCCACGAGGTTTCAATGGTAAAGTCGCGTTTTTTCAAGGAAGCGATGGCATGCGGAAGGTAGTGATAGGTGCGTTGGTCCTGGCGGCGCTGGCCGGTTGCGCAGGTTCGAAGATGAATGACGCACGCTCTGGCGCGCCCTATAAAACCCTGGCCTCAGACAAGGCCGCATTGGTCGTCGCCCAGTGCATCCAGTTCGGCTGGCAGGACGAGGCGGTGTTCGGTGTGGATGCCGGCGGCTTTATGGAGCCGGCGCAAGGCGGGGGCCATACGGTCTACACCACGGGCGGTGACTACTTTGTCGACGTGCGCAGTGTCGGCAGCAGCACTGCCGTCAGTTACTACGCTGCCGAAGATAATTTCGCGGCCAAGCGCCGCCTGGCCGCTGCTGCGACCTGTCTGTAAGTTGCTTCCTTAGAATTCTTCAGAAATGCCCGGCGGACACCCCGCCGGCTTTGCCTTAAAATGCCCGCGCTTGCCCGACATGATGGCTCTTTACCAGCACATGGATGTCGAGGCCTAAATGTCGGGCAAGCACCTTTTCAGCGTGGCATATAGCCCAGGTGCCAGCGCCGCGGAATCTTCAGCGACACCAGCCCCAGCAGCGCCGACAACAGGCCGCTGACCAGCAGGGCCCTGATCCCCAATTGATGTTCGAGCAAGGCGCCAATCACCGCGCCGACAAACATCCCGGCCCACGGGATCAACTGCACGCGCCAGCCATTACGGCGCTCCCCCAGCATCCAGCGCCCCAGCCCGCGACCGAAACGCGACAACGCGCCGGTCACGTAAGTCAGCCCCACGGGCAGGCCATTGACCTGTTCCACCGCCGCATTAAGCATGCCCATGGCGATGATCGCGGCCAGCACCGCGGGTAATTGCTCGGCCATCGGCCACGCGGCGGCGCCGCACAGTAGCGTGGCGATACACAGCAACAGCGGCAACGCGTGGCGCTTGCTGATGCGGCTGATGATCACCCCCAGCGCATTGCCCAGGATAAACGTCGCCACCAGCAGGGTGAGGCGCCCGGTCAGCCCCAGGTCGCCTTCACTGATCGCCACCGCCAGCCGCGTGGTGTTGCCACTCATGAACGAGACAAAATCCCCACTGGCCATAAAGCCGATGGCGTCGGTCATGCCGGCCAGCACCGAGAGGCTGGCCACCAGTGTCAGGCCGATGCGCCCTCGCCATTTGTGCTGGTGCTGCAGGGCGGTATTGATCAGGGGTTTAGGGGAGGAGGGCAGCACGGCGAGAGGTTCCTCAATGAGATTATCCGGCCACTAACGTAGGACGCTTTCGGGTTGACTGCAATGACTTGGCACATCCTTCAGTGCACCTCCAGGCGCCAGCCCATGGCGTCCCAGGTCAGGACATGGGTCGGTTTGAGCGCGTTGAGAAACACCGCGTCATGGGAGACCGCAATCAGCGCGCCGGCAAACCCCTGTAAAGCCTGCTCGAAGGCCATTACCGACTCCAGGTCCAGGTGGTTGCTGGGCTCGTCCAGGAGCAGCAGTTGCGCGGGGATCTTGCGCCATAAAGCAATCGCCATCGCCGCCTTCAAGCGCTCACCCCCGCTGAGTTGGCCGATGGGTTGGGTGACGCGCAACGCGTCCAGTTGCAACAGCGCCAGGCGAGTGCGCAGTTGGGCTTCGGCCAGGGGCGTGTCCATCAATTTGAGTTGTTCGACGATCGATTGCCCATCGTCGAGCAGGGTCAACTGCTGGTCGAGATAGGCACAGGGCACATGAACCGTGCATTGGCCGCTGATGGGTTGCCATTGGCCCGCCAGCAGTTTGAGCAGGGTGGACTTGCCGCAGCCATTGGGCCCATGGACCGCGACCCGCACCGGCCCGCTCAGGCTCGCGTTGATAAAGGTGCTTGGCGCGCGCGGATCGAGCCAGGGCAACTGGCAGTCGGCCAGGGTCAGCACTTGGCGACCTGCGGGCAGGGGCGTGCCGGGCAAGGCGAGGAAGGTCGGCGTTTCGTCCACCACCCGTTCGTGGGCGGTGCGTACGCGTTCATTCAACGCCTGCTTTTGCTGCACATGGGCGCTGCGCACGTTACTGACGATTTCGTTGGCGGCGCCTTTCCACCTGGATTTGGTGAAGGCGTCGACATTGGCGGTCTGCGCATATTTACGGGCGCTGGCGGCGTGGCGCTGGAAGCTGTCGATATCCTTTTTCAAGCGTTGATGCTCACGCCGCCGATCCAGCCGGGCGTGTTCCAGGGCCGCCTGGGCGGCGTGTTGTTCGGCATCGCGCTGCGCACGATAGTCGTCGTAGTTGCCGCCATAGAGCCGGGCCCCGAGGGGTGACAGCTCGATGATCCGCCCCAGGCTATTGAGCAGGCGCCGGTCATGGCTGACCACCACCAGGCCACCGCGCCAGGCGCTGAGGGTCGCCAACAGCCAGTCGCGGCCGGCGCTGTCGAGATGGTTGGTGGGTTCGTCGAGAATCAGCAACTGCGGCGCACGCATCAGGGCGCCAATCAGGGCGATCCTGGCCAATTGGCCGCCGCTCAGTTGTGCGGCGGGTTGATCGGGACTGATCTGCGCCAGGCCGGCACCGTCGAGCGCCTGGCGCAGGCGCTCGGCCAGGTCCCAGCGATCGTCGATCAGTTCCAGATCGTCAGCTTGCGCTTGACCCTTTGCCAGGCGTTCAAGGGCGGCCAGGATCTGCGCACAACCGCTGACCTGGGCCACGGTCTGCCCTGGCAGCAGCTCAATGCTTTGTGGGACATAGGCGATGCGGGCCGAGGACTTGATAACGCCATGCGATGGCTCAAGCACGCCGGCCAACAGACGGGCCAACACACTCTTGCCCATGCCATTACGGCCGACAATCCCGGTGGGGGTGTGATCGATAGAGAAGTTGAGGTCTTCCAACAGCGTCTCGCCATTGGCGAATTGGAAACCCACGTGATGCAAGGAAACAAGTACAGGCAGCCGGTTGACGTCAGTCATCAGCACCTCCAGAACAATGTGGCACAAGCCAACAAGCGCGCCAGGCGGCTCGTTGCGTTTACATGTTGGAAGGCTTAGTTGTTCACGTCGGCGGTCGTCCTGCGGTAGGAAAGGTCCGATAGCCTAGCGCATGTCGTGGCGAGGGGGCTAGTCCCCCGGTGGGTTGCGCAGCAGCCCCAAAACCATCCCCCTAGGTCTGCCTGACACTACTTGGTGGTTGGTGGCCATTATTGGGGCTGCTGCGCAGCCCAGCGGGGGACAAGCCCCCTCGCCACAACAGTTCTCGCTCCTACAGTTGTTCGAGAAACATTGCCAGCCCCACTTCTTCGGCCTTCAAGCCCTTGCGTACCCTGGGCCTGGGCAGCTTCGCCAGCGCGCCCAGGCTGAAGTGCTCGAGCACGGCCGGGTGGATGTAGCACTTGCGGCACACCGCCGGGGTGTTGCCCAGCTGCCGGGCGACATTCTTGACCATCTGCACCACATGCCTTTTGGCATCCGATTCCGGTTGCCATGCCAGTTCGCGCAAGACTGCCAGGGCCTGGGCGCTGCCGGCCCAGGTGCGATAGTCCTTGGCGGTAAAGTCGGCGCCGGTGAGGCTGTGCAGGTACGCGTTGACGTCAGTGGAGCTGATGGTATGCCGCTCGCCGTCTGCGTCCAGGTACTGGAACAGGTTCTGCCCCGGCAACTCCAGGCAGCGTTTGAGCACGCTCGCCAGGCGCCGATCCTTGATGCTGACCTGGTGCTCGACACCGCTCTTGCCACGGAACTGGAACTGGATTTCGCTGCCCTTGATATCCACGTGACGGGTGCGCAACGTGGTCAGGCCATAGGAGCGGTTATCGCGGGCGTATTGGCTGTTGCCGACGCGGATCAACGTGGCATCGAGCAATAGCACCACGGTAGCCAGGACCTTCTCCCGATTGAACCCCGGCGCCTCGACCTGTGCTTGCAGTTGCTTGCGCAGTTTGGGCAGCGCATTGCCGAACGCCTGCAGCCGTGAGTACTTGTCGCTGTCGCGCACTTCGCGCCAGCGTGGGTGATAGCGGTATTGCTTGCGGCCCCGGGCGTCACGCCCGGTGGCCTGCAGGTGCCCCTTGGGATCGGCGCAGATCCATACGTCGGTATAGGCCGGCGGGATAGCGAGGGCGTTGATCCGCTGGATTTCGGCGGCGTCGGTCAGGCGTTGGCCGTGACTATCGAAATACTGGAACTTGCCCCGCAGTTTGCGGCGGCTCAAGCCTGGTTGAGTGTCGTCAACATAGTGCAGGTCACGGGGCAGGTCCACGGGCAGGCTGGAGTCGGGCATGGGGCAGAGTCCTTGGCAACAAATCAGGCCGGTATGGCTGATTGACCGCAGCTCTGTGCCGTCCGTTCAAGCCAGTACCGCGACCGCCTTGATCTGTGCCCACAGCGCCTGGCCGGGATGCACCTGCAGTTGGTCCCGCGAGTAACGGGTGATCCGCGCCAGCAGCGGTGTGCCCGCCGCGTCGAGCCGCACCAGCACATGGGCGCTGTTGTCGGCGGGGATCTCCTGGGTCACGGTCACGGGCAAGCAGTTGAGGATGCTGCTGTGCTCCCCGGGTTGCAGGCTGAGGCTGACATCCCGGGCCTGGACCTTGAACCGCAGGTGCTTGCCCAGGTCGAGCGGGGCATGGGCCACGCGCATTTGCAGCGGGCTGTCGGGCAGTTGCAGGGTCAGCAGTTGGTAGTGGGCGTCATGGCTGCTGACGGTTCCATTGATAACCACGCCGGCATCGTCGCCACGGGCCAGCGGCAGGTCGAGCCGCGCCAGGGTTTCACCGATCGGGCCGCTGGCCAGGGCCTTGCCCTCACTGAGCAGGACAATGTGATCGGCCAGGCGCGCCACTTCGTCCTGGGCATGGCTGACGTACAACACCGGGATTTCCAGTTGGTCGTGCAGGCGCTCCAGGTAAGGCAGGATTTCGCCTTTGCGCTGGCTGTCGAGGGCGGCCAGGGGTTCGTCCATCAGCAATAGCTGCGGGCTGGTGAGCAGCGCGCGGGCGATGCCGACGCGTTGGCGCTCGCCGCCAGACAAATGCTGCGGATGGCGATCGAGCAGGTGGCCGATGCCCAGCAATTGCGTGGCCTGGGCCAGGTCTACGCGGCGCTGGTCCTTGGGGATGCGCTTGAGGCCGAACTCCAGGTTGGCCAGCACCGAGAGGTGGGGAAACAGGCTGGCCTCTTGAAACACATAGCCGAGGGCACGCTTGTGCGGTGGCACAAATACACCGTTGCGGCTGTCTTGCCAGACCTGATCGTTGATCTGCACAAAACCATCGCCGGCCCGCTCCAGCCCGGCAATGCAGCGCAGGCACGTGGTTTTGCCCGAGCCCGAATGCCCGTAGAGCGCGGTGACACCGCGCCCCGGCAGCTTCAGGTCAACATCCAGGGCAAACCCGGAATAGTTCAGTTGCAGGCGCACTTCAATCATCGACATCAGCTCCAGCCTGCCTTGGTTTTACGACTCGAGTAGAGCGCCAGCAACACCAGGAAAGAAAACACCACCATGGCCCCGGCCAACCAGTGGGCCTGGGCGTACTCCATGGCTTCGACATGGTCGTAGATCTGCACCGAGACCACGCGGGTCTTGTCGGGGATATTGCCACCGATCATCAGCACCACGCCGAACTCGCCCACGGTGTGGGCAAAGCCAAGGATCGACGCGGTGATAAACCCGGGGCGGGCCAGCGGCAGGATCACGCTGAAAAACGTATCCCAGGGATTGGCTCGCAGGGTGGCAGCGACTTCCAGGGGCCGGCTGCCAATGGCCGAGAACGCGTTTTGCAACGGTTGCACCACAAACGGCATGGAGTAGATCACCGAGCCAATCACCAGGCCGGCAAAGCTGAAGGTCAAGGTGCCCAGCCCCAGCCATTGGGTGAACTGCCCGAGGTAACCGTGGGGCCCCATGGTCAGTAGCAGGTAGAAACCAATCACCGTCGGCGGCAGCACCAGCGGCAGGGCGACCACCGCGCCTATCGGCCCGCGCCACCAGGAGCGCGTGTGCGACAGCCATAGGGCGATGGGAGTGCCGATGATCAGCAGAATCACGGTGGTCAGCGACGCGAGTTTCAGGGTCAGCCAGATCGCGGAAAAATCGGCACTCGATAGCGGCATTTACAGTTGATAACCGTAGGATTTGATAACGGCAGCGGCTTTAGGCCCCTTGAGGTAGTCAACCAATGCCTTGGCGGCCGGGTTGTCCTTGCCTTTGTTGAGGATCACCGCGTCCTGTTTGATCGGGTCATGCATCTCGCCAGGGACGATCCACGCCGAGCCGCTGCTGACTTTGCCGTCTTTGTAGATCTGCGACAAGGCCACAAAACCCAATTCGGCATTGCCGGTGGACACGAACTGATAGGCCTGGGTGATGTTCTGCCCTTCGACGAGCTTGCTCTTGACCTGTTCCGTCAGGCCTAGTTTGGCCAGCACCTGGGTGGCAGCGAGGCCGTAGGGTGCAGCTTTCGGGTTGGCAATGGACAGGTGCTGGTACTCATTTTTCTTCAGCACTGCGCCCTTGGCATCCACATAACCTTCCTTGGCCGACCACAGCGCCAGGGTGCCCACCGCGTAGGTGAAGCGCGAACCCTTGACGGTGTCGCCTTCGCTTTCGAGTTTTTGCGGGGTGGTGTCGTCAGCGCTGAGGAACACTTCAAACGGCGCGCCGTTCTTGATCTGGGTATAGAACTGCCCGGTGGCCCCGTAGGCGGCGACCAACGTGTGGCCAGTGTCTTTTTCAAAGTCAGCGGCGATGGCCTGGATCGGTGCGGTGAAGTTGGCGGCGACCGCCACCTGGACTTCGTCGGCCTGTGCCGAGCCCAAGGTAAAGAGGGCGATCAGGGCGGTAGGGGCCAGGCGTGAGGCGCGGATCATCATGAAGCAGCTCCTTGGAGTGCCGACGTGGCGGCTTGTTAGAGTTAGTCGCTATGTACGTGAATATATAGCGGTTCGCCATCGTCGGTACAGTGCAAAGTTGCCTCAGGGGTCTAGCCCTTGTTGAGTTGTGCCAGCGCCTGGCGGGCCAGCCTCAGGGTCAGCTCGCGTGTTGGCAGATCCTGGCCCAGGCGCAACGCCTGGCCGGCCCACAGGCTGCTGAAGTCGGCTTCATCCAGGGCGCGCAACGGCATCAACGCACCACCGGCCAAGGGAAACGCCGGGGCTGTGGGGTTAATTGGCCCCAGTTCGCGCATCACCCGATTGACAATCCCTCGCGCCGGGCGGCCGGTGAACAGGTTGGTCAGTGCCGTTTCGCTGGCCGGGGCGCTATGCAGCGCCTGATGGTGGGAGGGCGTGATAGTGGCCTCGGGCGTGAACAGGTAGGCCGTGCCGATCTGCACGGCCGAGGCGCCAAGGGCGAACGCGGCGACGATCCCCCGCGCATCACCGATCCCGCCGGCGGCGATCACCGGTACGTTGACCGCATCCACCACCTGGGGCACCAGGGCCATGGTGCCAATCTGGCTGGTCAGGCGGTCGTTGAGGAACATCCCGCGATGCCCGCCGGCCTCATAGCCCATGGCGATGATTGCATCGCAGCCATGCTGTTCCAGCCAGATCGCTTCTTCAACCGTGGTCGCGGACGACAGCACTTTTGCACCGGTGGCCTTGACCCGATCGAGCAGAGACTTTTCCGGCAGGCCGAAGTGGAAACTGACGACCTGCGGGCGAAACTCTTCCACCACTTCACAGGCGGCATTATCGAACGGTGCGCGATTGGAGACCGGAGTGGGCGCGTCAAAATCGGCGCCCAATTCCCGGTAATACGGCTCCAGGATCTGCTTCCACTGGTGATCGCGCTCGGAGTCGGGGACCGGCGGCTGATGGCAGAAGAAATTGACGTTCAGCGGGCGCTCGCTGGCCTGGCGAATGGTGGTCAGGGCCTGGCGCAGTTGATCGATGCTCAAGGTGGCGGCAGGCATGGAACCCAGGGCGCCGGCCTGGCTTGCGGCGATCACCATCTGCGGGCTGGTGCTGCCGGCCATGGGCGCCTGGATGATCGGCAGTTCAATGCCCAGCAGGTCAAGAATCCGCGTGTCTGGCCAGATGCTCATGGGGTGCTTCTCCAGTGGATTAACGGTCTGGCCCTTTTAACAGGGGCGGCCCAGGCAAGGCCAGTCTGTATTATTCACTGGACGTCGACGATTGTTCATGCGGGGTGTTGTGTTCGCGCTGGAGCAACTGCTGCTTGCGCTCCACGCCCCACCGGTAACCTGAAAGATGGCCATCGCTGCGGACCACGCGGTGACAGGGAATCGCCACGGCCAGGCAATTGGCGCCGCAGGCCTGGGCCACGGCGCGAAAGGCCGTGGGCGCGCCGATGCGCTGGGCGATCTCGGCATAGCTGGCCGTGCTGCCTACCGGAATTTCCCGCAAGGCCTGCCAGACCCGCTCCTGGAAGGCGGTGCCGCGCAGGTCCAGGGGCAGGTTCAGGCCCAGGGCCGGAGCTTCGATAAACCCTACTACCTGGGCAATCAACTGTTCAAAGTCGGGATCGGCGCCGATCACATTGGCCTGGGGGAACTGGTCTTGCAGGTCGCGCGCCAGTTGATCCGGATCATCGCCCAGCAAGATGGCACACACACCACGATTGCTCTGGGCCACCAGAATTGCGCCCAACGAACACTCGCCGACAGCGAAGTGAATGTCGTTATGGGAGCCACCGGCCTTGTAGTCGCTGGGCTTCATGCCAAGCAACTGGTTGGCTGACGCGTAGAAGCGGCTGTTGGAGTTGAAGCCTGCATCGTAAAGAGCGTCGGTCACCGACAGATTGTCCAGCAGGTGAGCCCTGAGCTTGCGTGAGCGATGGGCGCGGGCGTAGCCCCTCGGCGTCAACCCGGTCAGGGTCTTGAACACCCGATGGAAATGGAACGGGCTCAGGCCGGCGCCTTGTGCCAGGTCCTCCAGGGAGGGCAGCGCCTGGGCCTGTTCGATGTGACGGCAGGCCGCAGCGACCAGGTGCGCATGGCGCTGCGCGACCTGGGTTTGATCGGCCGAGGTACGTTTATTGGGGCGGTAGCCGGCTGCTTCGGCCTGCTGCGGGGTGTCGAAAAACTCGACGTTCTTGCGCAGTGGCTGACGTGCGCTGCTGCTGGGGCGGCAATACACGCCGGTGGTCTTGACCCCGTAGACGAACGTCAGGTCCGCTGTGGCATCGCGGGCGACAATCGCGGCCCAACGCAGGTCATCTTCAGTGGTCATGGCAATGGCTCGACAGCGCAACAGTGTCACCCAGAATAACCGCTGAGGTGGAGTTGGACACTCCGTTACTTGCGGTTGAATTCACCCTGGCAATGACGCTTGCCGTAGCGCGCTCAATGTGGCGAGCGGGCTTGCCCCGCGCTGGGTGGCGAAGCCGCCCCAATAGCCTCACTAAGTTGTGCCAGGTACACCGAGGTGGTCGGTTTTGGGGCCGCTCCCGCAGCCCAACGGGGGCGATACGGCGTTCCGGCAAGCCCCCTCGCCACAGGGTTGCAACTTACTGTGGATCGCAGGTTTCCTGTGGCGAGCGGGCTTGCCCCGCGCTGGGCTGCGCAGCAGCCCCAAGAGTCCCGCCAAGTTCTACCAGGCACACCGAAGTGCCAGTTTTCAAGGGTCAGCCTGCCTTGCGAAACGTCAGGTTGATCCGTTGTGGGCCCATGCGCGGGTGTACGCCGTGTTTGATCGGCAGCACGCCATGAAAGCGCAGGCGGTCGACGCCGCCCCAGACCACCACATCGCCATGGAACAGGGAAGTTTTCTGGGTCTTGTCACTACGCTGATGCCCACCGAACAGAAACACCGCCGGCAGCCCCAGGGAGAGCGAGACCACAGGCGCGCTGAAGTCGCGCTCGTTTTTGTCCTGGTGCAGCGACATCCTTGCGCCTGGAACGTAGCGGTTGATCAGGCAGGCATCCGGGGCAAAGCCCTCGAACCCCGCAGCGGCGGCTGCCGTTGTCGCCAACTCGCGCAGGACGTTCGGCAATGCTGGCCAGGGCTGTTGGCGCTCGGGGTCGATGGGGCTGTAGCGGTAGCCCTGGCGGTCAGTGGTCCAGCCCAGGTCACCGCAACTGCTCAGCGCGGCCGACATGGTAAAGCCACCGGGGGTGACCATTTGCCGGAACGGTGACTGGGCCAGTACCGCACGCAACTCCGGTAGCAAGCGCTCAAGCCAGGGCAGGGCATAGCCCCTGAGGACGTAAGACTGTTCGCCAATCTGCTCGCGCCGGGCCGGCTGCTGCAAGGCCTCGTCGCTGAACAGATCGCCGGTGGAATGAGGGTCCATGTTGCACAATCACTCCGTTGCAGGTGAGGATTTTACAGGGCCTTGCTCACAGTGATTTCAGTTATCTGGTCACTGGCATCGTGAATCTTGGCCAAGGCCTGTTGGGCTTCTTCGATGCTCGCCGCGTGTAACTGGGCAAATTCGAAGCGGCGCTCGCCGTTGAGTTTGTACTTGATGACGTATTTGGTGGTTTGAGTCACGGTCGTTCCTGTGGCGTGGGGCGCAATCAGCTGAGTTTGGTGCTGGTGCGGCGAACAATGCGGATTTTATGGGACAACGCCGGCTTGCGTGTAACGCTGATGGCACGGCGCGTCACCACGTCCAGGGTAATGTTCCAGAACCCGGTGCTCGGCGCGGTGATCTTGGCCGGGAACTTATCGAATGCACCGCCGTGATAAGTGTGGCGACCGCCGTTTTTGAAGCTGCGAAAATTCGCATCGCTCATCAGACGAATATTGCAGGTCTGCGAGCATTCAATGACGACAATATCCCCTTCGTTCAAGTGTTCGCGCTGGTGGATGAATTTCATGGGGGGTGTCTCCAGAAGGGCTTTTTCTGAAAAATCAGAACGATACGTAGGTTAAGATGGAGTTTATCAGCCCCAGCACGTTTATTATCGGGTCGTCGTCGACGTCTTCGACAATTTAAAACAGTTATTTACCGATATATCAGGGATAAATCCTACGTGGGCGGGAGAAAAATACCATCCCCGCTGTCGTAGGGTCTTTATCGGAGGTTTTGTATGAAGTGGAGTGTATTGGTTCTGGCCCTGGCAATAGGTGGATGTGCTTCGGTTTCAGACATCAAGCAGACACCGCCGACACTGGCGGTTATCTCCGGGAAAAAACCGCAGGAATACGCGGCGTGTGTGGTGCAAAAACTGTCGTCGACCCGTCGTCCGTCGCAGATCGAACCTCACAAGGAAGGTGTGCGGGTGATTGTGCCGCAGAAGTTTTCGGCTGACCCTTCGGCCATTTTTGAAATCGAAGACCGCTCCAGCGGTAGCAGCATCAAGCTCTACGAGAGCATGTCCAATGTGCCGATTCGTCCGGGTGACGTGAAAAAAGCTGCGGAAGACTGCATTTCCGGCTGAGTTCACGGCGCCGCTCATACGCGATCAACTCCGATCAAGAAGCCCGGCCTGCGGTTGCAGTGCCGGGCTTTTTATTGTCCGCAATTTCTTACGCTGCGGTTGTGACTGTCAGCTCATTACCCTACCATTTGTAGGCTTATGCATTGTAGGTCTAAGCATATAACTATAAAAATGGAGTCGTGATGATGTCTGTGGAGAGAGTGTTGATGGGTGGCGCCTTGCTACTCATGCTCGGCAGCGCGCAAGCGCTGGAGGGCAAAAAGGTATTCAGTGAAGGTGGCGCGCAGCCTGGCGCTGCCGCGTGCATGGCGTGCCACGGGGCGGATGGCCTGGGGTTGGCTGCTGCGGGGTTTCCCAGGCTGGCGGGGTTGCCAGCGGGTTATTTGAGCAAACAACTGCATGATTTCAGAAGTGGCGCGCGTAGCAACCCCGTGATGACGTCGCTGGCCAAGGCGCTGACCGAGGAAGAAATCGCTGCGGTGAGCCAGACACTGGCGGCGATGCCGGCGCCGGTTGTGCCCGCCGGCCATCGCAGCGCTACCCCCACCAATCCTGCCGAAAAACTGGCGTTGCAAGGCGCCTGGGAGCGGCAGATCCCCGCGTGTGTCAGTTGCCATGGCCCGTCGGGTGTGGGGGTGGGCGAGGCGTTCCCGCCGTTGTCAGGGCAGTCTGCGGCTTATCTGGCTGCTCAGCTCAATGCCTGGCGCAGTGGCACCCGGCACAATGATCCCAATGACTTGATGGGGCATGTGGCCAAATCCCTGACCGATGACGAAGTGCAGGGGATCGCAAACTATTTCGCCTCCTTGCCTGGCCAGGAGGTCAAACCATGAAGAAGCTGTCATTTGCACCCGTGTTCGTCGCGTTGATCAGTGTGCCTGCCTGGGCGGCACCGATTGCCATGGAAGATCAGTCGCAACTGAAGGTGCCCGCTGCGGTGCCTGCCGCTACGGCGTTCCAGCCGCCTCAGGAAAGCGAATTGCCCGACAACGCCTACGGCAAGCTGGTGATGCAGGGCTATGCGTTGTTCGTCGATACCAAGCGCCTGGCGCCACAGTTTGTCGGCAACGGCCTTAACTGCAGCAACTGCCACCTGGATCAGGGGCGGTTGGCCAATTCGGCGCCGCTGTGGGGCGCCTACCCGATGTACCCCGCGTACCGAAAAAAGAACGACAAGGTCAACACGTTCGCCGAACGTCTGCAGGGCTGTTTCCAGTTCAGCATGAACGGCGGCAAGCCTCCGGCAGCCGACAGTCACGAGATTACCGCGCTGTCGACCTATGCCTACTGGCTGGCGAGCAAGGCACCTTTGGGCGTGGAGCTGCCGGGGCGCGGCTATCCCGAGGTGCCACAGCCGGCCAAAGGCTACAACCTGGCGCAAGGTGCCGAGGTGTACAAGGCGCAGTGTGCGGTGTGCCATGGCGCCGAGGGGCAGGGGCAGAAGGTGGGCGACAACTACGTGATGCCACCGTTGTGGGGTAAGGATTCCTACAACTGGGGTGCCGGTATGCATCGGATCAATACGGCGGCTTCTTTTATCAAGCACAACATGCCGCTGGGCAAGGGCGGGAGCTTGACCGACCAGCAGGCCTGGGACGTGGCAGCCTACGTCAATCGCCATGAGCGCCCACAGGACCCGCGACTGGTGGACGGCTCCGTGGAGAAAACCCGCGTCAAGTTTCACGCCAATGATGGGGTAAACCTGTACGGGCAAACGGTCGATGGCGTGCTGATTGGCCAAGGCATCCGTTAAACTACTGCCTGAACACAAAAAATGCCGCTCAAACCCCGGGGTTTGAGCGGCATTGTCATTCTGGAAAACCAATTATGAAGCGTGAACGTGTCAAAGAGCGGCATGCAGAGGGTCACATCTCTGCGACCCATATGATTCAAAATCCGGCCAACTCAGGGGAGTGGATCGTGTTTTTCAAGAAAAGCGGCGGGCGCAGCTTTTTCCTGGTGGATGATCATGATGAGGTCGAATCCTTTGAGAAGCTGGATGACCTGATCGACACCATCCGCGGCCTTGGTATCAAGTTCGCCGAGATTCACATGTAAGCGCCCGTTTTACTTGCAGACCACTACCACACTGCGGCCCTTGAAGTTGCCCACATCGGCGCCCAGGGTCTTGTCGCTGTCCTTCAAGGCTGGCGTGCCTTCGGTGCCGACGATACGGTATCCGGTACCCGCGCAAGAGGCGTCGGCCTTCTCGTAGCAGCTGGCCCAGGAGTTGGCCTCGCCTGAACAATCAATGGTCAGGCCTTGTTCGCCGTTTTTCAGGTAAATGTCGGAAGTGGTGGTGCAGCCGGCGAGCGCCAGTACCGAGATCAGTGCCAGAATCTTGTTCATGTAAGGTTCGTCGTTGAGAAATGTTAAGGGGCGCGCAGACACTGTCGTGGGGCGTTTTCAGCGAGATTATAGCCAACGGCCATCAAGGTACAGACATTCACAAAAAAGCCCCGTTCACCGGGGCTTTTTGCGCAATCGCAAGGGCTTATTTGCCCTTTGGTCGTTTGCTCGACGCGTGGCCGGCCTCATCCACAAACACTTCGGCTACTGCAATCGCCTGGCTTTCGGTAGCGAATGCCCCTGCAACGCTGTCGCCATGAAAATTGATCAGGTGCCAGCCGTCTGCTCGCTTGGTGATCAGGTAGCCGTTTACGCCTTTTGGTTCTGACATCTATTAACAATCTCGTGGTCTGGTTCAAGCGAGCAATGATAGCGCCAAATGCCATGGGCGCGCGCAAGTTGTTGCAGGTCAGTGCCGAACCCCCTAAAGCGTGCTAAAAAGAATACGGCCCTTTGAAATCGGGGGGCGGGATGTTTTTCCGCCGCCATTGGGTTCGCTTGTTTGCACACGGGCGGAACTAACGCCGACATTTTTTCTCTATGTTGACATCGCAACGCCAGCAGCGCCCATTGTAAGGTCGCTGCGGCCTGATTAGACTGCGCCGAATTTCGTACGCACAGCCCTTATTAAGGACTTATATGATCAAGAAATGCTTGTTCCCAGCAGCCGGTTACGGCACTCGCTTCCTGCCAGCGACCAAGGCCATGCCTAAAGAAATGCTGCCGGTGGTAAACAAGCCACTGATCCAGTACGGCGTCGAAGAGGCACTGGATGCCGGCCTGAACGAAATCTCCATCGTTACCGGTCGTGGCAAGCGCGCCCTGGAAGACCACTTCG
>Ga0265296_1000365_pt1 | contig 74688 bp, 89 predicted proteins | sample MunlanPumphouse1_FD_189073 | JGI IMG/M metagenome (GOLD analysis project Ga0265296, IMG submission 189073) | Groundwater microbial communities from a municipal landfill in Southern Ontario, Canada - Pumphouse #1 | ecosystem: Environmental > Aquatic > Deep subsurface > Groundwater | place...
TGTGCTGACGGGATTTATAATTTCATTAGAATTTAACAGGAAAATATTAAACTCCCAAGAAATAAAAAGCGATTTCAAAAATATTCGTCTTGAAAGTGTGCCCTATTTTGTATCTATGTTAATCGTAACAATTATCTTAAGTTACGATATCATTTTAGCAAAGGCATTTTTTTCTTCTGAGATTGCCGGGAGATATGCGGCATTGTCGATGATTGGAAAAATAATTTTCTTCGGCACTATGGCGGTAAGCAAAACAATGTTTCCATTGACTTCTGAAAAGAAATATAAAAAAGAAAATACTTCTAACCTATTCAAAAAATCGTTTTTGGCAGTTGCATTTTTATGTCTTGTAGCGATATTTACTTACGCCCTTTTTCCAAACTTAATAATTAATTTGCTTTATGGAGAGCAATATCTTGAATTATCTCCTTTTTTATTTTATCTTGGAATTTCCTTTAGTCTTTTAGCATTAACTAATTTGGTGTTGGTTTATAATCTCTCCACTAACAGCATAAAGAAACCATTTTACTTATTTATCTTATTTGCTCTGGGGGTTGTATTGCTTTTTCTATTCCATAGTACTATTTTTGAATATATTATAGCATTTATGGTTTCAAACGCAATAATGTTTATAGGGACTCTATTTTTACTGATTAAATGGAGAAAACAGCCATAATTATTCCGGCATATAATGAAGAAAAGAGAATAGGGAAAACCCTGGAGGAATACGCTAAGTTTTTTGAAGAAAAGAAAAAAGTCGGAGAGTTGCGTGATTTTGAAATTCTTGTTGTTTTAAATGCCTGCAAGGACAATACTCTGGAAATTGTTAAAGAAAAACAAAGAAAATACAAAGAAATAAGTTTCTTAAATTTTGAACAAGGTGGAAAAGGTTTTGCAATAACTGAAGGATTTAAATATGCTTTAAAACGCGATAATGAATTAATGGGATTTGTCGATGCCGATATGGCAACCCCCCCGAATGCCTTTTATGATTTAATTAAGAATATCAATAAATTTGATGGAGTTCTTGCGAGCAGATGGTTGAAAGAATCAATCATAAAGACAAAACAAACCCCATTAAGGATTATAACCAGCAGAGGATTTAACTTTTTAGTAAGAAGCATATTATTTCTTCCATATATAGACACCCAGTGCGGAGCTAAGTTGTTTAGAAAAAAAGCCATAGAAAGCGTAATAAATGATTTGGGAACAACTAAATGGGCATTTGATATTGACTTGATCTATAGATTGAAAAAAAATGGTTTCAAAATAAAAGAGATTCCAACTATATGGGAAGATAAAAGGGGGTCAAAATTAAATGTAATCAAGGTTCCATTTCAGATGTTCTCGTCTATAATAAGATTAAGATTAATTTATTCTCCATTTAATTTTATTGTAAGATTTTATAATAAACTCCCAGAGAAAATTAGGATTCATAATTGGTAAGATGGGAAGAAAAATAAGCTTTTTAATGGCGGTTCATAATGAAGAAAAAATACTTAGACAAAGTTTGGAACATCTCACTAAAATTCCTTATGAAAATTACGAAGTCATACTCGGATTGGATGGATGTAAAGATAAAAGTGAAGAAATAACAAAAAAATTTGTAAATAAATATCCAAGGATATTTAGATATTTCATATTAAATGAAAGAAAAGGCAAGCCCGAAGTAATAGATAAGATAATTAAAGAGGCAAAAGGAGAAATAATTGTTATTAACGACGCTGATTGGTTTTTTACAGTTAAGTCGGAAAATGAAATGAAAGAATTTGTAAAGATATTTGACAATCCAAAAATAGGCGGCGTTGCAGAATCTTTCCCGCCTGAATGGGAACTGAATAAAATAAAAAATGGAAATTTGGGATATAAAATGGTTGCTTATAGTTCTTATTTCTGGTTTAATTTTCAAAAAAGAAATTTTGCGTTTGAAAAAGACGGTTTGTTGTATATAAAAAATCCGCAAATGTTCTTAACAAATATTTTCAGAAAAGAATTGTATGAAAAGAATTTTTCTCTCGGAGATGATTTTGAGAGAACACAGCAAATTGTTAACAATGGTTATAAAATAATCTTATTTCAAAATCCAAATTATCCAAAAAATATTGTTATTTATAATAAAGTTAAGATAAAAGAAATATTTAATCAGAAAATAAGAACTGCTACTGCCAGAAAACAATTAGAAGAAAAATATTTCTCAAAAGTCGATATTCCGAATTATTATCTTCCAGCAACTTTTTATATCTTTAAAGAAGCCTGGAGAAAAAATTTAGGAATTGGATTGTTAATGAGCGCCTGGATTTCTTTAACAGCATTTGCTACATTAATTGCAAGATTTAAGACACTAGACACTAAAGAAGGTTGGAAGATGAGGTTGAAAAGATGAAGAAAATAAAATATCTCTTTGCAAAATTTAGGCTGTTCTTACGCACAGACAGAATTAAAAATTTTGCAAATATAGAAAATGGGAAATTTTCTATCTCATTAAAAATAGGAAATTTTTAAGATGAAAAAAATAAATATAATTTATGACTTTCTTAGTGAATTAGGTGGATTAGAAAGGGTTCTTTTTTTTATGGGCAACAAACTTTCTAAAGAATATGATACAACTCTGCTTTTTAGTTTTATCGACGATGACTTTAAAAAGGAAATACTAAAAACATATGGGTTGACAAAAAACATAAAAATAATTGAGATACAAAATGGGGGGTTTAAAAATCAAAGCTGGAAATTATTTTTATCTTTGATAAATCCCGGAAAATTGCTCCAACACAATGCAGATTTAATGATAAGTAATAGTTTTCTTTGCAGTGTTATGTGCTACAAAAATAAAATTAAAAAAGGAATCCCTTATATTGTTTTTTTACAGCATCCGCCAAATTTTTTATACCCCCCGCAAAATTTGAAAGGCTGGGCAAATAGTTTTCCTAGAAAATGTGCCGTATTATTAAAAATTCTTTTTGGAGATTATTTAAAGAATAAAGATAAGATTGCAGTTAGAAATGCCGACAAGATATTTGTGAATAGTGAAAATATTTACAAGAAAGCCAGAGAAATTTACGGGGTTGAGTCAAATATAATTTATCCTCCAGTTTCAGATAGTTTTAAAAAAATCGATGATAAAGATGCAAAAAGTTTTATAAAAAGATTTAATATTAAAAATAAATTTATATTAACACACGGAAGAATAATCCCAGACAAAAGAGTTGATTTTATAATTAAAGCTATTAAGGAAATTGAAAATCTAGATTTAGTTATCTCTGGGACTATTGGAGAAAAATTAAAAGAAAATCTTTTATCGTTGGCGAATCAAAATGGTTTATCTGAAAGAGTTAAAATAATAGGAAAGATATCTGAAGATGAATTAGTCGGATTATATAATTTAGCAGAAGCATTTGTAATAAGTGCACCAAAAGAGGATTTTGGTTTAACCCCGATAGAAGCAATGGCCTGTGGAACCCCCGTAATATTCTGGAAAGATGGGGGTGGGCCATGTGAAACAGTAACAGAGGGAGTTTCTGGAATTTCTGCAAAACCATACGATATAATGGATTTATCAAATAAAATCAGATTTGCTTTAGAGAGCAATCTTAAAAATAAAAATAGAAAAGAAATAATAAAAAGTGTTTCTAAATTTTCAGAAAAAGAAATTGGGAAGAAACTTTTAGAAGAAGTTCAAAAATTATTACCAAAATAAACTCTTCTTAGAGGAACTAATTTCCAAAAATTAAATAAAACCCATGAATAAGCGAGAAGAATACTTTTAAAATAATTTGAACCAAATCTAATGAGATTCATTAAAAAATCTCTAGATTTACTAGAACCAACAGAGCTTTTTTCTTTCAAGATTAAAAATTTTCTTGGATCAAATAAAAAAAGTAAATCTAAAATAGGCAAAATAGAAAAATAAAAGAGATTAAAATTTAAAAATACAAAAATAATCCTGTTTTTATTTATCCTGAAAAAATTAGTTATTCTAGAAGTATCTTTTGATTCTGCATGATTTATTAGAGTCTCCCTGCTAGAAATTAACTTCAATCCCTTTCTTTTAATCTTAAAACTAATATCCGTATCTTCGTAAAGATAAAAATAAATGGGATTAAATCCACCGACAGAATTTAAAAGATTTTTCTTAACAAAAAAATTTGCAGTGGAAAGATAATCCCCTTCAATAAAATTATTGTTCTTGTAAATTTTTAAATGTATAGACTCTCCATTTGGCAGTAGTTTTCTTTTTTTGGTGCCTTTTACCAAACCCCCTTCTATCCAAGCCTCTCCACCTATTGCACCGATTTTTTTCAATTTCAAACTTAAACTTACCATCGAAGAAAGGGTTTTTTTATTAAATGCGAAAGAATCATTATCTAAAAACCAAACATATTCCCCCTTAGATATTTTTATTCCATTATTTTTTGCCACACATGCACCCAAATTTTCTTTGTTTGCCAAAATTATTACGCTAGGAAATTTTTTTTGAATCATCTCAACAGATCCGTCGCTGGAATTATTATCCACAACTATAATCTCTTTATTTTTATAATCTTGTTGAAAAACCAAAGCCAAACAATTTTCCAAATCTGTTTTTCTATTCCAATTAATTATTATGATTGATACTAACGATTTATAATTCATCATGTATTTTAAATATATCCAAAAGTTTATCTTTGTCGTGAGTCATAGAGTTTATTAAATTGCAAGAATGTATGCACGAACAAGATCGAATTTTTTCTCTCATTTTGTTTGCTTTTTTAGAACTCCATAATTTATAAAAATCATAGTTAAATTCCTTCAAGTTGGCGAAGGGCTTTGTCATCTCGCATAAAGACACATCTCCATTTGGGAATATTACCGCGTCGTAATTTCCAGCAACACATTCCATAATCCTTTTCCTAGTGTTTAATATTTGATACGATAATTTTCTTTCCATTTTATTAATTCTAATTTGAAGATCATTATCTTTTAATCTGCCATCCAACCTTTTGTTTAATTCCCCCATCTTGTCCAGTGGTGGTATGGATGTTTTTTTATTTCTCTGAAAAAAACCCTGAACAATTTTAGGGTCTATATTATAAACTTCATTGCAACTACGAAGATATTGAAATCTGTGGGGAAGACTCCAGTGCCGATTATTGTAATCAAGGAGATTTAAAATTTCTGAATAATTATCTGTTGATATTGTTGTCAATATTGTTGGTTGAAATCTTTTATTTTTTATTCTCTTTAATAGTCTTATAGTATCTTCATATCTTAAGAAAATATTTTTTATCCCACGAATTTTAGAAGAAGTTTCTTCCATTCCGTCGATAGATATATTAACATCAACAAAAAGGTTAGTTTCTTCAACAATCTTCTTGACAGTTTTATAAATTTCTTCTGAGAAAAAACCATTGGTGGGAATAACTACTTTTGAAGTTTTATTGTATTTTTCAAAAATTTTACATATTTCAAAAATATCTTCCCGTAAAAATGGCTCGCCCCCTGTGAGCAAAAGTGTCGTCAATGGATGCTTAAGGGATTTTGCTGTTTTTTTTATTTGCTCCAGATTAAGCTCTTCTTTTTTTAATTTATTGAGATTTTTCCAATAAAAACAATGACTGCATCTTGCATTGCATCTATTAGTTACAAAAAAAGTTATTACTTTAGGCGTCTTTAAGGAAATTAAATTTTTTCTTCTTATAAAAAATAAAGAATAAATCATGAACCTTCTTATGAAAGATGGTATCTTACAGACCAAAGGATAAATTCTATTGTTTTGATAAATTTTGTCCAGCATATTAATATAAGAAAAGTGTCAGAAGATTCTTTATTATCCTGCCAACATAACGAATATCTTCTTTTGATTTAATTTTAGATAAAAATTCTCTATAAAAAAGATAGGGATTAGAGTAACGAATCACCCTCATTAGATAAAATTTAATGTAAGTATATTTTCTTATTTCATTTAATTCTTCAGAAGAAAAATATTTGGTTCTGTATTTTGTTTTGATAAAACTACTCGTATCCTCGAATCCTTTTTCAAGAAGCCCCGAGTTCTTAAAATCTTCGTATAATTTTGTTCCCATATATGGCTGTGCAACAAATATAAAAGGAAAATTTATTTTAGATTTTATAATATAATTTATAGAATCTTTAACTTCCTTTTCTTTCTCAAATGGAAATCCTATTATAAAAAATGATGCAACCCATAAGCCAATTTTATGGCAATAATTTATGAGTTCATTAACTTTCTTCAAGTCAATATTTTTGTTAATATATTTTATAGTTTCTTTACAACCAGATTCTATTCCAAAACTTATCCTGTAATAACCTGCTTTTTTCATGGCATAAAGAACTTCCTCATCAAGCGTCCAAAATGCTACTCCCGAAGGAGTATCCCATTTTATATCTAATTTTCTGTGAATTATTTCATTACAAATTTCAATTATTCTTTTTTTATTCAAAGTTAAATTATCATCATTTATTCTAAAATGTTTAACTCCATATTTTCTTGAAAGAAATTCTATCTGATTTACAACTTTCTTTGCGGACATTGCTCTCCATCTTCTTCCCCAAACAGTATGAATTGAACAAAAAACACATTGCCCGGGACATCCTCTACTTGTAATAATATTCGCGGAAGGACTTCTTATTACAACTGCAGAATTATCTGGATGATTAAAATAATCGTTAAAATTAATCAGATGCCATGCAGGCTCAAGTTCATCCAAATCTTCTATTTGTTTTCTTGGACGATTTATTTTAATCTTATTATTCACCATCAATGCTGTCCCATCTATATTTGTTAAACTTTTAGAATTTTGAAATCTTTGAGCAATTTCCAGCATAGTCAATTCCCCTTCTCCAATAACAGCTAAATCAATATTTTTATTTCTTAAAACAAATTCTGGATTTGCCGACGTGTGCGCCCCGCCAACAACAACTAAAATATTTTTATTTATCTTCTTGATTAAATCGATTACATCAAAAGAATCTTTTTCAAACATGGTAAAAGAACAACTAACTCCAATGATATCTGGATTAAAATCTTCTATAAATTCTTCAATTTTCTCTGGATATAATCCGAATCGAATAGTATTTTCATCAACATATTTTTTTAAATTATAATAAAGCGGACAGTCTAAAACCTTGACTTCGAATCCATTTTTTTCCAAAACTCCGGCCATATACAAAAAACCAAGCGGGATCTGGTGATTGGGAAACTGAATTTCTTTTGAAGATGACAAGGGTGATTCTATAAATAAAATCTTCTTTCTTTTAGATAAATTATCTTTCTGCATAATTCCTATAAAAATAGGGTATTTTTAACTATTATTGTCAAAAAGTATAGAAAATGTTTTATAGGATATTTAGAATCCATTAATATGGCTAATCCATTTTTTATAAGGAATTTGAAGAATAAATTATTAGGGGATTACAAGATACTTAAAATTGTTATAAAAGTAATAAATGCCCCCATTATTGGAGATATTTATGATAGGATATATTTTAGATTAATAAGAAAAAAGATAAATAATTCAGACATATTGGTGACTATAGAACCGAATAATTTATGCAACCTCAATTGTATTATGTGCCCTTATAAACGAATGAAGCGGAAAAAAGAAACTATGTCTATGGAATTATTTAAGAAGATTGTTGATGAATCAAAAAAAATAGGGGTTAAAGAAATTCACCTAACGCAATACAACGAGCCATTTACAGATAAAAATATCTTTGAAAAATTGGATTATATAAGAAAATCTGGATTAAAAAGTTCCTTTTATTCTAATGGGACTTTATTAAATGAAGAAATAATTGAGAAAATATTGAAAAGTCCTCCAGACTTGATAAGATTTAGTGTAGATGGTGTAAAAAAAGAAACATTTGAATCAATAAGAAGGGGTGCAAATTTCGAGGAGGTAATATCTGGAATAGAAAAATTATATAAAAGAAGAAATGAAATGGGAGAAAAATTCCCCATAATAGAAGTCTTTTTTACCTTGCTAAAAGAAAATAAAGATGAAAGTAAAAAATTTTTAGAATATTGGAAAGACAAATGTGATTTTGCTTCAATTTATCCTGCAGATTCCAGAGATTCTGGAAAATTTGTTGGGGTAGATTATAAAAAGTTTAAACCATATCCTTGTTTTAACCCAAAAAGAGTTATAATTTTAAGCAATGGGAAGGTTGTTTTGTGTTGTGTAGATATTGACGGGGATGTTGTATTGGGAGATTTGAAAAAACAAGGTTTAAGAGAAATTTTAAATTCAGATAAATATAAGAAAATTCATCTTTCACAAATGAATCGAAGTTGCCAGATACCAATGTGCAAAGATTGTTCAAAATTTTATATTGACTCTGCCTTTCAATGGTGGGTTTATTGAGAATGAATTATCTCATAAACAAAAGCGTCTTCTTTGATTGCTATTAACTTAAATGTTAAATTTCCATAGGTTTTTTCTTGTTTTATGTCTTGTTTATTATTGATGAAATCAATTGTTGTGTTCATAAAAGGAATTTCCCACTTGCTTAATGTAACCTCTCCGGTTTGAGGATTTTGAACATATTCCTCTCCTTCTTTTCTCATCCAATCTGAATGGCCGGGTTCAGAAAAAGAAACTATAATATATTTTACGTTGCTGTTGTTTTTTACTTTATCTAAAAATTCTTCAAAAGTAATTTTATTATTTGGCCTATTCTCGTCTACCAACCCTGCTGGACTTAAGGAAATTCTTTCTGAATAATATGCTGCTTGGGAAACTGGAACATTAATTATGATATCTTCAATATTGGAATTATCTTTTAAAAACAATCCCGCTTCTTTAATTCCCGAATAAGAATTAACTTTATTTTTTATAATCATATCTGCATGTTTATATTCATAATACCCGCCAAAACCAACTAAAAAGATTAATACAATCACTCCAATAGTTTTATAATATTTTCCTATAAAATTTGTAACTAAAAGAGTTCCTTTAGAAATACAAACAAAAGAACCTAAAAGCAGTGGAAAATACCATCGAGGTTCTCCCACTTGTCCGTTTCTATTAATGAAGAAGAATAAAATTAAAGTTAAAACAATAGTTAAAAAAAAGAAAAAATCTGATTTTAATTCTTCATTACCTTCTTTTTTTCTTAAAAATTTAAAACCAATAAATAAATTAAATAATAAGATAAAAAAACCAATCCAAAAAAGCCAAATTAAAACGCTTAGGGCAGGATTGAAAACATTTCCAAAAAAAGCTCCAAATATCTGTAAGGCCGAAAAATCAGGAGAAAATCCAAATGCATCGGAGATTGTAGAAGAAATGTCTAAAGAAGAAATAAATACAAATTTATTGAAGAATAAATATAGCAAACCAGCGAGGACAAGAGAAACCCAATTATATTTGTCTTTAATTAAAGTTTTGAAATCTTTAGTAGCCAACATATAAATCAAGAAAAAAATTCCGAATAAAGCATAACTTTTCCTAATGGAATAAACAATAAACACAAAAAATACTGTTATCAAAATTGAATATTTTGAATTAATTTTTCCAAATATTTTTTCTTTTCTTTCATAACCCTGCCAAAATATATAAATTGAGAGAAAAGCAAAAAACAATGCAGGAACATCTAGTTGAAATCTAAACGATTCAAATAGAATATCCCAAAGAGTAGCCATTAAAAAAGTGGAAATTAATGCTATCTTTTTATCTTTATACATCAAGATACATATTTTGTAAGTCAGATAAACTAAAAGTATCGACGGAATTAACTCTAAAATAAATCTTGAAACTAATTCAGAAGAACTTAATTTTAATAAAGCTGCTGCAAGATATGGAAATAAAGAATTGTGTTTGGGTGTTACAATCCAATCAACATTTCCAATTCCTGCAAGATTTTTTGCATAAGCCATATAATCTGCTTCATCCCACCAAAGGGGCTGGTTTTTTGTAACAAAAAAGAAATATAATCTAATTATAATTCCCAAAATGAAAATTCCGATAAAGATGGCAGTATATTTATTTTTTATCAGAGAAGAAATTTTCTTTTTTGCCTTTTCCTTTCTTTCTTCAATCTCTTTTGAAGTTTCTCCCAATCCTTCCGACATATCGATTAAATCCCCTTTTTCTCCTTTTTCTTCCATTCTAATTTGAATTGTGAATTGTTTTTATTAATTGCTATTTTGTGGTTTCCACTCGTTTCCATGCGTCAGAGTATTTTCTTTTTTTTACATAACTATTAAAAAATAAATTCATCCAAATATAAAATCTTAATGGAAAAAGCCAGAGTGTCCAAAATAATTCTTTAATATTCTCTGGATAAAAGAAGAGTGTGTATCCATCTATAATTTCATTGAAAAAGGTTTTCATTCGAGGTATTCTTTTTAAATCAACATACTTGCCAATATTATCATGAGCTCCAGCAGTTCTTCTCTTTTGTTTTAGGAACTCTGATAATTTAAGAGGATATTTAACATAAACTTTTGCATTCCGAGCATATTTTATTTTGTATCCTTTAAGATAAAACATTATGGGAACTATTGTATCTTCTCCAACATCTAATGGGAATTTTTTTATTACTTTATTTTTAAATGCCCACAAGTATCCGGAACATTCTAAAAATTGATTTTTAATATTTCTTTTCTGTCTCCATCTATCAGCAGAATTACATAGAATATAAGACCAATAACCGAACATAGTGTTTTTTGATTCTAATGATTCAGGACAACCAGCAACACAACCAACTTTTTTATCTTCAAAAAATTTTAATATTTCATTAACGGAATTTTCTGAAACATAAACATCTCCGTCAGTAAGAATAATAATTTCCCCCCTTAATCTTGGAAGTAAAAGATTTAGTGCATAGGATTTTCCTTTTCCTGGATCCTTGAAGAGTTTTATTTTTTTATTATTTTTCTGATGGTGTTTTACTATTTCCCATGTTTGTTTATCTGGAGCAGCCACAATTAATTCATATTTTTCTTTAATATCCTGATTTATAAAAGAGTCTATTGCTTTTCCAATCGTATTTGGTTCGTTGAAGGAAGTAATAACTATTGATATCATTTTAAACCTTATAGCGTATTTTATCATACCAAACTTTAAATTCAACAGGCATTGATCTATAAATTTGCTTTGCAATTTTTTCTCTGAACACGTCGGAGATTCCAATAAAAAATAGAACAAAATAAGTTAAGATTGGATTTTTTAAATTCTCTTTTACTCTTTCTGGTTGAAGAAGATAATTGATTAAAAAATTTGGCATCGCCCCGAATCTTTTTTCAGTTACACTCCCCCTCATTAAATTCAATATTAAAACAAGATACATATTTTTCTTTTTTAAAAGAATATGTTTAGATCTGTCCCAATAATTTAATTTCGCACTCTTCAATATTTGCTTATTTAACATCGGATCATCTCTTGCTTTTTCATATAATCCAGAACCAGGAAAGAAAACTAAATTATTTACTGATAAATAATATGGTTTTGGAATTTTTTGGAGAAGTCTTATCATACTTACAACATCTTCGGCTTTTTCATATGGATTGCAAGTTATAACGTCATACATCACAGTTAATTTATCTTTATATTCATTTATTATTCTTGCTGCATTTAGGACATCAGCGTCGGTTTGATTCCTGAAATAAATTTCTTTGTTTACTCTCTCTGTTCCTTGAATTCCTATTATTATGTCTGTGCATCCGGCATCAACCAAGAGTTTTATTTTTTCATCTGAAATAGTTTTCGGATCCCCAAGACATTTAAACCTCATATTTATTTTTTGTTTATATTTGTCACAGAAATCTTTTATTTGATTTAATGGCCTTAATGAAAATGTGTCATCTCTTATGTCAAAATAATCTAGAGTTTTAAACTTCTTTTTCAAAAAAAGAATACAATTAATTATGTAATCTGAAGAGTGCCACCTTACAATGCTTTTGCACTTTCCTTTGTAAAGTTTGTTAAATAAATTATTGCTACAATAAGTGCAACCATAAGGACAGCCCCTTCCAGTCAAGAAAAAAATTCCTCCAGAAAGATCTTCTTCTTTGAATTTTCTTAGATTACTATTCTCTAAAATATAATGATATTGAACATCATAATCTGCAAAAGGCAATTCATCTAAATTATCTATTACTGGCCTAACTGAATTTTTTACTATTTCATTATTTTTTTTATTTCTAACCCATAAATTTTTTATTTTATCGAACGATTTTTTGTTTTTAATCGCGTTGACTATATCTAAGATTGCTCCTTCTCCCTCGCCAACGCAAACAATGTCGACATATTTTATGCAATGCTCTGGAGAAATTGTTGCATGAACTCCGCCCCAAATTAAAGGCGCCTTAATCTTTTTTTCCAAGAATTTTATTATTTGTATTGCTCTTGGAGCTGTTGAAGCATAGGAACTTATTCCGATTAAATCCGAATTTCTGCAAATTTCTAATAGTTGATTTAATTCTCTTTTTTTATAAAATTTTGAATAATCTTCTGAATAAGCCATAAAAATTATTTTCACGTTGTGGCCTGATTTTTTTAGAACACTTGAAATGGTTCTTATCCCCTGGTCTGAAGGAAATGTGGCCGTGGAAATCAAAGTTATTTTCATATTCTAACCTTAAGAAGATATTTTATAAGGATTACGTATTAAAAGTTTTTCATATTCATCCAGATACCTTCTGGTTATTGTGTCCCAATCAAATTCTTTTGATTTTTCAATATTATTTTTAGAAATTTGTTTTGCTAGATTTGGATTATCTATAATTTTTAAAATATTTTCTTCCAAACTCTTCAAATCTCCATAATTGGAAAAAAAACCATTTTCTCCTTCAGTCATTTCAAAAGGAACACCATTAACTGGAGAGGCAATTATTGGCAATCCAGATGCCATTGCCTCAAACAGAGTAAGTGGAAGTCCTTCCCGATAACTTGGAAGAACATAAACATCTGATGCTTGATACATTTCGGCTATTTTTTCTTTTCCTTTAATTGGCCCTAAGTATTTCATATTTTTGTGTCCTTTTATTAAATTTTTGACTTCCTCTGCTTTTCCTTCGTCAGGCCCAACCCAAAAGAATGCGATATCTTTTCTCTTGTTAGAAATATTAATTGCAACTTGCGCCAACTTTTCTGGTCCTTTTGTTGGATTTAATCTTCCGAAAAATAAAACTAAATTTTTTTCCTTAATTTTATTTTTCTTCTTGAATTGATTATTTTTTATTTTTCTGAATAGAATTTTATCCATGCCATTCGGAATTACTTTTATTTTATTTTCTTCAGAATATTTCTTGAGAATATCTAATTCCCAGGGTGTTATGGCAATGATTTTGTCTACAAAATTAAAGGAAAATTTATTCACAAAGAAATCATTTAATAATAAAAATGGTTTTAAAATATTTGGACGAAAAGACGAATCCGTCCAAGGGCAATGAGTAGTGTGTATATGTTTAAATTTTCTTATTCTAGAAACAAGCCCCACAAACAGAATATAATCATGTCCTGAAACATGAGTATGCACAATATCAAATTTCTCTTTAAATAATAAAAGTTTCCATAACAATGACGGCCAGACAAAAGTATTTAGTGAAAGTCGTGCCCAATAAGGTAATCGATGAACATGAATTCCTTCAATTGTTTCTTCTTTTAATTTAATCCTCTTATTTTTATCAGAATCACAACAAAAAACATGAACTTCATGCCCATCTTCAACTTGCCTTTTTGCCAATTCATACATGACTTGTTCTACACCCCCAAAAGTCGGAAAGAAGAACATATTTATGTGAGCGATTCTCATACTCTTTCCTGAATTTCTCATTAAAAATCTAAAAAAAAGAAGAGTTTAAAAGATTAGTGTAGTTGAGTTATGTTATATTGTGTTAATCACTTTTTTTGAACTTGTAAGACTTAATTTCTCTTATAATAAATAGCAAATACAACAATATAAAATACAGATTCTAGAATTCCCAATATATACTTAATAACAAGTGGCGGTTGAATTATCAAAAGGGCATAAATAAGAGCAATAATATTTGCTATAAAAAAGATGATAAATAACCATATACTTACTCCCTCAGTACTCTTCCTCTTTAAAGTTTTAACTATTTGAGGAACTAATGCAACTGAAAACAAAATTGTCGCTGTCCAGCCAAGTAATTGTGTTAATTGCATTGTGTAAATAAAATTTTGATTAGCTGTATCCCAGTGCTCTTAATTTTTCCATTATGGTCTCTCGTGCTACCCCCCTTCCTGCTCTTTCATGCGCATTAGGATCTTTATTGATGGACGTACATTCCATACAACCTAAAGAAGTATATCCTAATTTATATAATGGATTACATTCTATTTTTTCTTGCTTAATATATTGCATAACATCTTGCGGTCTCCAAAATAATATCGGATGAACTCTCACATGTTTCGGACTTGCTCGAGGGGAAAAAATAGTTTCTTTTGCTCTTTCCTCATGTTCTACTCCCCTAATTCCAGTAATTAGAGCATCCAGTTTTAATTTTTCAACTCCTCTCCTCATAGGTTCTATTTTATGGTACTCACAACAGACTTCTGTAAACTCCGGAGTTTTCAATCCAAACTTATCAATAAATTTTTTTACTTTATCTTCGTCTGCCTTGAAAGTATAAAAATTTGTAAGCTCCCATTCTCTTTTTACTTTTTCCAAGAATTCATAAGTTTCTTTGTGGTCGTGCTGCGTGTCTGAAAAAAGAACAGGAAGGTCACTTGGAAATTCTTTTAAAATTAAATGCAACAAAACTAAACTATCTGAACCACCACTAAAACCAATTCCAACGTTATTATATTTTTTCTTGGCTTCTCTAATAATTTCCAAAGATTTTTCAATTTTTTCTGAAAGGGGCAAATCCAATAACTCTCTAACTTCTGGCCTCATTAAGTCTTCACACTTTTTTGTTCTAAACTCTTTTTGAAATCTTTGTTCAATCATTATGTATAATTATAGATAATTATGGTTTATAAACTTTTATATCTTGAAGAATACAATTAAATATAACCTAATTTTTTTAGCCTGTTACTGATTTGAGTTCCATCTTCTTCGGACAAAATTTGCCTTAGAATAAACGCGATGTATGCTGATACCGAAGGCATTCCTGTTCCTTTAATTTTCTTTTTTACTTTTTCTATTAGAGGTAAGGGAAGAGAAATTGTTCCATATTTAACTTGTATCTCTTTTGCTTTTTTCTTTTTCATAATCATATATAATTGTAACAGTTATTAAAGTTTACTGATTTTATTTGTAACATTTATTTTATCTATATTAAAGATATACAATCTTTAAAAATACTGAAATATAAATTAAATAATACAAAAAATGGAAAACATAGCAATTATTATAATTGACGCATTGAGGCCAAAGAATCTTAGTTTATTTGGATATGAAAAAGAAACTGATAAAAACTTAAAGAAAATAGCTGATGAGGGAATTTTATTCAAGAAGTTTTTTTCTGTTTCGAATTCAACTTTTCCCTCGATAACTTCTTTGTTTACAGGAAAATATCCAAACAACCACGGCATAATTCATCAAGCACCATATGCAACTGACGAAGAATATGAAAAAATAGAGAGAGAAAAATTCTGGCTTGTTAATTTCTTAAAAGAAAAAGGTTACAGAACAATCGCAATTGACTGGATTGGATTATGGTTTAAGGAGGGATTTGATTATTATGGAGAGAGAAAAGAAGCATTTTATAAAAAATTTACAAAAAATTCTTTGGCGAAAAAAATCTTATTAAATCTTCCAAGCTGGGCGTATAAATTTGGGAAAAGTTTTGTAAAAAAGAAAAATGAATCCTTGTTTCCTTCTGCAAAAGAAATGGTAGATGTGGCAATTTCGCAAATTAAAGAATCAAAAAAATTGGAAAAACCTTTTTTTCTGTTTATGCACTTTGAAGATACCCACTTTCCATATCCAAACGTTCCAAACCCCGAACCAAGCGGAGATAACGACATTGAAAAAGTATTAGAGAATATCAAATCACCCCCCCAAAGAGAATATTTCAAAAAAAGAATTGTTGATATTGAACTTAAATCAATTAAAGATATGAAAAATAAATATGACTTGGCCATAGAGGGAATAGATAATCAAATTGGAAGACTAAGAGAATTTTTAATGAAAGATAAGGAATGGGAAAATACTTTATTTATCATCTTATCAGACCATGGAGATTCTTTGGATGAACATGAAATTTATTTTAGCCACGCCGGGCTTTTTGACGAATCAGTTCACGTTCCTTTAATAATAAAAATTCCAGGATTTGAAAAAAAAGAAATAAGCGAACTTGTGCAAACTGTTGATATTGCTCCAACTATCTTAGATAGATTTAACGAATCAATAGAAGATTTTGATGGTAAATCTCTTCTTCCTTTAATTAAAGATGGAATTCCATTAAGAGACAAAGTATTCTTATTTGATGGTTTGGCAGAAAATATAAGAGCAATAAGAAGCAAAGATAAAAAAATAATTATTGCAGAAGGAAATAAATGTAATTTATGCAAATCGGAACATCATAAAAAATACGAAGAATATGATTTAAAAAAAGATCCCAGGGAATTGAATAATATATACAAAGAAAAAAAGAAAACAAAATTGAAATAAATTATCCTTGTTTTTCCCTTTTAATTCCTAAATTATATATTTTCTGAAGAAAAACTGGATGAGATAGATAAGTAATATGCCTCCATCTTAATGTGAACATTTTTTTAATACCAAATTGATTTGATGGTTCAAAAATTTCTAAAACTTTTCTCCAGCCAAATACATCGCTCGGTCCCAAAGATAAGATCTTAAACCAATAACTTCTCAGCACTTCTTTAGGAGTATCTAAACTTAAGGAATAATTTTCATCGAAATCTAAAAATCTCCTGTCCTCTTCTTCAAAAATATCTTTTTTAATTAAATTATTTTTAATGGCATAATCCCATACAGGGGTATTTGGAAGAGGAGACATTTGAGCAATAACAAACCTGTCATGAATATATTTTTTTATAAATTCATAAGTATCTTTTAAATCTTCTTCTGTTTCATAAGGCATTCCAATCATAAACGCACCTAATGGTTGTATTCCATATTCTCTGCAAAGTTCTATTGCTTTAATATCATCCTGCAAGGTTATACTATCTTTAAGATATTTTAACATTCTTTCACTTCCAGTTTCAATTCCAAAACTTACTTCAACAACATTTAATTCTTTTAACAACAAAGCTATTTCTTCATCAAAACAATTTCCTCTTCCAAATACCTTGAATTTTATTTTTCCTAATATTTTTTTCCTTTTCAATAATTCTATTATTTGCCTTAATCTTGGTTTATTCATTGAAAATAAATCATCATATATTTGAATAATTTTGTAATGATATTTTTTATACAATATTTCTATTTCTTCGGTAACTCTTTCTGCTGAAAAAAATTTAACACACCTTCCCCAAAATTTTACTGAACTGCAGAAAGAACAGGAATATGGGCAACCCCTACTTGTAAACATTAATCCCGTTGGTTCAAATGTATACTTGTTTGAAAACGAAGGAAAAGAATAATAATCCATATTTAATAATTCTCTTGGTGGAATTGGCGTATCATCAAGATTTTCAATTCGTTCTCCATTGCCGGTATTATAGAATCTTCCTTTATATTCAAAAGCAAAGCCACTTATTTTTTTTAATTCATTAAAATTTATCCCATTATTTTTTTCTATATTTTCTAATAATTTTTTAAAGGTAATTTCTCCTTCTCCTAAAACTCCAATATCAAATGGTGAATTTTCAATGGTGGTTGGACAATTAGTAACATGAATTCCACCTAAAACAAATATTCCTTTAGAATAAAATTTTTTTATTTCAACAGCTAATTTTTTTACTTTCCAATGATGTGGACTTGTGGAAGAAAAACCAATAACATCTGGTTTTTCATTTAGTATTCTCTCAATTATCCTCTCCTTAGGAATTTGGTCTAAAATTTTTATATCCGCTTTCGGTATATATTTCTTAATGTAGCCTGCTATGTAAGCCAACCCCAATGGCGGAAATGGATAAAGAAGATAATCTGGATTTATCAAAAAAACTTTCATAATTTTTATTTCTGAACCAAGTATTTAAGTTTTATCATATTCTTTAGTACAAAAAGATTTTTATAATGAGTGTCGTTGGTTTTAAGATGGTTATAGAAAATGAATTGCAAATAGAATTCAGATATCAGTTACCAATTTTATTAAGAAAATTAGGGCTCGTAGATGTTGGTGTAGAGGTGGGTGTTCAAACTGGAGTTTATTCAGAAATAATTTTGAGATTAAGCAATTTAAAAAGATTGTATTCTATTGACTGCTGGAAGAGTTTCGAGGGATATAAAGACATTGCAAACAAAAATCAGATAAAACAATATTATTATTATCTGAAAACAATAGCGAGATTGTTTAAATTTGGAAAGAGAAGCAGAATTCTTAGAAAATTTTCAAAAGATGCTGCAAGATTGTTTAGAGGTAATTCATTAGATTTTATTTATATTGATGCTCAACATTCCTATGAAGGATGCAAAGAAGATATAGAATTGTGGTGGCCAAAATTAAAAAAAGGCGGAATTTTTGCAGGGCATGATTATGTTAATGGAAAACTTCTTGAAGGAGAATTTGGTGTTAAAAGAGCTGTTGATGAATTTATTAAAAAAGAAAAACAAAAATTATTTGTGGTGAATGCTAAAATAAGAAATGATTCAAAATGGCCAACATGGTATCTAGTAAAAAATTGAATCTTGATTGCGGAGAAGATTATAAACAAGGATGGATTAATTTAGACTTCAGGAAAAATGTGAATGCCGACGTTAAGCATGATCTGAATAAGTTCCCATATCCATTCAAAGAGAATTCCTTTGAGGAGATATTGTTAAAGATGATTTTAGAACATTTAGATAATCCTATAAAAGTTTTAAGAGAAGTTATAAGAATATCCAATGACAATGCAAAAGTAACAATAATTGTTCCACACGCATTTTCATATGCTAACAATACAGATATACAGCACAGGAGCAGATTCACAGAAAACTCTTTTGAAGAAAAATTATTAAAAGAATATGGATTGGGGGAGGGGTTGAGTTTGGTGAATAAGGAATTCTTATTTCCTGTAAATAAATGGAAAAAATATATTCTATTTAAGGGATTTTTAAAAATCTTTTTTAATGGCATCTATGATGATTTATTATTTGAATTTCAAATAAAAAAATAAAACTCTTCTTGAATAAAATAACAAAAATGAAACAAAAATTAAGAATAAAGAAAATACAGAAATCGAAGATTTCTGTCCTTACAAAACAAGAAGTTTTGAAAGTAGGGAATTCTCTAATTCTCATTTTTGGGAAACATAAAAAATGAGAATAGCTATATTTGAGCCATCCAGAAAATTTGTTGGTGGAGGACAGAAAGTTATTGCCAAAATAGCAGAGTATTTATCTAAAGAGAATGACGTAGAATTATTTACACAAAGATATCCTCAAGAAGATTTAGATTTCGGAAAAACAAAAATTACATTAATAAAACCAAAAACAAGTTTCTTGGCTCCGATTGCATTTTTATTAAAAAAAGTCCGAGGATTTGATATAGTGATTCTTGGAGGATTTCCTGCAAATTTAGGGAGTATCAGAAATAAAAATTGTGTGACCATATGTTATTCTCCAACTAGAGTGTTTTATGATTTACGGGACCATCTAATTAGAAATTCAAATTCCATAGATAAATTGAAAATTATAATAAAAAATATTTTCTTAAAGAAAATTGACTTTCTTGCTTCCCAGAAAACTAAAAAGATTTTTGCGATTAGTAAAACTAGTCAAAAAAGAATTAAAAAATATTACAAAAGGGATTCAATGATAATTTATCCCGGCGTGGATATTAAAAAATTTAAAACCGGAAAATATGGAAATTATATTCTTAGTGTCGCCAGATTGGTTAGTGCAAAGCGCGTGGATGTGCTAGTTAAAAGTATGGATTATATAAAAAATAAAAAAATAAAAATGTATATTGTTGGTGATGGAAGGGAAAAGGAAAATATTAAAAAATTAGCATCAAGAAATTCAAATATAAAATTAATTGATTACGCAAATGATTCAGAATTAATTGAATTATATTCTAACTGTCTTGCAGTAGCATACATACCCATAAACGAAGATTTTGGACTTGTCCCGGTTGAGGCGGGAGCATCTGGAAGAGCAACTATTGGAGCAGACGAAGGAGGATTAAGAGAAACAATCATTAATGGAAAGACGGGATTTTTAATAAAAAAGGTGACCCCAAAAAATATAGCTGAAAAGATAGATTATTTTATAAATAATAGAAATTTTGCTAAGAAAATGGGGGAAAATGCAAGAGAGCACATAAAGAAATTTGATTGGAAAATTATATTGGAGGAATTTGATAAAAATTTAAGGAGGGTGTTTAAATAAAAATGAATTACGCAATAACCGGGCATAGAGGATTGATTGGAGAATATCTAAAAAAAAGATTGGACAGCGAAGGGCATAGGTGTGTTCTCAATATAGATCAAGATGAAGGATTTAATGTTGTTGATTTGATGTTTAAAGAAACTAAATTAAATGATAAGATAGATATTTTCTTTCATCTGGCTGCACAATGCAAGATTAATGAATCAATAGCATCTCCAATGTTAGCACATAAAAATAATGTCGACGGAATAATTGCGGTTTTGGAATTTTGTAGAAAGCATAATATACCCAAAATAGTTGTTGCTTCTACATCTAGAGTTTTATCTCCTGAAAGAAATCCTTATGTTGCAAGCAAGATTTACGTCGAAGAATTGACAAAAGCTTACAGCGATTGTTATGGAATAAAATATCTCATTGTCAGACCATCTACAGTTTATGGGCCGATGTTTGACAAGACAAGTAGATTAATGAATAATTTTATCACTGCTGCATTTAAAGGAGAAGACTTGTTAATTTATGGTGATGAAACTAAAACACTAGATTTTACCTATATTGATGATTTCGTAGAAGGAATAATGATTGCAATTAAAAATGATTGGAACAGAGAATATAATATTAGTGGAGAACAAGAAGAATTAGTATTAAATGTAGCAGAAAAAATAATAAAAGAAATTGGAAGCGAGAGTGAAATAAGATTCCTTCCTCCAGAAAGAGCGCAACCGCAAAAAGTAAGTATAGATATTTCTGCTCTAAAAAAAATTGGATATTTCCCGAAGATAAATATAGGGGAAGGAATTAAAAAGATGATTAATTGGTATAAAAATAATCCTAAAGCAATTGAAATGTATGAAGATAAGGGAATGAAATATTACAACGGGGGGGAATAATTTCCTATTTCCTTTTTATTTTTTCAAAATCTTTAGTCATCTTTTTTAATCTTTCTTCAAAAGACATTGCAGGATAATGTTGAATAATTGGATTTGGGTGTTCATCTAATTTAATTAAACTATCCCATTTTAAATCAAGCCATTTAACTTTTTTTAGATTATGTTTATATTTTTTATCTTGTGAAAAGTTCTCTTGTGATTTTTTCTTCAGTCTTGATCTGTTGTTTATTTTGAAAAAATATTTTACCTTGCTTAAAATCTTAGTTGCAATATTTTTTAATTTGAGTCTATATAAGATTCCTGAAATAAATAGTTTCCAAGGACGATAATCAATTATATCTTTAAAACCTAAAAGCTCGTCGACGGCTGCATTTTCCCACCAATTGTGATAGGTATATTTCTTAAGATTCCACGTATCTTTTAAGAATTTTTTAGACCATTCGCTGTTTCTGATTAAAAATGCTCCAGTTAACGGAATATCAAATCCCGGGTAATTCGTTTTTACAAGATAAAAATCCTTGTCTGGTTCTATCTCTTGCCGAATATCCTCGTCAAATCTAAAAAATAATGTATCTGAATCTATCCAATATATAAAATCATATTTTTTTGGGTCGTTCAATAATCTTTGTGTGATTAATATTTTATTCCAGGCCGGAGGTCTGTTTGATTTTATCTCGTTAAAAAGTCTGATATCAAAACCATATTTTTTGGCATACTTTTTCATACCAATCAAAGAAAGTTTTCCTATTTTCTCAAAATTCTTATCAAAATGTGTAGTTATACAAACAGAATATTCCTTATAAGAATGTTTTTTCATAATTTGGAATGAATGACTTCTCTTTTAAATATAATGGTAAATGCAATTATCGGATATAAATATATTTAAAGAGAAAAATAAACGATAAGAATATGGTGAAATCACTTGAAAAAGAAGATATAATTTCTCTTAAAAATGAAAAAGAAGCTGAAAATAATTTGAAAAAAATAAGTAAGAAAATTTTATTTATTTATCGAGCAGAGGATAGAGAGTCCTTGGGTATAGAATATCTTTCTTCAGTTCTTAAGAGTTCTGGACATAAAACAGACCTCCTTATTTATTATGAGAAAAATAATTTTAGAAATAGATTGATTAAAAGAATTAAGTATTTTAATCCAGATTTTATTTGTTTTTCAGTTGTAACGGATAATTATCATTGGGCTTCTGAAATAGCTAAACTTGTTAAAAAAAATACAGAAACACCGATTGTCTTCGGAGGAATACAGGTAACTTCTTGCCCTGAAGAAGTGATAAACAGAGATTTTGTTGATTTTATTGTCATAGGAGATGGAGAATATGCTCTCTTAGAATTAGTTGAAAATCCGAAAAAAGAAAATATAAAAAATGTCTGGCTAAAAAAAAATGGAAAGATAATTAAAAACCCATTAAGACCCTTAGTTGATTTGAATTCTCTACCTTTTCCAGATAAAGAACTTTTTTATAAAGAAGCTCCTTACCTCAAACACCAATATATGTGTATGACTAGCATAGGATGTCCATTTAATTGTTCTTTCTGTTTTAACTGCCATTTAAAAGAATTATATAAAAATCAAAAATGGTTTAGGAGATTAAATGTTGAAAGAATTATTAACCAATTAAAAATAGCCAAAAAAAAGTTTAATTATTCTAGTATAAGATTTGATGATGATTGTTTTACTGCAAATAAAGAATGGCTAAAAGAATTTCTGAAAGAATATATAAAAGAGATAAATGTCCCGTTTAATATGGCCTCTCATTCTATTTTTATCGATGAGGAAATAGCTTCTTTGCTTAAAAAAGCAGGGTGTTTAGAAATAGAAATTGGTGTTCAGTCGCCAATAGAAAGAATAAGAAAAGATATATGCAAAAGAAACGATAGTAACGAATTAATTATAAATGCTGTAAAAAAAATAAAAAAACAGGGATTAGAACTTAACATAGACCATATTTTTTGTCTCCCGAGTGAGAAAATAAGCGATTATCAAGAAGGGGGTGGGTTAGATTTTTATATAAATTTAAGACCGACCAGAATGACCAACCATATATTGCAATATTATCCAAATACAGAAATGGTTGAAATTGGGAAAAAATATGGAGAAATAACAGAAGAAGATGTGAAAGAAATCATAAGGGGGGATTATAAAAATACAACATTTAATATGTATAAGATTGACCCAAAAAAAGTCAGAAAGATTGATGAAAGATTAATCGCTATTTCTAATTTTTTATGCTGGACTCCAATATTGCCTTTAAGTTTTAACAAATTTATACTTAAAAGAAAATTATATTTTAAACTATTTAATAGCCAAGTATTTAAAACATTAAATAAATTAACTTTAATAATTCCTTATTTTTATTCATTGGAATTAATGAGATATTTTTGGTTTTCTAGAAAATCTAGAATGTTATTCCATGTTTGCAGAATAAGAGCAAGGAATGAGAGATAGATTAAAATTTTGACGAAAAATTATTCCATAAGTTATATAAATAAAATTAGGGGAATATTAAGAATGGTATATATTACACACAAGAATAAGGAAATCTTAAGATTGATTAAAAAGTATAATAAAGAAGAAGAGATTAAAATTTTAGATGTTGGGGCAGGAGAAAAGCCGTTGGAGAAATTTCTTCCTGAGAATATAAAATATTCCTCGCTGGACATTGATCCTAAAAGAAATCCGGATATTGTTGCAAATCTGGAAAAGAAACTTCCAATAAAGGATAGGAGTTATGATTTTGTTATCGCCAGCGAAGTCTTAGAACATACAATTTATCCAAAAAAAATCGTCAAAGAATTAAAGAGAATAACAAAAAATGGCGGTTTTATAATAATCAGCATGCCAAATGAATATAATCTTTATCTGAGATTAAAATTTTTTTTAGGAATACAAAATAATACAGAGATTCCCTTTAGAGAAGATTTGTATCGAAATCACATACATAAGGCAAGGGTTAAGGATTTATTAAAATTTTATAAAGAAGAATTTAATGTGAATGAAATCGTTTATTCTTGGGATAGTTTTTCCGATAGAAAATTCTTACAGAAAATAGACAGAATTATATACCATTTTTTAATGCCCGTTTCGAAGAATTTATTTTCTAGGAGTGTAATTATGATTGGAAAAAATGATTAAATCTCTTGAAATTCAAAATACTCCTTAAAACAACAAAATCATTTTTATCCAAACAATTAGTAATGAGGATTAATAAAATATACACTGATAAAAATAAGAACCCCAATAAGAACATGCTTAGAAAATTAATAAGAATTATCTTTCTAGAGTAAAATAAAAGTATCGTAGGTATTAATGAGATAAATAAGATTTTAAACATTTTTCTTCTTATTGGAATAATCGAAAGATAATATTTAGTCTCAATTATTAGTGCTAGGCCCAATAAAACTTGTGTTATTGTTGCAGACATGGCTGCCCCAGTTATTCCATATCTTGGGACCAGAAAAATGTTTAACAAAAAATTAAGTATCGCAGCAAAAATAATATTTATCATAATTAATTTTGATTTTCCTTTCATGGATAAAAGGTTATCTGAGATGTAAATTGTTGAACATGCAATAAATGTGCCTACAGATAATATTCTCAGAGCTGTCTCTGCAATAATATATTCCTTACCGAACAATAAGTTAATAATTGCTCCTGGAAAGAAAAAGAGAATTATGAAAAGAGGTAGATTGAGGATAAATATCCATTTTCCAAGTTGTTTGCTTAATTCTTTAATCACATTCAAATTCTTTTTTGAATATTCTCTAGTTATTAATGGGAAGAATAATTGAATAAAAAGTTCTGGGAAAAAACCCAATAAAGAAGCTAATGGAACCGCGGCATTATAAAATCCAACCTCTAATGCACCTTTAAAATACCCTATGGAAAAAGAACCTATCCAGAAAAAAATAGTGTTAACTACTCCAAAAAACATTATTGGCCAAGAATAGACTAAAAAATCTCTTCTTAGTATTAACTTATTTTTCTTTTTTAATTTACTTTTTTTAAAGATTGTTGGAAAACTAATTCTGCAGAAAATATAAGACGCAACCAACATTCCCAAAATCCCAATGGAATAAGAATAAGAAATAGAGTTCAGACTAAAACCCAGATAAATTAAAACCAGAAGAGAAATTGGCTTTAGAATATTTTGAAGTATATTGAGTATAAAAGAATACCAAGAAATTTTTTCGTATGCCCGAATAATGGATAAAAAGAAAGTTGAGAAGATAAATAATGGAATTATAAAACTAAAAATTTTAAGAAATGGTACTAGATTTGAATTGTCAAAAATTTTCGAAGAAATTATATCTGCCAATGAAAATAATATTATAGAGGCAAAAATACTTGAGACCAACAAAAATTTTATTGAAAAAGAAACTAAATATTTTATCTTTTGTGTATTTCTCTCTCCACGATACAAGGAGACAAATCTTAAAATTCCCCTGTCAAACCCAAGCATAGGAAAAAGAGTAAAGATAATAAATATTGCGAGAGCTAAAGAGAAAACTCCATAAATTTCTGGCCCAAAAAATCTAGCGATAATAAAACGATAAACATAAAAAAGAACCTTAGAAAGGAAGAGTCCAATAAATACAACGATAGAAGATTTTACCAATAATTTTAGCCCCTGATTCAAATCTTCTTCTTTTGTTTCTTCCATAGTTTAATAACCATCAACACTAGCAATCCATTCTCCTTTCTTATCTTTAATAGCAGAAATATGATGCATGCCCCGTTTATTCCATTTTTCACATCCCTTTAAAATTGGTTTATTGCCTATTCTCTTTTCTTCATAATCTTCTTTTGTTAATTTTGTTATCTCAAAGGCCCATACCTGATTTCCATAATTGGATTCATCGTCTTGGGCAAATCTAATAATTTCTTTATTATAAAAGACTACATTTCCAGCGGGTCTGGCAATTGATGAATCTCCGTCGACAATTGGGCTTTTTTTATGTTCTTTCCATGGACCTAAAGGAGTGTCGGAATAATATAATTTTAAAACAGAATTGTTTTTTGTTTCTGTAAAAAGCCACCATAAATTAGCATAATAGAAAATTGTTGAGTCCATAAATTCTTTTCCATGAAGAATTTCTTTTACAAAATCCCATTGATATGGGAATTCTCTTGCTTTGTAAAGCCGAAGGGATTTGATTTTACCTGTCTCAGGCAACATATAATATTCTTCCTTCCATTTAAAAACATGGGGATAAGATAAATGAAATTTTTCTTTCAAGATAATCTTTTCATAACTCCAGTTAACAGCGTCTACGCTTGTGGCCAGAGCAATTTCTCCCTTTTCTGTCTTAGAATTAAATGCTTCAAAAAAAAGATAATATTTTTCTTTTTCTTGTATGAGAAACGGATCTGCTACGAATTTTGCATTAATGTCATTTACTTCCTTGAAAGAAATGACCGGATTCGAAGTTCCATTTCCAGTTAGAGTTAACGGAGATTTGGATTTGTATATTCCAATGGACCATTTATTTGGACAAATTTTCTCGAGTTCATAACTTTTCCATAAAATAAATAATCCAAAAAGACATGAAAAAGAAAAGATAAAAATAGATATTAAAATACTAACCGAATATAAAATTCCGGCAAAAGCAAACGAAGAAGAAATTAAAATTAAAATTAAAATTACCTCAAATAAATTTACCTTTGATGAAAAAAATCCTTTCTTCTCGTAAAAAGAATATCTCCTATATATTAAAAAGATAAAGAAGACAATTAAAAGAATAGAAAGGTTAATCAACAGAATAAGATAAATCAACTTCATCTGATCCAATGAAATAATATATTTATTTGCAAAAATTAACACCAAAACCAAGATTATAAATAGAAATATTAGAAAAAATATTCCCTTCTTTCTACTTATATAAAAATTTCGGTTCTCCACAAAAAAGTAGATTAACCCCATTATTTAAATTTATTTAAGGAAAACTACATAAATTTATAAGAAACATAAACCTCCAAAAAATATGGATGGACAAAAATCAAAGATATTTGATAGGTTCCTTAATTTTGTACTTAGAAAGAGAAATCTTTATCTAATTTTGATAATTTTAATTGCATTAGTTCTTAGAATTACCATAGCCTCCAATGTATATCCTCTTGCAGATGAAATGAATGTTGCAGTGAGATCTATAAATATCCATAATTCCGGAACAATGAATTCTATAGATGAAAGTCACAGCTTTTATTTTTTAACTGAAATAGGATATAAATTAACTGGCTACATAAATCTTATTACAGCAAGAGCACCATCCATATTATTTGGAATATTATCAATCTTATTGATTTATTTAATCGTTCTTAAGTTATACAGAGACGAAAAAATAGCATTGGTTTCTGCGTTTCTTGTTGCGATATCTGGATTTCAAATAAGATACAGCCTAGCTGAAATGGATATCACCATGGCTTTTTTTGTTCTTCTTAGTTCTTACGCATTCCTCTCAGCAATTTATGACAAAAAAGATTATATGTATTATATTTCAGCGTTATTTTTAGGATTGGCTATAGCAACCAAAACTTTTGCAGGAGTATGGGTTTTGAGTTATCTTGCATTCGGAATTTTTTATATTTCTAAGAATAAAGAATATGGGAAGGAATATATTGGTAAAAAAGGATTAAAAATAATTTTAATTTGTTTTTTTATTGTTCTAATTAGTTTGGTTCCTGTAATTATTGCGAACTATCTTTTATACAAAGACAGGGGAATTGTAGATTTTCAAATAGCGAGATATCTGAATATAAACAAAGAATATTATGCAGGTATTAGCGGCATTGAATCTCCATTTTTATTAAGTCAAATTTTTACTGGAATGAAATCTGGAATTAATACATTTTGGATTTTAGACCCTGCAATAAGTGTGTTAGCGATTCTTGGATTCATATTAACCTTTAAAAAATATAGGGAAGCTAATATTTTTTTGTTCCTTTGGTTTTTGTTTACTTTTTTATTTATTTCTGGAACTGCCTGGTTAGAAACTCATTTTGTTTATAACACGCTTATTTTTTCTATTTTTTCTGCATTATTTATAGTTAATTTCGACAAAATGTTATTGAAAAAAGGGGTTAAATTTTTCATTCCAGTTGCATTAATTTTAATTTTGATGATAAATTTGTGGATTCTTGCTCCCCATTTGACAAGTAAAACGGCAATTTCAAAAATGAGAAGTTATACCATCGAGAATATTGAAAAAGATAGTTTAGTTATTGTTGATCAAAGAATTTTCAGAGGAAGAACTGCATTTATATTTAATGATAGATATTATTTAGAAGCAGCTTATTTACCACAAATTATAAATCAATTTGGTTCTAGTTCGGTAGAAAAAGTTCGAGTCAAAACTTACTTTATAGAATGTTTAAAAGATGATTGTGGTTGGGGAAATATAAAAGACCAACCTGAATTAAATAAAAGCATGGAGGATTTAATAAAAACATTCCAAGGTATTTCTTCGGAAAAGGCAACTATCTATGCGGGTGGCGGGGGCGATGAAAAAAAAGGTGAACCTTATTTTAAAATTTATGAAACTGCAATTGAATTAAATCCCGCAGCATTGAAAGCAACCGAACAAACCCATGTTCACTTTTTTTATCCGGTTAATTGGAAAGGGGAAATTTATGATAAGTACAATGTAAAAAATTCCGTGGATGGGATTGCAAATGAAATTGGGTTCTTTATTTTTTATTTAACAATCTTATTAGAGATTTTATCTCCTTTTATACTAATCTGGTTTTTTAAAAGAGAAAAGATTAATCCAAATTAAAATACGACTGATGAAGTAAAAATGAAATTTTTTAAAAATTATCTTAATTATAAGGTAAGTGCTCTTTTAAAAGAACATAATTTTAAATCTCCGATATTGGAAGTTGGATGTGGGACAGGGGAGACATTAGAATTATTAAATAAAAACTACAAAATCGAAGGATTGGATTTTTCAGAACATGCAATAAAAAAATGCAAAGAAAAAAAATTGAATGCGCGAGTTGGAGATTTTTTTGAGAATAAAAAAAAATATAATTCTATTATTTGCCTGGATGTTATAGAACATGTAAAAGAAGATTCTAAATTTATACGGCATATAAACAAATGTTTGAATAAAAACGGGAAATTATTTGCTTTAGTTCCGTCGGGAAAAATGATGAATGATGACGTGGGATATGGACATTATAGAAGATATTCTAAAGAAGAGATAATCAAAAAGATAGGGGGAGCAAACTTTAAAATTGAACATGCAGAAATGTTTGGCTATCCCTTTCTTCATTATTTGAGAATCGCCATGAATTATTTAATTTCGGGAAAGGAAGTTGAAAAAGAAGAAAAAGAAGAAAAAACAAAAAAGAGCTCTTATGAGAGTTTATTTGATAAAAGTTTTTTTAGCAAAATTGCTGATTTTTTTAACAACAGCAAGATTGTCCTTAAATTCTTATTATTGCAAGATTTTTTTATTAACCGAAACAAGGGGCTCGCAGTGATTGTTATTGCTAGGAAGATTTAGAGTTAAGAATATAATTCTTTTCTTATCTAGTTAATGAATTTAATTTCCCTAAATTTGTCGTTGACTATAAATATTCTTTTTACGAGCATTAAGTATCTTCCCCATAAATGCAGTTAATCCATAAAAAGAAAATTTAGGATTATTTCCGTAGGTTAAGGCATGGAAGGGGTGTATTGTTTCCATATAATTTTGTATTGCTTTAGTGTCTCCATCTTTAATATTTAGAAAATCTAACTTAAGTGCTTGAAAAGTTACTCCTTCATGCATCTGTTTAACAATTCCCCGAATTATATCGGGTTCTGAACTAAAAGGAATAAAATCTGCCATGTCAGAAAATACTTTTGTTGCACACCATAATCCTCTTTGCATATGCCCTACTTCTGTAAATAATCCAATATCATGAAATTTTTTTGGGATAATTTCATTTGCAAAAGCAAAATTTGCTATAGTATCTAAAGAACAAACACCTTGTCTCTTCTCTTCTAAAATTAAATATTCGTCTTTTACTCCTTTTTGCAAAGCATAATCTCTCGCTTGTTCACAAATTGGTTTTTCTCCTTCTAATAGATAAATTCCATTTAAACCAGAGTGAGAACCAGTAAGATAAAGGGGGATGCGAGCTCCATGAACGGTTCCTATTTCATTATGAATTTTTATTACATGATTTGTTCTTGGTCTTGTTTTAGCATTTTCTCCTGCTAACACCATTAAAAGTTCTAAGTTTTCCATTAAAGGGCAATTTGGGAAGAGTTTATAAGTTTTATTATAGAAATCTATTTAGTTTGGAGTAAGTAAATATATACAAAGAGTAATTATTAAAGATATTAAGATTAATAAGATCAATAAAATTATTTTAGATATTTTAGAAATTAAATGTAGTTTTTTAGGATAGATTTTTCTTTCGCATTTTTTTAATCCTGAAAGGTCTCTAAATGAATCTATAAAGAAACCCATTGGAGCTCCAATAAATAAAGCAAAAATAGAAGTCAAAAGAGTTGCGGAGAGTATTTTAAAAAAATTAGTTTCTCCTGCAATAAAATAAATAATTGGTGCTGTTAATAAATTAAAGATTCCTAGATAAATAGCATCGTGAAAAATTTGTATTTTTTCATTAGTTTTATGAGTGATATGAAAAAGTTTTCTTGAAAGATCTCTGCCTCCAGAAATTAATTTTCCTAAACCTAAAAAAGATAGTATTATAGCATAAGCCCGAGCACGAATAGAATTTAAATCGCTTATTTTGGATATGGCATTTTCTAAAAAAACAAAAAATGGTGTAGAAAAAGTTATTATAGCAGTAGTATCTATTAAATGATATTTTATAAATTTCTTAAATCCCATAATTTTTCCATGATGGAGTTATTTTTAAAATTAACGAGTATATTACAGATTATAACAAATCTTTAAAACACATACATATAGAGAAATACATGATTGAATCAAAAAAAGAATACATCGTCATCCCGGCATACAACGAAGAAAAGAGTTTGGGGAAAGTTGTAGATGATTTAAGAAAAAATAAATTTGAAAATATAATCGTTGTTAATGATGGTTCTATAGACAATACATTTGAAGTTGCCAAGAACAAAAAAGTAAAGATATATTCTCATATAATTAATCGCGGTTTGGGAGGAGCATTGAATACCGGAATTTCAGCAGCACTAATGAACCATGCAGATATTATTGCAACTTGCGACGCTGATGGGCAGCACGACCCAATGGATGTTAAAAGAGCTATAGAATTTTTAAAAAAAGAAAATTTAGATGTTGTTATTGGTTCAAGGCTAATAAACTCAAAAGGAATGCCCATATCAAGAAGAATTATTAATTCTGGCGCTAGTTTTGTTACTCAATTATTATTTGGAATTTATTCAACAGACACCCAATCTGGATTGAGAGTTTTTACTAAAGAAGCTGCAGAAAAGATAATAATAAAAACAAATAAAATGGAAGTCTCGTCGGAGATTATTAAAGAAATAGGAAGGAATAAATTAAAATTTAAAGAAATTCCTATAAAAGCTATATACACTGATTATTCTATAGAAAAAGGCCAAAGAGGATTAAATGCTTTTAACATTGCATACAAACTTATGTTAAGGAAAATTATGAAATGAAAAATTTTCAATTTTTCAATCATTTAAACACTCACGCGACACGGCGTCACAGGAACGTGTTCAAATAAAATGATAATTCAATGGGTAATCTTAATTTTAGTACTTTTTATGTATTTCAAACTTTTAATGGATTTGAAAAAAGGGAGAATTTCCTTGAGAAGATTTTTCTTTTGGTTGTTTATCTGGACAGGACTTTCGTTAATTACATATTTTCCTCAAATAGTTTTCTTTTTTTCTAATTTAATTGGTATTGAAAGAGCCAAGGATTTGCCTATTTATGTTTCTATAATTTTATTATTTTATCTATTATTCAAAATAAGTATAAGAATAGAAGAAATTGAACAGGGAATAACTAAAATAGTTAAAAAGATTGCGCTGGGAGTTAAGGAATGAAAATACAAAAATTAAAAATTTTTACCCTTCCACATGGAAAACAAGAAATTTTAGAAGAAATAAGAATTTTTTTACCACTTATGGAAAATAAGAAAAACAGAAAAGTTTTTCATCTCTCCAAATCAAGAAGATTTGAAGATAAGAAATTTTCTGTCCCATTCAAAATAGGAAATTTTGAAGACAAACATAGGAGATGTTCGAGATGAAAATAGAAAAGAAAATTATCTTTGTAAATCCACCCTCGGAGACAAAAATTATTAGAGAGGGAAGATGTGAACAAAGAGCAGATTCTTATCAATATCTTATGGTTCCAATTTCTTTACCGTCGAGTGCGGCAGTTTTGCGTGAAGCTGATTTTGATGTTAAGATAATTGATTGTATTGCAGATGAAATAAATTTAAAAGAACTAGAAGAAATATTAAAAAAGGAATCTCCGTTTTTTGTTATCATTAATGTTGCTACTATGTCTTTTGCAAAAGATAAACTTGCTGCGGAAATTTGTAATAAATTGAAAATTCCGTGCGCAGCAATGGGAATGCATGTAACAACTCTTCCTGAAGAATCACTTAAAGAATCAAAATTTGATTTTGTTATTCGTGGAGAACCAGAAATGACTGCATTAAATCTTGCAAAAGCAATTGGAAAAGATAATTTGTTAAAGCAAGTTAGAGGAATTAGTTATACAGAAAATAGGGAATTTTCTGTCTCACAAACTTCTAAGGGAAAACAAGAAGTTCGTGATAGAAAAAAGGAAAAAATAATTCATAATAAGGATGCTGAATTAATTCAGAATTTAGATGAATTGCCTTTTCCTGCCAGAGATTTATTAAAAAATGAAAAATATATTGAACCATTGACGCAAGATCCTTATACTCTTGTAATTACTGGTAGGGGTTGCCCATATGGTTGCATCTTTTGCACTGCAGATAAATATTATGGAAAAAAACAACGAATAAGAAGTCCTAAAAATATTGTGGATGAGATTGAAGAAATTATAAGAAAATATGGAATTACTCATATTGGGATGTGGAATGATACATTCACCTTTAATAAAGAACAAGTAATAGGCATATCAAAAGAAATATTAAAAAGAAATATTAAAATAATTTGGTTTTGCAACAGCAGAGTTGATACTTTCGACGAGGAAAGGGCAAAATGGATGTCCCAATCTGGATGTAAGGTAATAACTTTCGGAGTTGAGAGTTTGGACGAAGAAATTTTGAAAAGAGCAAAGAAAAATATAACTTTAGAACAAGTAAAGAACGCTGTTGAAATATGCAAGAGGTATAATATCGGAAGTCAACTACATTTGATATTCGGCTTGCCTGGAGAAACAGAAAAAACAATCGAAAACACAATAAAGAACGTCATAAAATTAGACCCCGACTATGCACAATTTTATTGTGCCGTCCCATTTCCTGGAACAGAATTTAGAGAATATGTTTTAAAAAATAATTTTCTTAAAGAAGTTCCATGGAGCCAATATGAAATAAATAACTCGCTGATTTCTTATCCTAATCTTTCCAGCAAGAAAATTCAATATGCAAGAAAAAAAGCATATAGAAAATTTTATCTAAGACCAAAATATATTCTTAAAAAAATGAAAAAATTCCCAATGAAAGAATGGAGGAAAATTTCTGTTCAAGCTTATAATTTTTTTAAGGGGTGGGTTTTCTAATTTAGTTAATTTTATTTATATTTTATAATATCATATATTATTGATAGTTTGAGAGTTTTTTCCCAATAAGTTGTTTGATCTACCAAATCTAAAAGCAAATGAAATCCAAATCCGACAAAGATAAAAATAAAATAATTGAAGGCAAAAGAGAGAAAAATAAGAATTATCAAAACTTCTATTCCGTGAAAAATAAATATCTTCCTCGGCAATTTATTTCTTTCTTCCCAAGGCAAACTTCTGCAATATTTATCTTCTTGGATAAATAAATGATATGCTTCTTTTAGATTAAAATCTTTTTTTTTGTAAATATAAAATAAATAGTGATCAAAATCTATTAACACCGACGACAAAATTATTATTGAAAATCCAAAATAATTTATTTTTGGAAAGAGCAGGAAAAGTGCTGCGGCAAAAACAAACCCGAAAAAAATATGTTGTTTTAGATACATTTTAACTCTCAATATTTTTTATTATTTCTGCAAATGCTGGCCGAGTTATTAATATTCCAACACTCACCCCGATTATAGTTGTTATCGCGAATCCCTTTAACATTCCTGCACCTGCCCACATCAAAGGAAGCATTGCGGCGATTATTGTAAAAAATGCCCCTAAAATAATAAATAAAGCTCGTTTTATTCTTTCTTTAATTCCAAGATTAATATTAGAAATTGATTCATCGATAATAACTATTTGGTCATTAACCCCCGTACCCATCCCTGCAATTATTCCTGCAATACTTGGTGCATCTAAATTCCAACTAATAAATGCTGCAATTCCCAATGTTATAAATGCCTCGGAAAACATAGTCATAATTACGGATAAAGTAACTTTAAACTTTTTATAGGTAAAAAATAAAATTATAGAAATTATTGCAAAAACTAATAACGCCAATAAAATTATATTTTTTAAGAATTCTTTTCCTAAAGAAGGAGAAATTGTATCTAATTTTACTATTTTTAATTTGTAAGGCAAACTGCCAGTTATTAACACAGTTTGCAATTTATGCATAGATTCTGTTGCGCTATCATATGCTTCAGATTGTGTTGCACCACCTCCAGATCCTGAAATTTGTATTTGAGTTGTAACTCTCCCCTTAAGATCTTCGCTGATTAATAAACTGTCAACTAATTTGTCATCGAGATATAAATCTAATTTTTGACTTAGATAATTTCCTTGCTGTGTTGAATTGACATCTAATTTTTTTGTTATCTCTGCGTGCCTTTCCGCGGCTTGCTGGCTTAGATAAACAGCAAATCTGAATGTACAAAAATAAATTCCATCCTGAGCTTTATTACAGGCTTCTATTCCTGCACAAGTAGCATCATTTCTACATACAGAAGATATATCTTTTTCACCTCCGATAAATACTGTTTCGTTTCCAATTTTAGCTTCGAATTTTCCCTGTTTTGAAATTAAATCTTCTAAATCCTTCGGTGTTGCGCCCGCAATTTCAATAAGAATAAAACGATTTCCAGATAAATCTGAAACTGGAAGTATTTTCATATCACTTATACCATAGACATTCATCCTATTTTCTATTACTGCAATTAAATCAGTAATTTCATTGGAAGAAAGTTTTTTCTCTTCTGCTTCTATGAGTGCACGGGAACCTCCAGACAAATCCAAACCAGTTTGTATATTTGTTTTCTTAATAGTTGAAATGGTAATCTCGGGAACATTTCTTGAAAAATAAATTATCTCTAAATCTTTCGTTTTAAAAATAATTTTCTCGCTTTCGTTTGAATTAAATTTTCCTTCAAGAGATTCTGTAAAATCATCTATGTTTTCTATTTTTTTATCATCTATAAAAGTAATTATTTGCCCTTGTCTAAATCCTTGTTCAAATGCGCTTGAATTCGCCTCGACGCTGGTTATTTCTATCCCTTTTTCCAAAGCTTTCCATGGAGAGATTGCTAAAAGTGCTAAAATTAATGCTATGATTAATATCCAAATTCTAAATCCAATTTTCATTTTATAAAAATCCTCCAGATTTTTAAACATGAAAAATCATAAAGACTTTTCATTGTATTCCTTTCTTTTCACAATACCATTTAATTATGCTTACATTCGTAACCCAAGTATTCAAAATATCAGCAAGTAATCCTAACGCTAAAATAAGAAAAATTTGCCTGAAGGAATTTGGAAGGGCAGTTATTAATAGAAAAGCTGGAAGAACTGCGGCCAAGGCAGTTAGTGTCATTAAAATTCCAGTTTTAAATGACCTAAAAATTCTGAAATTTAAACTTCCTTCTGAATTTTTCAAAACTCTTGTTGTTAAAAGTATATCTGTATCCACGCTATAACCAACTAGCATCAAGAATGCTGCTATTCCTGCTGCAGAAATTTTCATTCCAAAATAATCAATTAATGCCAAGGGCATTACTATATCTGCAAATACTGAAAAAATAACAGCAATACTCGGAATAAAAGTTCTGAATAAAATAAATATAACTAGGGACATTAAAATAAAAGATATGACTAATGCAAATATTAATTGTCTATAAAAATCCTTACTTAAACTTGAACCAGTAAACTCTATGCTTGAATTTTCGTCATTCAACGAATACCCCAAAATTTTTTCTATTTCTGGCTTTAACTCTTCTATTGAAGAAGAACTTTGAATAACTAAAGCTATTGGTTTTCTCGTGGTCAAATCTGTAAGTTTATTAAAAGAAATTCCCGGAAATTCTTCTTCTAAACCTAATTCTAAATTAGTTGAATCTATATCTCCCTTCAGAGTAATAGTAGTTCCTCCAGAAAGAGAAACATCTCTTATGATAAAATCTCCCGTCCTCGAATAAAAACTAAAAAGATAAACTAAAGAAATTATTAAAATGATTATCGGAACTAATAAAAATAATTTATAGTATTTGTCATGGAATTTTCCAAAATTGAATTTTTCTTTTTTAAGCGACTCTGCAGTTTGTTGTTCTGATTCCATTAAAATATAGAAGAAATATGTTTTTTAAAGTTATTTATCAAGTTATAGTGAAAGACGTAAGTCTCTCCCTAAATACTCAACGACAAATTGGGGAAATATCAATGTCGTTGACTATAATTAAATAAAAATGCGCCGGCCGGGAATTGAACCCGGGCCCTCAGCTTGGAAGGCTGACATTCTACCGTTAAACCACCAGCGCATAAATTAATCATCGCAAAAGAGTTTTAAAGTTTTACTATCTTCTGGACTCTATTACTTCTTTAATCAGTCTAGAAAGAAACAACATGATAAACATGACTATTGCAAATAAAATAAAAAGATATTTGAATGGAAAAAATAAAAGCAAAATAGCAGAAGAAAAAGTTCCTAAAAGATGACCAGTATCAACGGCAGTATTATAGATTCCATAATATTTGTCTCTTTGAGATTCTTTGATTATATCAAAAAAATATGCTTCAGTTGTTGGCTCTAGCATAGAGACACCGACACTCGCAAGAACTAATAGAACAAGAACATAATAAAAATTGGGCATAAAAAAACTTAAAATAGAAAGAACCCCTATGATAAGATATCCGGTAAAAAATAATTTCTTAAATCCTTTTTTTGAGGCAATTCTTCCAAAAAAAGATTCCAGGAATACTAATGGAAGAACTATCATAGATAAAAATAAACCAACCAAAAAACCACTATATCCATTATCAACAAGATATATTGGAATATAAATATAAATTAATGCCCACCAAAAATTTACGGCACCATGTAACAAATAGATTATTGCTCTTTCTTTTTTAGAGAAAAAATTAACAAGAAGTTTAAATACATTATAATCTATCTTTTTTGTTTTTCTATTATCTCTAATTTTAAAAAAGGTGAAAGAAAAAATTGAGAGGAGTGCTAAAGCTGATGTTAAAATAAAAACCGGACCGAATCCATATCTTTGTGCAATATATCCTGCAATTAAAGGGGAAATTAACCAAGCTAAATTTAAAAGAGTATAAATGGTGGCTTCATTTTTTGAAACATCTTGATTCGGGGTTTTATCCCTAACTAAAATCCCGAAAGCCGTTATTCTTAAACTCCCAACTATTGCTAAAATAGTTCCTAAAATAATAATCAAATAAAAATTAGTATAAAAAGCAAAAATAGAGTAAGAAATTACAAACAAGAGCAAAGAGAATATTACTAATTTTATTTTATTATATTTTTCAACAATTGGAATTAAAATCAAATAAGATAAAAATCCGACTACTGAAAAAAAGGTAGATAAAAAACCAACTAAAGAAGAATTGTGAATTATAGATTCTAAAAAAATTGCCCAGATTGTTGAAACTGCTGCTGCACCCAAAGATAAAAATAAATAAGAAATACTAATTCTATCTATGTTTTTCAGATTGTGCCCTCTTTTTCTAAAAAAATGCATGTCAATTTATGTAAAAAGAAGTTTTTAAATTATACAGAGAAATTAATTTTTACTCCTCAGAAATTCTTTTTTGTTCTTCTAAAGAAAGAAAAGCCCTATTTGGAAAAAGTGTCATAGTAGAGAATCTTCCATCTCTAGTCATATATCAAACTTCTTCAGAATAATCATTATTATCTCTTGGTGGACGAACATTTCTTCCTTTTGCTCTTTGTTCATACCAAATATTAATTCGTGAAAACATATTAAAGATAATTAAAAAGTATATTTAAAGATTATTACTTTCTGTTCAAATCCTAAACGGCCTTGACAGGATTTGAACCTGCGACCCCTTCCTTAGGGGGGAAGTGCTCTATCCAGACTGAGCTACAAGGCCAACATGATAATTTTTTAAAGTGGTTTCATATTTAAAAAATATGCTAATAAAGATTTTAGGGGCTTTCGATATAATTATTGGAGCTATCTTAATTTTTGGAACTGGATCAGATTTTCCATTGAGAGTTTTAATATTTCTGGCCGTGATTATGATAGCAAAATCTTCTCTTAGTTTTTGGCAAGATTTTGGAAGTTGGGTTGATTTAGCTGTTGGATTTATTTTTTTATTAATGATAATTATTTCAATTCCGAAATTTATAGGAATTATTTTGGGAATTTTGGCAATTCAAAAAGGATTTATCAGTTTTTTGTGAATTTTTATATTTAGGATTTTAAATAATGCGGGAAGTAGGGATCGGACCTACGCAGGCACTAAGCCATCAGCTATCTCACGAGTATGCTCGTTATTAATCGAAAACGTTTGTCTTCGCGAACTCACTCGACCTTAGGCTGACCCATTTGACCACTCTGGCATTCCCGCCCAAAATTATAGAAATTATCAATATAAAAAGTTTTATAAACACATTCTTTCTTGAAATTTTGAAGACGGCCATAGTCGGTTGGAAACACCTGTTCCCATTCCGAACACAGAAGTTAAGCTTCCGACGTTGTTGGCTGTAGTGGCCGAAAAGCTGCAAAACCATCAAGCTGTCTTTCATATTCTCTTGAAGGTTTTATAAAATATAATTTCTTTGTTAATGGATGAATAAAAAATCTTTATTAAAAGAAGTTGATGGAATTTATGGCAAATATAGGAAAATTATATGGAAAGAAATTCCCAAAAAAACAAAAGTTACATGGAAAATAAAAGAGATAAAATTTGAATCTTGGGATAGGGGTTATTGGGCTGCGGAAAATAATAAGATATTTGTGGGATATGACTATAAACCAAAATCCAAGATATTAACTTCAATAATTCACGAAGCGATTCATCTAAACACAATTAATAAGAAAAATCAAAAAAGATTTAGTAATTCCGAAAAAAATGCTATCACCAGAGAAATTGCTACTTGTATTTTAACTAATTTTATCATTCAAAAAATAAATAAAAAGCTAAAGAAGAAATTCAAGAAAAATAGATTTGATGAGTGGTATAAAAAATATGAAGGAAAATCAAAAGAATTTGAAAAGTTGAGTGAGGATAAAAATTTCTATGAATTTTTTAGTATAATAAAAGAAAGAATATAATGAATAAAAAACTTTCAAAAACAGAAGCTCTGAAAGAAATTGAAAATTTTTTTAAAGACATCCAAGGTAAAACACCGAAGGAAATTAAAAAAATTAAGAAACTTGCGATGTCTTACAATATTCCCTTGAAAGAAAAAAGAAAATTATTCTGCAAGAAATGTTTTGCAATTTATAAAAATCCCAAGATAAGAATAAAAAATAAAATGAAGTCAGTGACGTGTGAGAATTGTGGAAATGTTGGGAGATGGAAGATAGGAAAGATTAATAATTCTTAACTAAACGTATTTCATCATCTTTGAGAAATCCTTTTTCCCTTAAATTATTAATTTGTTCCTTAGAGATTTCTTCAAATCCAATTTTTTTATGTGCTTTAATAGAAGCCGAGTTTGACTTTTTAATAGTCGCGAATAATGTTTTAATTTTATATTTTTTTACTAAAAGATCTTCTGCTTGTTTTACTAATCCCTTTCCTCTGAATTCTAATGCTAAAATAATTTGAACAAAACCAGCATGGGCCGGAAATCTTGCTGGAATAAATCCAATGATACCTATTTTTTTATTATCAACTATAACTGTGTAATAAGTAGCTCTTGTGTCGAGTGGAAGTTTTTTATTATCTGAAATTGATTCATAAAACTCTTTATCAAATTTTTTGAGTTGCATAAGTAATATAAGAATAACTAGATTAAAAAATTAACTTTTCTTAAATCTTCCAGTAAGTTCGATCAAATCTTCGTGGCCGAGGAAAATACTTCTGCAACAAAATCTTTCCAAACCAAGCTCATCCAATACTTTCGACGAAGATTCACCCTGTGCTGTTCTTTTCTTGAATTCTTCCCATAAATGACCAATTGGCTTTCCACATGAGAAACATCTAACTGGAATTATCATAATATTATTCCTTCAAAGTGGTTTAAAAAGTTTTGTATTAGTTAAATTTATAAAATCTAATGAGGGAGAATTTAGACATGGTAAATAAAATAATGAGACTTGGAAAATTAGAAATTGATTTAAAAGAATTATCTAAATTTTTAGTCGGGGCTAAAAAAAATTGCTATGCTGGAAATGGTGAAGAAAAAAGATTATCTGATGGTTCAAAAATCTTAACTTTTCAAGAAGGAAATTTTCATTATGAAGATAATTATGATGGCTTTTATCAAGCTCCTGGAAGAGAATTGGTAAGATGGAAAAACGAAAACGGGCAGAGAATCTGGCAAATGTCTTATTGTGGAGGAATGAATCCAGAATATTTTAGAAACAAAAAATTTAGTGAAGATGTTTTTAGATTTTTGAAAATCGCGCTGGGACGAGTTAGTGAAGAGATGCCTTTTAGAGGACCAGAACAATATGAATGGAATATAAATGGGTGGAATTATAGTTCCAATATAATTGGTGATGTAAAAAGATTTATAGGTAATGAATTTATAAAAGCACCATCTGAAGATATTTTATTTTCATTAGACTTTATTGGGGGTTTATTTACTCCAAAATGAAAAAAACAAAAAGTTTTTTGCCTTTTCAAAATAGGAAGTTTTTAAGATGAAAAATAAAGAAAACAAGAATATAATTGAATTAAGGAATGTTGCAAGATATTACGAGATGGGAGAATCTTTAGTTAAAGCTCTTGATTGTGTTGACATCAAAATTGAAGAGGGAGATTTTGTAGCAATTATGGGGCCGAGTGGAAGCGGGAAATCAACGAGCATGAATCTAACTGGAAGTTTAGATTATGCAACGCACGGAGATATTTTTCTTGATGGAATAAATATTGAAAATATGACTGAATCTGAGCTTGCACAATTAAGGGGGAAGAAAATAGGATTTATTTTTCAGCAATTTAATCTTATTCCAAATTTAACTGCAAAAGAAAATGTTATGCTTCCAATGATGTTTCAGGGAATTGACATTGAAGAAAGAAAAGAAAAAGCAGAAGAAGTTTTGAAAATGGTTGAACTTTCTGATAGGGTGGATTTTTATCCTAACCAACTTTCGGGAGGACAACAGCAAAGAGTTGCGATTGCTCGTGCACTTGCAAATAATCCAGAAGTCATTCTTGCCGACGAGCCAACAGGAAATCTTGACACGAGAACAGGAGAGATTGTTATGAAATTCTTGAACAAATTAAATGAAGAAGGAAAAACAATAATCATTGTTACTCACGACCCAAATGTTGCAAGAAACCATGCTAAGATAATTTACTCTTTAAGGGATGGGAAGGTTGAAGCTGTGGAAAAAAAGATGAATGGAAAGTGGAAGAAAACTTCTATGAAAGAATGTGTCCCAAAGAAATAATGTTTTTACTTTAACGGAGTAACAATAATAAGATTTATAAATACTAAAATATATGAAAAAATATGGAAATGAAAACTAAAACAATAATCGCAATAGCAATCTTATTGATTTATGTAGCAAGCATAATTTCATTTGCATCTGCAATTTTAGTTGATGCTGATTATATTACAATTTATCCTGGAGAACAGGGAAATGTGAAAATTAAAGTAGAAAACAATGAGAATTTTGACATTGAAAGTGTTTCAGTTGGAATTGTATTAAGTACTGTAACTCAAACAGGAGAAATTGTTTCTCTTCCATTCAGTGTTGTTGGAAGTTCTGAAAAAAGTTTAGATGATTTAAATGAAGATGACGATGATTCTGCAACATTCACAATAAAAGCTTCAACAGATATAAAACCAGGTGATTATAATATTCCTTATGTTGTTAAATACACTAATATTGATACAGAGGAAAAAGTTCAAAAGCAGGGTAGTTTTGGAATAAGAGTTTCTGCTAAGACGGATTTAGATTTTGGTGTTGAAGTTAACGGGGCTAATACTGAATCTGCAATTGTCGGACAGCAAGGAAAAATTACCTTAGAAATAATTAATAGAGGTTTAGGAGATTTAAAATCTGTTTCAGTCGTGGCGACTCCGAATGGTTATGATTTAATCTCAAAAGAAAAAGTTTTTGTTGGAACTGTTAGTGCGGAAGATTCCGACACGATTTCATGGGATGTTTTATTCAAAACAAAAAATCCTACATTGAATGTTGTGATAACTTATAATGATTTTGACAACAAGGCACAGACAAAAACAATTAGTTTACCTTTGCAAGTTTATACTCGGCAAGAAGCTCTTCAATTAGGGTTAATAAAGAAAAGTAATACTGGAATTTATGTTGGTGTTATTATAATATTAATAATTGTTTGGTTTGTTTATAGAAAAATAAAAAAATCTAGAAAAAAGAAAGCAAAAGAGCAAGGGAGAAATTGAATATGGAAATATCTCAAGAATTTAGAAACCAAATTAAATCAAGTTTATTAAGAATAGTTTTACTTACTTCCGTAACTACTGTGGTTGCCATAGGTATCTCTAAATATCAAAATAAGGAAAAATCTCAACAAAAATCAAAATTAATTCAAAAAGTTCGATCACCTCCTCCAACACCTACTGTTTTTAGAAATGATAATGGAACGACAAATACTATTTATGCTCATAGAGATGCTAAAGGACAACTTTATTTTGATAATAATCCATCTACAGATAGTTTAGTTGAAAAATATGAATATGATTGGAGGTAACTCCAGATGATTCTCGATTATTTTAAACTCGCCTTGGGAAATTTGAGGCATAGAGGAATTAGATCGTGGTTGACAATTCTTGGAATCTTTATTGGAATTGCTGCAGTTGTTGCTTTGATTTCTATGGGAGCTGGATTAAAATCGGCAGTCATAGGACAATTTGGAGCGCTTTCGGTAGATAAACTCACAATTCAAAATAAGGGAACTGGATTTGGACCTCCAGGAAGCACAGTTGTTGAAAAATTAAATAATCATGATATTCAAATTATAGAAAATGTTCGGAGAGTTGATTTAGTTATTCCGAGATTAATTCGAATTGCCAAAGTAGAATATAATAAAATTCCAACTTATACTTACATTACAGATCTTCCAGATACTTCGAAAAAAATGGATTTGGTTTACGAATCTTTTAATGTTATGGTCAGCGACGGAAGATTATTAAGGCCAGATGATAGTGGAAAAATTTTAATTGGAGCGGATTTTGCGAAAACAAAAACTTTTGAAAAAGATTTAGCTGTTGGAAAAAATATACAAATTAATGGAAAAGATTTTCAAATTATTGGAATCTTAGAAAAATCAAGTAGTCTCCAATTAAATAATGTTATTTTAATGCCGACAAAAGATTTGCAAGAACTTTTAGGAATTAAAGACGAATGGGATTTGATTGTTGCACAAGTTCATGATAAAAATAAAATTCAAGAAGTTGCAAAAGATATAGAAAATGCACTAAGAAAAGACAGGAATGAAAAAATTGGTGGGGAAACTTTCAGTGTTCAAACTCCCTTGCAAGCACTTGGAGCAGTTAATACTATATTAAATATAATTAATGCAATTGTCGTCGGTATCGCGATGATTTCTCTTGTTGTTGGTGGTGTTGGAATTGCAAATACGATGTATACTTCAGTTATAGAAAGAACAAAAGAAATTGGAATTATGAAAGCAATTGGAGCTAAGAACAAAGATATTTTATGGATATTTTTAATTGAGTCTGGTTTGCTCGGATTGGTTGGTGGAATCGTAGGAGCATTGATAGGTTTGGGGGGAGCAATTGGAATTTCAAATATTGCAAACAGCGCGTTAGGAAATGATTTATTTAAGGTAACAGTTTCTTATCCATTATTATTTGCAGCAATTTCATTTTCATTTATTCTTGGAATTATCTTCGGTGTTTTTCCTGCTTTGCAAGCAAGTAAATTAAAACCAGTTGAGGCGTTGAGAAAATAAAATGGAAGAAAGGACAACAATTCAAGGAAAATTAGAATTAAAAATTCGTGGAGAAGGTGTTTGTGGAGAATTGGAATTAACTTATATGCCCATTGAAAATATAGAAGGAGCACAAAATATTAATTGTACAATGAAAACAACAATAAATGCAAGAGATTATTTGAGTTTAGCAAAAGATGTAAATAATATAGTTAGAGGGTTTGGATGTTCTGTTGGATTAAGGAATACAAAATATGATTTACAGGTAGTAGGGGATAAAAAAGAATTTGAGCAAGAAGATATAGATTATATTGCGGAGTTAATAAAATGATCTCCGATTATTTTAAAATTGCAATAAAAAATTTGAAACAAAGAAAACTTAGAAGTTGGTTGACTATGTTGGGAATTTTTATTTCGATTGCAACAATATTTACTTTGATAAGTTTGTCTCTTGGTTTGCAAGGCGCGATTAATGAACAATTCCAAATTTTAGGTGTGGATAAATTTTTTATTATGCCGAAAGGACAATTAGGTGCGCCTGGAACTGGCGGGGCTGTTGAATTAACATTAAAAGATGTAAATGTCGTCGAGAAGACTTCTGGAGTCAAGGACGTTACTTATGCTACTGTAGCAAATGCAAAAGTCGAATTTAATAAACAAACAAGATATATGATGGTTGTTGGACTTCCCACAGATAAAATAGAATTATTTAAAGAATCTACCAGTCTAAAGATTGAAGATGGAAAATTTATTGAAAAAAGTGTAACAGGAAAAATTGTTTTAGGATATGATTACAAATATGGAAATATTTTTGGAAAACCCATTATTGTTGGAGAAATCATTTTAATTAACGGACAGAAATTTAGAGTGATTGGAATCTTAGGACAAATTGGGAATCCCCAGGACGATAAAAATATTTATATGTCAATTGACGATGTGAAATCTGTATTTAATACCAGAGATAGAATTGATGAAATAATTATTCAAATAAATTATGGAGAAAATATTAAAGATGTTGCAAACAAAGTTGAAGATAAATTAAGAAAATCGCGAGGTGTGACTGAAAAAACGCAAGACTTCAGTGTTTTAACCCCGGAAGAACTTTTACAAAGTTTTGGAAATATTCTTACAATAATCACTGCCTTTTTAGGGGGAATTGCGGCAATATCTTTAATTGTCGGGGGAGTTGGAATCACAAACACAATGTATACTTCAGTTATAGAAAGAACAAAAGAAATTGGAATTATGAAAGCGATTGGTGCAAAAAATAAAGATATTTTATGGATTTTTTTAATTGAATCTGGTTTGCTCGGACTTGCTGGAGCAATTATTGGTGTTGTCTTGGGTTATGGATTAAGTAATGGAATAGTATATATTGTAACTAATTTATATAATACAAATTTATTACAAGCAGCGGCACCGATTTATTTAATTGCCGGCTGTTTAGCATTTGGTTTTTTAATTGGCGCAATTTCCGGAGTTTTACCTGCGTGGCAAGCATCAAAAACAAATGTTGTAGATGCATTGAGATACGAATAGAATTTTATAATTAAATAAAAAATTATACAAAAATTTAAAAACCAAATTATTTTTACAATTAAACTAACTCTATAAGGAGATTTTTAAAATGACAAAAAAATGTGTTTATTGTGATTCAGAAGTTCCTGTGGATAGAGCTATGCAAATCTGTGATAGATGTGGGGTTGGAGTTTGGGGACGTAAACAATGGGAACATATAAAGCAAACAACTAATGAGGCACAAGATAAGGGGGATTTATGCTCAACAAATATGGCTCCTGATTTCTTGAATAAGAAGTTGATAGAATAACAAAAGATAGTTTTTTAAATAGAATTTTTCTGGCTTATTTATGGTTATAGAGAATAGTAAATTCTCTATCCCCACAAAATTTAATAAACACAGAATAGGAAAATTTTATGGTTCAAAGAAAAAATGTTAGGTCTAGGGGAAAATTGCAATTCAGCAAATATTTCCAAGAATTTGAGAAGGGAGATAGCGTAGCAATTAATAGAGAAAGATCAATAAATTCAAATTTTCCAAAAAGATTGCAAGGAAGAACTGGAAAAATCGATGGAAAAAAAGGGAGAGTATATATAATTAAAATCAAGGATCTTGAAAAAGAAAAAAAATTTTTAATAGAACCTATACATTTAACGAAAATCAAAAATCAATAAAAATGAAAAAAACAAGAAGTTTTTTGCCTTTTAAAAACGGGAAGTTTTCAAAATGATGAAAATAAGAAATTTTCAAACATGTCAGAAATCCTCACGAAAAGGGATTTCTGAACACCTTCCAAATTTTACAATTTGGAAGTTTAAACACTTACGCTACACGGCGTCACGGAACCGTGTTCAAATATGATAAAAAATGCTGAGCCAGTGAGCATGGCTGAATCGCTTGAATATGTCAAGGAAGACAAAGAAGGCAACGCAGAGATAATTGGATTTATAAAAAAATTCACTGCATTAAAATCTAAGGAAGCGAAGGAATTCAGAAAAAAAATTCAGGATTTAAATTTAATAAAAGTCAAACAAGATTATGTTGTAAAGATAATTGATTTAATGCCTGAAAGTACAGAAGAATTAAATAAAATTTTTGTCGATGTGAGTTTAGATGAGGATGAGTCAAAAAAAATACTTGAAATTATCAAAGAATTCAAATAATGAAAAAATAGATTTTTTCAATCTATTCAAATTTAAAAATAGAAATCCAAAATTTAAATATAAAAAAAATGGAAAAAGAAGAATATGCAATAGTGCTAGAATATTTACTAAATGGTTATCCGCTAGAAAGAAAAATGATGCCCATAGTCCAGGCAATAGGAGAAAAGAATTTGATTCTTCTAGAATTAGTTCCGAGAAAAGGAATTTCTTTAGAAATTGGTGAAAAGGTTTATATAGGAGAAGGTAAGAGAGATAAAATATATTATATCCTTGGAAGACTTCATAGAGAAAAACTCACAGAGCAAGCGAAGGAACAATTACAGGAATTTATTGCAAAAACAATTAGCGAAAATGAAAAAAAATTTATTGAGTTTTATAACAAATCGGAAGCGATAAATAAGAGAGTTCATCAGATAGAATTGATTCCCGGAATGGGTAAAAAACATATGCAAGAAATTATAAAGGAAAGAGAAAATAAGGAATTTGAAAGTTTTGACGAAATGAGAAATAGAATTCCTAATTTGCCCGACCCAGAAAAAGCAATAGAAAAAAGAATAGTACAAGAACTAATAAATATGGAGAGATTCAATCTTTTTGTAAGATAAAAAATGAAAATAAGAAATTTTCAATCACGTCAGAAATCCTCTAGATTTCTGAACGCCATCCAAATTGTGAAATTTGGATGTTTAAACACCCACACAACACGGCGTCACAGACCCGTGTTTAAATAAAATGGAAATAAAAAACCAACTCGTAGAGGCAAGAGAGGATAGGGTAGTTAGAATTATGTCAAAAGATATAGAAGGTAAAATGAGTGTTTATTCTGGATTAGCAAAAATAAAAGGAATTTCATGGGGTTTTTCAAATGCAATATGTAATTCATTAGGACTTGATAAAAAAAGAAAAATTGGGTTGTTAAGTACAGAAGAAATAAATAAAATTTCTGAATTTATAAAAAATCCGAAAGTTCCACCATTTTTATTAAATAGAAGAAAAGATTTTCAATCTGGAGAAGACATACACCTAAATGGGAGCAATCTTGAATTACAACAAGAATTCGATATTAAAAGATTGAAGAAAATAAAAAGTTATCGTGGTTTAAGACACATGAGTAACCTTCCCGTAAGAGGACAAAGAACAAAAAGTCATTTTAGAAAAAATAGAAGAAAAGGAAGTGGAATTAAAAAGAAAGCGAAGAAAGAAGGAGAGGTAAAAAAATATGAAAAAAATTGAAAATTTTTTGCCTCTTAAACTTGGGAAAAGTTCAAAATACAGAAAATCAGGAAAATTTTCTGTCTCATTAAAAATAGGAAATTTTTAAGATGAAAAGAAAGCATAAATTATATTCTAGGCCGAAAAGACCTTTTGATAAAAAAAGAATTGAAGAAGAGGCAAAGATAAAGGAAGAATTTGGCCTAAAAAATAAAAAGGAAATTTGGAAAACCGAGGCTAAAGTAAAATTAATAAGAGAAAGAGCGAAAAGAATTATACATACAAATCAAGATGAACAAAAAAGTTTTTTTAATAGATTAAATAAAATCGGAATAAAGGCAAATTCAATTGCAGATGTTTTATCCTTAGATAAAAAAGATTATCTAAAAAGAAGGTTACAGACAATTGTGTTTAGAAGGAAATTAGCAAATACAATAAAACACGCAAGACAGATGATTGTTCACAAAAATGTTTTAGTTGATGGAAGAGTGATTAATTCTCCTTCTTATATTGTTCCAATTGAATTAGAAAACAAAATAAATTTAAAAAAGAAAAACAAAAAAATAAATTCTGAGGAAATTAAAAAATAAAATGGATGAAGAAGATAAGATAGAAAATGAAGCAATAAAGAAGAAAAAGAAAGATATTGAAGCAATAGTGCATATTTATACATCATTTAATAATACAATTGCCCATGTTACAGATATGTCGGGTAAAACAATTGCGAAAGTTACGGGAGGGCAAATCACAAAGCATGACAGATTAAAAGCTAATCCAACAATTGCTATGTTTATTGCAAAAAGAATTTCAGAGATTATAAAAGAATCTGGAATTAATTCATTGTATGTTAGAATTAGAGCGAAGACAGGAAATCCTGCTCCCGGACCTGGCGCTCATGCAATAGTAAAAAGTTTGTCGAGAGAGGGATTTAAAATTTTGAATATATCTGACACAACTCGAATGAAGCGTGGGGGGCCAAAGAAAAAAGGGGGTAGAAGAGGCAGAAGACCATAAGTTTAAGAATAAAGATTAATAAAAATTAAAATGGATAAAAATCAAAGGAAAATTGTTGAAGGACTAACATTATTAGTTGATATAAATTTAAATGAAGTTGAGCTCGTGCTTAAAAAATATTTTAAAGACATCCCTATTTGCGAGGATGGACCAAATATCTCTGAATTATATCTAGCATCAGAAGTATTAAATGTTATTGATGGTGTTTCATACTTTCCAAAAATGGAAAGAGAAAGGTTAAATAAAAGATATTGTGATTTATCTGACAATGCTCATCAAAAACATATTCGAAGTGTTCGTATGGAGGTTACTGCTTAAATTACAATGAAACTAATAAATAAAAAAAATAATCAAATTGTTTTCAGGGCAGAAATTGGAGAGACAATAGCTAACTCTATAAGAAGATATCTAAATGAAATTCCTATTCTTGCAGTTGACGAAGTTGAAATTTTCAAGAACGATTCTCCACTTTACGATGAAACTATTGCCCATAGAATTGGTTTTATTCCATTAAAAATGGAAAAAGCATCTAAAGAAGAAAATTTAAAATTAGTCTCCAAAAAAGAGGGGATTGTTTATTCCGGAGAAATGCATGGAGCAATAAAACCAGTTTATGACAAGATACCAATAACTTCATTAAATAAAGGACAAGAAATGGAAATTATCGCAAATACCAAATTTGGAAAGGGGAAAGAACATTCAAAATTTTCTCCGGGATTAATGTTTTACAGAAATGTTTTGGAGATAAAAATGGATAAGAATTTCCAAGATAAAATAAAAAGAGTTTGTCAGAATTCAGAGATTAAGGAAAAAGGAGACAAGATAATTATTATTGATGATAAAGAAAAAGAGATTTGTGATGTTTGCGAGGGTATTTGTGAAAAAGTTGGAAAGAAAGCAGAAGTAGAAATTAAAGATGAATTGATAATCACACTGGAATCTTTTGGACAATTGAGTGTTGAAGAAATTTTTAAGAAAGCTGTTGATGAATTGAAGAAAGACCTTTCCGATATTTCTAAAAAGATATAAAAGATAGTTCTAAAGAAATTGAAGTTATGAAAAGATTATTAAATAAGATTTTATTAGATTAATTATGAATTTTAAACTAACATTGTGGAAAAGTATTGTTTCTTTAATTATAGGATTAATTGTAGATTTTTGGGTTAACTTTTATACTATCTGTCTAACAATAGTTGGACCTGCTGTTGGAAAAGGTAAATGCTCAACTACTTTTGAAGCAATGTCTAGTGTATCTGGAATAATCATAGTTATTATTGTATCTATAATCATTTATTTTATCTGGAGCTTATTTGAAAAGAAGAGAAAATGAACTTTAAACCGACATTGTGGAAGAGTGTTGTTTCTACATTGATTGGATTTATTGCTAAAATATTATTCATTTTTATTTATACTATTTCATCAGTTAAAGGTGCTGTAGAGCATAATTCTTTAATTTATAAATTAGGGGTATATGATGTCAAATTTCCAGAAATTTTTATAATTACAATTGCATTAATAGTTTATATCATCTGGAGTTTATTTCAAAAGAAAAAGTAATCCCATCTAATAGAAGGTTTTTTAAGATATTTATTTCTTGTATTTTTGTTGTTTAGGCGGGCGTGCCGGAGTGGTCAAACGGAGCAGACTCAAAATCTGTTAGCTTAGTGCTTGCGAAGGTTCGAATCCTTTCGCCCGCATTTTTATTTCATCATTTTAAAAACGAAGATTTTATAAACCATTTTCCTCTTGAATTTTTATCTGCGAGTTAACGCGTTCAGCAGAGAAAAATATTTCTCTGTTTATTTAAAATGAAATCAAAAACCAGAATAGAAAAACAAACAAAAAGAAAAACAAATCCCAATTTAGTTGAAACTATTAGAAATGCTAGAAAAAATAAAAAATGGCTAGAAGTGGCTGGTTTGCTTTCCAATTCAAGAAAAAAAAGGGCAGAAATTAATTTGGACAGAATAAATAAGGAAGCAAAAGAAGGAGATATTGTTGTCGTTCCGGGAAAAGTTTTGTCTCAAGGGGAATTAACTAAAAAAATAAAGATTATAGCATTTGGTTTTTCAGAAAATGCAAGGGAAAAGATATTAAAATCAAAAAGTGAATTAAATTATATCTATGACGAAATTAAGAAAAATCCAGAAGCGAAAGGAGTTAAGATTTTAAAATGAAAAAAACAAGAAATTTTTCACTTTTTCAAAATAGGAAATTTTTAAAATGAAAATAATTGATGGAACAAATGCTATATTGGGAAGGCTTGCGAGTTATGCTGCGAAAGAGGCGCTAAAGGGTGAAGAATTAGTAATCTTAAATTGTGAGAAAATTATAATCACAGGAAATAAAAAAAATATTGAGAAAGAATTTCAGGAAAAACGAGATCGTGTGGGTAGTGGACAGAAAGGACCGAAAATTTCAAGATCATCGGATAAGATTGTTAAAAGAACCATAAGGGGCATGGTTGCACATAGATATAAAAGAGGTAAAGATGCACTAAAAAAAATAAGATGTTATGTTGGAGTCCCAAAAGAATTTGAAAACCAGAAAAAAATAATAGCTGGAAAAGAAAAACCAATTAAATTTATTAGTGTAGAAGGCATTTCAAAATGAAAAAAATACAAAAATCAGAGATTTTTGTCCTTACAAAACAGGAAATTTTGAAAGTAGGAAATTTTTTACCTTTTAAACTTAGGAAAAATTCAAAATGAAAAAAACAAAAAGTTTTTTATCTTTTACAGAAATTTCTAATTTCTGTTCTTACAAAACAAGAAGTTTTGAAAGTAAAAACAGGAAGTTTTCAAAATGAATGAAAAAATATTTACTTCTGGGAAAAGAAAAACTGCTGTTGCAAGGGCGAGAATTTTAGAAGGTAGTGGAAAAATTAAAATAAATAACAAAAACTATTTATCTCTTCAAAAATTTGATAGGCTGAAGATAGAAGAACCGATAAGAATTGCGGAAAGAGTTCTTGGAAAAAAGAATTTTGATGTTTTCATAAATGTGCGTGGTGGTGGAGAAAAAAGCCAGATTGAGGCTGCTAGATTGGCTTTGGCTAGGGCAATATTAAAATATACAAATAACGACAAATTAAGAGATGCTTATAACGATTACGATTGGTCTTTATTGGTAGCTGATGTAAGAAGAAAAGAGCCTTACAAGCCCGGAGATTCTAAAGCAAGAAGTAAAAGGCAGACGAGTTATAGATAATTAAGAATTTTTCTTGATATAGTAAAGTAAACCCTGAAACTTAACATAAAAGACTATCTTAAAATATAACTCAATCATCGGAAAATTAAATGAATAATAAATTACTATTTTCCAATAATTTCGCTACTCCTATCGTCGCAAATTGATAAAATTAAACTAATGATAAAAACATCGCCGATAATTATAATTAAAAGTTGTTTCTTCAATTATCAATCTAAAAAATATTACGAGTGAAGACGAGTGTAAAATGTTAAGTTATGAACTTGACTTAACAAATAGCAAAGTTATTAAATAATATTTTAGTTAGTTGATTATGAAAAAAGAGAATAAAAGAGGTTTATTAAAAAAATCTAAAGTTCGAAGAGAAGCCCTAAGTCGTGCAGATATATCTCTTAACGAAGGAAATGCGTGTTTGGAATCTGCTGAAAAAATGTCGAAATATGCAGAGGATTCTGAATCAAAAAATGAAAGAAATAAATTTCTTAGTAGAGCCAAAAGCTATCATAAAAAAGCAGATAGTTATATTAATGCCGCCAAAAAATATGAAAGGGTTGGTAGTGGTGAAGGTGCATTTAAAATAGGAAATTTAAAAAAAACAGCTTCAGCATTAACAGCAATTATTGGTATTCTTATTGGGTTTTTTATATTGGCACCACAAATTAATGGAGCAGTTATTGGAGTTGTTAATTCTTCTCAAAGTTTTTTAGGAGTTATTGCTCTTTTTATTGGATTTATTGGAATGTACTTATTTTTTAAGAAGAAATAGTTAATTATTAGACTTATTCTTGAAATCATGGAAAGATTTTTAAACTAAAAAAGAGTTAATAATATATGGGTAAGGGATTAGCAATAACTGGATTTATACTTTCATTAATTTCTTTGATTATTTCTTCGATTTTGTTTTTTGCGGCATTATCTATAAATTCGAATTGGGGGTTTATTGGTCTTAGTTTTATGGAGTCTAGTTTTATTTTAGTTATAGTTTTGATAAATTTATTATTAGCTATTATTGGATTTATTATAAATTTGATTGTTTTAATAAAGAAATTGGAAGGAAAAAGTTTTGCTATTGTGGGGATAATTTTTAATCTTTTAATGGTGATGTCGAACCTTATTCCTCCAATTGCCAATTAGATTATAATTATTCTATAATTTTTTACTCAATCTTTCAAGTTTATTCTGAACGTGATTAAATAGGGTGGATGATACTATAGGTTGATGATTGCCGGGATGAATCATGCCGTTAAATTTTATCTTTCCTATATAGGTAAAGTTTTTTAATATTTTCTTTAATCCGTTAACCGAAAAAGTGTGTTTCTTTGCTAATTGGGTTAAACTTATATTTGTTGTGAGAAATTCTTCGAAAATCTCTTCAACTTCCCTATAGTTTTCAGCAGGAATAAGTCTCCCTTTTTCTATTTTATAGCCGAAAGGGACTCTGGACATTAATTCACCCTTCTGGGCTTTTTGAATCATCCCTTTTTTCTGGTTCTCTCCAAAAAAAACCAAGTGTTTTCTAAATGTCTCTAACATAACTCCATCAACCTTTTCATTAAGATATTCCTTAAAAGAATCTTCATTATCTGGAGCAAATTTAAAGCAAATAACACAAAGGGGGTGGTTATATTTCATTTTTGTCTCACATTCATAACCACATTTTGAACATTTTGTTTTTTCTGACATTTTGAAAATTTTGTTTCTTTAATTTTGAGATATCCAAGAATTCTTAATTCTTGGTATTTTATACAACCTTTACCTCTTTTTTCATTAACTCATCTAATGGAGATTTTATCTTTTTTAATTCTTCTGATGATACATGAGCATAGATCTGAGTAGTGGACAAATCTGCATGTCCTAAAAGCTCTTGAATTTTCCTAATATCAACTCCATTTTCTAAGAGATGTGTTGCAAAACTATGCCTTAAAGTATGACAATGTACATCTTTTTTTATGCCTGCTTTTTTTGAAGCTTTATTTACAATCTTCTGAAGATTTCTTGAAGAAAGTTTTCCTTTTGGTCCTGTAAATAAATATTCTTGGTTTTCTTTTTTTTGTTGCACTATTTGTTTTTTCAAATCATTAGATAAGAATTCGGGTATATTAAACATCCTATCTTTTTTTCCTTTTCCCTGCCTTATAGTTCCTATTTTCTCCTCAAAATTTAATTCTTTCATTTGTAGGTTAACAAGCTCAGAAACACGCAAACCAATTGCATACATTAAGGAAATCATTAGTTTAGATTTTTTATTCTCTGTAGCGTCGATAATCATAGTAATTTCCTCTTTTGTTAAAACTGTAGGTAACTTTTTTTCTCTTTTTGGACGTTTAATTCCGGCTGTTGGGTCTTTTCCTAAAACATTACCGTACGCATATTTTAGTGCAGATAAAAAAAGAATTATAGATGTTGATGAATTATTTGAAAGATTTTCTGAAAGATAATATTTTACATCATTACTAGTAATTTCATCAGGGTTTTTGTTTACAAATTTCAAGAATCTTTCATTTGAGTTTAAATAATTTCTAAGAGTGTATGGAGAATTTTTTGATATTCTTAATTCAATCCTTGTCTTTTCTAAAAATTCGTTGGAGGTTAGCTTGTTTTCCATAGATTTTTCCAGAGTTTATTTTTGAATAACTGTGAGTTTGTTTTGAATTGAATTACTTTTATTCCAATCTTCTTAGCTGGAAAAAGATTCCATTTTTGATTATCAATAAATAAGCATTCTTTTGGGGGCAAATCTAACTTCTCTAAGATTAATTTATAGATTTTGGGATTTGGTTTTCTAATGCCAACTTCATAAGATATAACGACCAGGTTAAATTTTTTATAGAGTTTTTTAGGCATTACTGCATTTCTTGAAATAAGCCATTGATCAGACAAAATAGCTATTTTATAACCTATCTGTTTAAGCTTAAACGCCTGTTTGAACAGCTGTTCGTTTTGCTTAAAATTATGTCTATAGGCATCAATAATTATCTTTTCTAATTTCATTGAAGATATTTTGTTATTTTTAGCTATTATTTTTAATGCTTTTTCTCCAGATATTTTTCCTTCTACAGCATCTGAATAGCTAGAATCAATAGAATCAAACCATTGGTCTATAGAAATATTAAGTTTCTTTGCAATATATTCATGGACTCCTTTGGTTCTTTCATGTTTTTGTTTTGGAGAAGGTTTATTTCCTAAAGCCAATACTCCACCTACATCAAAGATTACTGCCTGAATGTCTGAACTCTTTCCTCTCTTCATAAAATGAATTGTACGAACTTGTTTAAATATGTTTTGTTAAAAATTAAAATAAGGTGATTAAATTAAAATTTATTTGAATTAAAATCAATTTTTATATCTTCAGGAAGCTTGAATCCCTTTTGTTTTAATATATCTCTTATTTCTCTTCTAAACTTGAAATCATGAATCATTTTATGATGATTTGGACAAAGTCCAATAAAATTTTCTTCTAAATTATTCTTATTATTTTCATCTAAGTGGTGCAAATCTACAATTTTATCAAACCCACAAACAACACATTTTTCTGTTATTTTTTTATAGAGTTCTGTAGAAATATTATGTCTTTTATTTCTAGACCAATCTTTATTTTTCTGCAAATGAAAAACAAAATTATAGCACCCCGGACATAATCCTTTCGAATGTAATGCCATTTCTCTGCCACAGCGTTTGCAAATCATCTTTTTTGGTTTCCAAGATAATTTCCTGTAACAGTTGAAACAATATCCTTTAGCATGATGTTCTTTTTCCTTTTTGCAGCTAGGACAAATAATCTTCGCGCTCATGAATATGAGAAAAGATTGGATTATAAAAAAAGATGTATTAATTTTGGAATAATAACGTTCGCATATAGACAAAAAGCGAATTACCGACAATACATCTTGTGCGTAGTTTTTTGTGTAGAAGTGATTTTTAGATAATTATAGGGGTATTTTGCATTCTCTTATGGTATTTTCTAGTGATTCTGGTAACTTAGGTTGGGTTTGTGCATCTTGGGATTTTCTCTTGGGAACATACTCTTCATCCTGCCAGTGATCGTTAATTTCCAATAGGCCTTCTCTCCCACTCATGAATTTTGCTAGAATTTGTGGTGAACGAGGGTGGGGTCTCTCCGCTTCTTTCTGATTAAGATATTTTATGTCTAATACCTTATATTCATCATCTGAACAAACAAAGGTACGATCCTTAATTCCTCCAAATAAAGCATAGTCTCTCAATGTTTTTACCATCTTTTATCCAATATTCTCGGGTTTTTAAGAATTTCTATAGAAAAATAGCTATTTTCCTCTCTTTTGTGCACATAGGTTAGGTTCATGCATTAGCCAAAAGGTGATAAAAGAATATTGTTTACACTTAGTAAGCCAAGAATTCCCGCAATAACCAAATATAATCCAACTGCATAACGAAGAAATTTTGGAAATGCTAATATCAAAATACCAACAATTATAGCTAAAATTGCAACAATATTTAAAACAACTGAAATGGCCATATTATTCTATGTGTTTAAAGTTTTTAAATCTTATTATAGGGGGCTTTGTCCGGAGTTCCAAAAATAAAACCGAAAAATAATTATTCTGAAGATAATTAGATGGGATATGTATCAACAAATTATCCCATCTAAATTTAATAATCAAATGGAAGAGCAGTTAATTAAACTTTTCCATGAGTCTGATTTACCATTACATTTTAACAAAACTGGAAATAAGGAATTTACAAATTATCAAAGAGTTTCTTTAATCATTTTATTTCACCGAAGCAAAAAATCAATTAGGGATTTTATCGACGAGGTTTCCGAATCAAAATGGATTTCTTATCTCGGATTGAAGAAAATTCCAAAGAAAAGCACCTTGCATGATTGGTTGAAAATTTTCGACTTGAAAATAATAAGAGAAATTTGCAAGGTGCTTTTGCCGACAGAGATTAAAGTAACTGCAATCGATGGAACCGGATTTGATTCATGGCAAAGGTCGAGGCATTATGAAAAAAGAGCTGAAGAAATAAAACCTCTTCCTAAGATGCCTTATTTTAAAACATGCCTTTTTATCGACGTGGGAACAAAATCAATAATTGATTTTGAAATTGTTCTGCATCATGAACATGATGTAAAAATGGCGGAGAGAATTTTTAAAAGAAATAAACTAGAAAATATTTGGGGGTTGGGAGATAAGGGTTTTGATTCTGAAAATTTGCACGAAATTGCTCGTGCAAATGGAATTATATTTTATGCTCCAGTTCGAAGGATGAATAAAAGAGCATTAAGCAAAAAGAAACCAAAAGGAAAATACCGACGAGAATGTATCGAAGTTCCAGATTTTGCTGGGAAAAGAAGTTTAGTTGAAAATGTGAATTCTGTTTTAAAAAGAACGCAAATTCATTTTCTAAGAAGCAAGAAAGACATTATGAAAGAAAGAGAATTTGGCTGGCAAATTGTTTTATATAATATTAAAAGAAAAATAAAAGTTTCATCTTTAGGAAAAATTCAAACTTTTATTTTTTGGAAATTTAGAATTTTATTTCATTCCTGACAGAGCCTATAGGGTGTAGTTTTTGCAGTATTTTTGATTAATTTCTTTCGTTTTTGAGAAATGTTGTGCACTTAGGTTAACTTAGTTAAAATGTGGTGGAGATTGAGAATATCATTGAAATGTGTTCAGGGAGAAATTTAAGATAAAAAAGAAGTGAAAATAAAAGAGTAAGGAAAAAAAGAATGATTTTATCTTTTCTTTTTACTATAGTTTCTAATAAGTTTTCCTACACCTATTATAAGGACACCTATAGCAATTAACCAATCATTGTACTGAGCAAGTTGATCAACACCTAGCAAAGGTAAGACCAAAAGGACACCAATGATTGTTACAACCCATGCCGTCAATTTTGCCATCTTAACACCCTCCTTTAATCCATATTAAGGGCGAGAATGGATTATAAATCTTTCCAATATTGTGCACTTAGGTTAACTAAGTATCTGTTGGATATATGTTGGAATGTGGAATTATGTGTTGGAAAGAAAGATTTTTTATAGGTGTTTGTTGGTTTTATGGGTGTTTAAATTGGTGTTTAAGATTTTTATCGTCGGAAAAAAATTAATGAGATTTATTTAATTTAAATAGTTAGCTGTATTATTTTGTTGAATTTTGTATTTTTTTAATTAAATCTCTTGGGTTTTATGGGTGTTTAATGGTGTTTAAACAGGCTGTTTTCTATATTTTTTTAGAACAAACACCCAATATTCACACACAAAAACATCGAAAAATATACAAACTGATTCAAATTCCTCGTCGATAAAAATAATCTTCTATCGATGGGCAAAAAGATTTTTAAAGTATCTTTTCTAATTGTTTATATGGTTTGGTGGCTTTTTGGGACTAAAGGAGAGGTTGAACGTGTTGAAGAAGAAACAAAAAAAGGATTTGAGTTAGTAAAAAAAGACATGAACGCCATAAGTGAATGGATTAAACACCTGGATTCTGAAAAAAATATGAATAAAAAAAATATTGAGAGCCTAAAAGAAAGTTTGTCGTCGATAAATGAAGAAATTGAAGGTGTAAAAAATGTTCTTTCATTAATGAATGATCTAAAGCCGAGAGCTAGATTTAAACAAAACAAACAACAACTAGATAAACAGACAGCTGTTTATGCTGTCCAAACAGCTGTCCAAACAGCTGTCCAAACACCAAATTTAGACCAATTTTCTATTACTGAACGGGCAATTATTTGGATCTTGCTAAACAATGAAATGAAATTGAGCTATGATGATTTGGCGGCGATACTTGGGAAAGAAAAATCAACTATAAGGGGACAAATAAACAGCATAAAACAAAAAAGTGAAGGTATGTTGGAAGAACAAATAGAGAAAAATGGCAAAAAGAGAGTATTTATAGCTGAACAAGTCAGGGAAAAACTCTTAAGAAAGCAAAAAGTGAGAGTTAAAAATAATAAAAATATCTAAAAAAAGGGAAAAATAGATTTAAAAAAAGTTTAAATGAGAGTCATGTGGTTTGATTAAGAGAAAAATGAGATAAAGTTTAAAGAAAGTAGTTAGTAAATTTGAAGAAAACCAATTAAAAATTATTCGGTGAAGGGAATAATTGGTTAAATATCTTTTAAATGTAATATTGTTTGCAAAGAAGCTATTTTTTTAAGATTTTTGGAAATGGAAAGACGAATATTTTTGTTGTTTATCTTGCTTTTTTCGAGGGGAATTTCTTTTTTCAGCAATCTTCCAACATAATCCCTAATAGAACTTTCAGTTAGGTTTAATTTATCTGAGATAGATTTATAGTCGGCAAACCCGTGCTCTTCTTCTAGCTGATATATTGTCGAGAAGATTAATAACTCTTGATCGGTTAATTTTTTGAATTTTAATCTAATTTCCTTCTTTAAGGTATCTAAAGAATCCAAGAGGTTATAGGCATTTTCTATTGAATTTTCTTTATTGTGCGAACCTTTATTTATTGATTTGTTTGTCTGTTGGTCTGTCTGTCTGTCTGTTGGAACCCTTTCATTTCCAGTGGAAATATCTAAAATTTGTCCTTTTAAAGAGCTAATATCTGCTGGATGTGCTGGAATTATCTGTTGATGTGCTGGAATTATCTGTTGATGTGCTGGAATTATCTGTTGATGTGCTGGAATTCCTTCTATTTGGAAAATTGGCCTATTTGGAGAATATAATTGTTTTTTATCTTGTTTTAACTCTTCAAGAATTTTTAGAAGATTTGAATTGACTTCTGCTAATTGCTTGATTAATTCTATGATCTCTGACATCTTCTCTCTTGTTTCAATAATGGCATTCTCAAACAAATTGTTCTCTTTTTTTAAATAGTCAATATCTTGCTTAATTTTTTGAAATGCCTCTTTCAGTTGATCTTCTTTCTCCATCAGAATTTAAAAGAATAGAAATATAAAAATGTTGAGATAACAGAATATATACTACAAATTATTGATAACTTTTATAAGTTTGATATGCTAAATTTGAAAGATTCCATCTGGCTCTTCTTATATAAAAATTGCCTTTATTATTTTTCTTTATTTCTATAACTAGTTTTTTTTCTTTTAGTTCTAAAAGGAGTTTTTTTATGAATTCTTCATCTCTCGCTATCCCTTGAGCTATTTGAGAAGTAAATAGGGCTTTTGGTGTAGATCCATATAAAAAAGCCAAGATTTGTTCAAAAATTTTTTCTTTCTTTTTTTCTGAAATCCTCATAAAAAAATAAGGGGATTGTATTTAAAAATATATTTAAAAATATATTCAACAATAAAAAATCAATTTTTTTCTGAATTTTCTGGATTTTTTAGAACGGGCATAGGGATATGATAAGGGAGATTCATTTCCTCTTCAAACTCCAATGCTTTTATAGAAGACTTTCTCATTATGATATTAAACAAAGATATCCTAAAATCGTCGGGAATTTCCTTATTTTCCCATTTTTTCAATAGGTCTTTAGTTATCTTAGAATCTAAAGATATCAAAAGATTTCCTGAAAATTCTATTTTTGCTACTTGTGGTTCGTAATTAATAATATAATTAAATTTAATCCCTAAAAGTTCTTCCTTTGATTTAATCGCTTCTGTTTCAACAATGCTTATATCAGAAATATCTATATTTGTATTAATTTTTAATTCACCTAACTTCTCCGGAAATCTTTCTACATTTATTTTATTAAAATTAAATCCAAGTAATTTCATTTTATTTTGAAAAGATAGATGTTTTTAAGTATTTAGATTATTCGAAAATATTATCCAGACTAAATAATAAATTAAATTAAATCTTCTTCAGAAACGATGACAAAATCACCAATGGCAATTATGGCTGAGTAAGGTATCAAAAATTCATCGGATTTTGTTTTTTCTAAATTAAGATTTTTTGTATAGGGTGTAGGATCTTTGATTACCATATTTATTAATTCTCCCGAACGTGTTTCAAAAGTTACATCCTTAAGAAATCCTAATCTCTTTCCTTCTTTAGTTACAATCATTTTTCCAGTTATTGAACTAAACGGATGTTTTTCTGTTTGCATATATTTTTTAGAAGAAAATTCTTTATAAACTTTTCTGTGAAAATAAGTAGATTTAAGAATATATATTATTATCGAAATAATTAAGATTTATTAATTTATTGGTCTCAGACCCCTTAGTTTCATGTGGAAATGTTTATAAATTAAATTGAAATTTTTTTCTTATTTTTATAGTTATAAATATTTATATTATAGAGTATATAATAATAATAATAATAATAATAATAATAATAATAATAATAATAATAATAATAAAGATTACAAGGGTTATAATGATGGGTAATTATCAAGATAGTCTAGTTTTCCATAGGAAATTATGGTGTTTTTCTTTTTCAGTAGTTAGAAGGATTTATAAAAAGAAAAACATTTCTCTCGTTGGAAAATTTAATTTTCAAATTTTTTCCATAGGAAATAGACGTGGGGGGTATTATATATATTGTGTAACCTAAACCATTAAATAATCTAAGAGGTAAATTTAAAATAAAGAGGAATGAAATGGCACCGAACATCGATCAAATTTTTGATTCTTTTGATAAGAATAGCGTGTTTAAAGACAAATTTATTTTACAAACAACCTATAAACCCTCGGAAATTCCTCACCGAGATATGCAAATAAAACAAATAGCATCTATTCTCGCTCCAGTTTTGAGGGGAGAAAGAACGAGTAATTTATTTGTTTATGGAAAGACCGGAACTGGAAAAACCTTGTCAATTCAATATGTAAGAGACGAGCTTTTAAAGAGAGCAGAAAAGAATTTAGATTTTAAATTAAAAATAGAATATTTAAATTGTAAACTAAAAAAAGTTTCTGATACTGAATATAGAATTCTTGCAGAACTTATTAAAAAATTAGGAGGAAATGTTCCAATAACTGGACTTCCCACAGAATCGGTTTATAGTAAATTTATTGAACTTATAGATAAAGAAAAACTATTATTGGTGTTAGTTTTAGATGAAATTGATCAAGCAGTTAAAAAAATTTCAGATGGTTTCTTATATAATCTTACCCGGCTTAATTCAGAGTTGTCTAAAAGTCAGATTTGTCTTGTTGGAATAAGCAATGATTTAACATTTTTAGATGAAATTGATCCAAGAATTAGGAGTTCCCTTAGTGAGGAAGAAATTGTTTTTCCTCCATATAATGCTTTACAATTACAAGATATTTTGAATAAACGGGCCAAGGAGGCATTTAAAGAGAATATTATTCAAGATGGTGTTATTGCTAAATGTGCTGCTTTTGCTGCAAGAGAGCACGGAGATGCAAGAAGAGCCTTAGATTTATTAAGGATTGCCGGAGAATTAGCGGAGAGAGATAGTTCACCCAAAATTCTTGTAAAGCATATAGATGAAGCAAACAATAAAATTGAAAGAGATAAGATCTTAGACGTTATTAAAACAGAGCCGAAGCAATTTCAAATAGTTTTATCTTCAATAATTCAACTTTCCGAGAAGCAAAAGGAATTAATTTTTACTGGAGATATTTATAATCTTTATGAAGATATTTGCAGACAAAATCGGTGTGAGATTTTAACGCAAAGAAGGGTTTCAGATATAATTCAAGAATTTGATATGCTTGGAATTATTAATGTTAAAGTAATTTCAAAAGGCAGAGGAGGAAGAATGAGGGAGATTAAATTGGCCATTTCGAAAAATATTGCAGAAAAAGCTAAAGAAATTATTAAGGATTCGTTAAATTATAGTTAATTTTTAATAAGATGGAATTCCTTTTATAATTTAAATTTAGAAAACAAAGATTATCTAAAATCAAAAATTTTATATTAAATTAAAATGGATTCAGAAGAAATATTCAAATTTTGTTTGGAAAATGGACTCTTAGTGGACAAAGAAGTTTTAAAATTGTTCAGTGAATCAGGGGACATAGAATCGGCTAAATTAATTATCCGAAAAATTAAAAATCATACTCAACAAAAAATAATTACAAAAAATCTTTTTTATGAAAATAAAGACAAGGTTAATCAATTCTTTGATGATCTTCCAGAAGAAAATAGAAAAGGTTTAGAAAAATTAAAAATCAAACTTGGGTTGAGTATAGAAATTTCACGTGAAATTTCTACGACGGAAATAAAAAAAGATGTTCAAGAAAATATAGATGGTTCTGTTAGGATCACTACAATGAATCAAAGTTTTAGCAAGAAAATTGAAGTTTCGGATTTTGTCAAATACTTTAGGGGGCGACTAAATGAAATGAAAAGTTATTTGCAGGAAAATTCTCAATTAGATGGACTCACTTCCATAAATAAAATTTCCGGAGAAAAACAAAATTTTTCAATTATAGGGTTAGTTTATGAAAAAAGAATTACTAAAAATAAAAACATCTTGTTAGATATAGAAGATTTGACTGGAAGGGTTAAGGTTCTTATAAGTCAAAATAAAGAAGATCTTTACAAAAAGGCAGAAGATATAACTCTTGATGCGGTTTTAGGTTTTAAGGGAAGTGGGAACAGGGAAATTATCTTTGCAAATGAAATTGTTTTTCCTGATTCAATAATTCAAGAGAGAAAAAAATCTCCATTCGAAGAATATGCTTTATTTACAGGAGATTTGCACATTGGCAGTAAATTATTCATGAAAGAAAATTTTTTGAAATTTATCGATTATCTTAATGGAAAAATTCTCGATACACCTGAAGTTTCTAAAATTAAATATCTATTTATCGTTGGGGATTTGATTGCTGGTGTTGGGATTTATCCCGGGCAGGAAGAGGATTTAGAATTTCCAGATATTGAAAGACAATTTGAAGAAGCAGCAAGGATTTTGAGTAAAATAAGAAAAGATATTAAAATAATTATTTCTCCAGGCAATCACGATGCATTGAGAATTATGGAACCCCAGCCACTTTTCGACGAGAAATACGCCTGGCCACTTTATGAATTGGAAAATGTAGTTCTGACGGGAAATCCGGTTTCAGTCAATATTGGCGCCAGAAAAGGATTTAATGGATTTAATGTTTTGACTTATCATGGTTATTCTTATCATTATTATGCAAATGTTATTCCTAAATTAATTATAGAAAAATCTGTTCATACTCCGGAAAAAATCATGGCTTATCTTTTGAAATATCGTCATTTAGCACCTACACATTCTTCTACATTATATTTTCCTTCTGAAGAAGATCAGTTTATTATCAGAGATATTCCAGATATTTTTGTTTCTGGACACACCCATAAAAGTGCCGTGACATATTACAATAATATTTTGATAATTTCAAGTTCCAGCTGGGAAAGTTTGACTCCCTTTCAGGAGAAGATGGGGAATCAGCCAGATTTTTGCAAGGTTCCGATGTTTAATCTTAAAACCAGGGGAATTAAGGTTTTGGATTTTGAGGGAGAATGAAAATACAAAAATTAAAAATTTTTGTTCTTCCACATGGAAAAGATGAAAATCAAGAATTTTCATTCTTACAAAACAAGAAATTTTGTAAGCAAAAAATTTTCCATGCCATTCAAAACAAGAAGTTTTGAAGGAAATAAGAAGTTTTAGAAGAAATAAGAAATTTTTTATACATCAAAAATTGTTTTTTGCGTAAACTCCCAGTTTTAACTCGTGAGAAAGCAAAAACAATTTTTGGGATGTTCAAGAACTCGAGACACGCCCCGGAATTTATTCCGAGGGTTCTTGACATTTCCAAATCAAGAAAATTTGAAAATGAAAATAGAAGATAGAGTTTATGGAGAAGAAGAAATTGAAGAAGAAGTTTTAATTGATTTAATTAATTGTAAATCTGTTCAACGATTAAGGGGATTGGCTCAATATGGATTTCCCGACGAATATTATCCTAAATGCGGTTTTTCAAGATATGAACATTCTTTAGGAGTTTTAATTTCTCTTCGAAAGTTGGGAGCTGATTTAACTGAACAAATTGCGGGTTTATTACATGATGTTTCTCATACATCTTTTTCTCATGTTATTGATTGGGCAATTGGGAATCCAGAAAAAGAAGATTTTCAAGATAAAAACCATTTAAATGTAATAAAGAATTCCGAAATACCTCAGATCCTAAATAGATATGGTTTTGATTACAAGGTTGTTTCTAGAATTGAAGATTTTCATTTATTGGAAAAGGAAGCTCCGATTTTATGTGTTGATAGAGTTGATTATACCTTAAGAGAAATAGTCTTTGATGGAGATGCGGATTTATCTAAAAAATTTTTATTTAATTTGAAAAATAGCAATAACGATTTATTTTTTGTTGGAAGAGATATTGCTGATGAATTTGGGAGAGCATATGCCAAACTGAATAGAGAACATTGGGCAGGAGTGGAAGCTAGAGCAAGATATTATCTTTTGGCAGATATTTTAAAAAGATCTTTCGAGAGAGGAATAATTACTGAAAAAGATATATACAAAACAGATTACGAATTGATAGATCAACTTTATGAGTTTGGTACTTCAGACATGATTAAGGATTTAACTTTTTTGAAAAGAAAGAAAGTTGCTGTGTCTTGCAATAATGGAAATGGAATTTTGATGAGGAAAAAATATCGACGAGTGGACCCGCAAATATCTGAAGATGGAAGACTAAAAAGATTAAGCGAGGTATCTGAAGATTATAGATTATTTTTAGAGAATGAAAAATCTTTTTTGGAGGAAGCTAAATATATAAAATTTTTAAAATGAAAAAATGAACACCCAAACATATTTTGAAAATATTGAAAGAGAAGTGAGAAATGTTTACGCCATTGCAGAAGAAGCTAAAAAAACCGGGCTGGACCCTGTGGATAAGGTTGAAATTCCATTGGCGATGACAATGGCTTCAAAAGTTGTTAGTTTGATTTCTACGATTTATCCCCAGATGGAAAATTCAGGAATTGACAAAAGAATTTTGGAACTTGAAAAAGAATATGGAAAATTAGATGCGACGGTTATTTTTAAAATTGCAGAAGAGGTTGCGAAACAAAAATTTTGCAAATTCTCTTCGCTGTTGGAAGCTATTGATGCCGGAATTAGAATTGGTTTTGCGTATAATACTTTAGGGGTTGTTTCTTCCCCTATTGAAGGATTCACTCAACTTAAATTAGGAAGAACTAGAGAAGGAAAAGAATATTTTATTGCTTATTTTTCCGGGCCTATAAGGAGTGCAGGAACAACTGCATCTTGCTTGGTTTTGATTTTGATAGATTATCTTCGGGAAATGTTTGGTTTTGCAAAATATGATCCGAGTGAGGAGGAAATAAAAAGATATGTTACAGAAAATGCAGATTATCATGAAAGAGTTACCAACTTGCAATATTTTCCTAGTGAAGAAGAAATAATTTTTCTTGCCAGAAATCTTCCAATTCAACTTGCTGGAGAGCCGACAGAGAAAATGGAAGTCAGTAATTACAAAAATTTGCCGAGAGTGGAGACAAATTATATTCGTGGAGGAATGTGCTTGATTTTTTCGGAAGGGCTTGCACAAAAGGCTGCGAAAGGTTTTCGACTTTTGAGCGGAGCAAAGAAAAATGGAATTAGTTCTACTGGTTTTGATTTTTTACAAGAGTATATTAAATTACATGAAAAAAGAAATCTTGGAAAGTTAAGTTCGGAATCTCCGACATATATAAAAGATTTAGTTGCCGGAAGACCTGTTTTCGGGCATCCTTCTAGGTCTGGAGGATTTAGATTCAGATATGGAAGAAGCAGGGTGAGTGGATTCAGTGCCACTTCTTTTCATCCAGCCACGATGGCAATTACAGATAATTTTATTGCGATTGGGACTCAATTGAAAATCGAGAAACCAACAAAAGGGTGTGCGGCAACAGTTTGTGATTCTATCGACGGCCCAATTGTTAAATTATTTAATGGAAGTGTTAAAAAAATTAAAGATAAAGACGAGGCTAAGAAATTATACCCGGATGTCGAAGAAATTATTTATCTTGGAGATATTTTATTTCCTTTTTCCGATTTGGCAAATCGAAATGCAAAACTCATCAACCCAGGGTATGTTGAGGAGTGGTGGAATTTAGAGTTAAAAGAAAAGGGATGCGAGGAAAAAATTGATTTTTATAATATTGGGTTTGAAAAAGCAGTTGAACTGAGCAAAAAATTTGAAATACCTTTTCATCCTAATTTTATTTTTTATTGGAGCCAAATTAATAAAGAAGAATTTTTGGGGTTGATTGAATGGCTTAAATTTTCAGTTATTCGAAATGGAAAATTAATTTTTCCTTATACAAAAAACGACAAAGAAAAATATGTCTTGGGAAAAAGAGCTTTAGAGTTAATTGGAGTAGAACATATGGTTGGTATAGAAAATGTTATTGTTGACGAAGAAATTTCCAATGCCCTTTTATTTAATTTGGGAATCGATTTTAATTGTTTTAATAGCGAGGAAATTTTTCTAAAAGATTTCATTATAGAATCTAAATTTTCTTTTGACGATGACAAAAAAGTATTAGAATTTATAAATAATTGTTGTGAACTTGAAATAAAAGACAAGGCTGGAGAATTTATAGGATCTAGGATGGGGAGACCGGAAAAGGCAAAACTTAGAAAACTTGTTGGAAGTCCGAATGTCCTTTTTCCAGTTGGTGCTGAGGGCGGAAGATTGAGGAGCTTGCAGGCTGCGTGCGAGAAAGGAAAGGTGAATGGTATTTTCCCTATTTATTTTTGTGATAAATGTAAAAAAGAAACTATATATAAAATTTGTGAAAATTGCGGTGAAAAAACAAAAAAATTATTTTATTGTAAAACATGTGACAAAAAATCTTTAGAATCTTGCAAAGAGCATACGGGTTTAAGATATGCTAACTTAAATTTGGATATTAATTATTATTTTGAAAAAGCAATTCATGGGCTTGGTTTGTCGAGGGAGGAGGTCCCTCTTTTGATTAAGGGGGTTAGAGGAACATTTTCTGGAAATCACGTTATGGAAAATCTTGCCAAGGGAATTTTAAGGGCGAAATATGATTTGCAAGTTAATAAAGATGGAACAATTAGATTCGATGCAACTGAATTACCTCTAAGTCATTTTAAACCAAAAGAAATTTCAGTTAGTATTGAAAAATTGAAGGAGCTCGGATATGAAAATGATATTTATGGAAAATTATTGAAGAATGAAGAACAAATTTTGGAATTAATGCCCCATGATATTTTGCTTCCAAGTGCGAAAGAATCTCCAGATGAGAGGGCAGATCATGTTTTTATGAAAATTTCCAAGTTTGTCGACGAGGAGCTCTTGAGATTTTATAAATTAAAAAGTTTTTACAATTTGGAGAAGAGAGAAGATCTTGTTGGACAGTTGGGAGTTTGCATGGCTCCGCATAATTGTGCGGGAGTTATCTGCAGGTTTATTGGTTTTTCAAATACCCAGGGACTTTTAGCAAGTCCATACATGCATGCAGCTATTCGACGAGATTGTGACGGAGATGAAGCTGCAATAATGTTGCTTTTGGATGTTTTATTAAATTTTTCTCGAGAATTTCTTCCAGGGCATCGAGGAGGAACGCAGGACGCTCCTTTAGTTTTGAATGCAAAGATTGACGCTGGAGAAGTTGATGATCAAATTTTGGATTGGGAATTTGTTCCTGAAGGAAATTATCCATTAGAATTATATAGAAAAGCCGAACAACGATTTCATTCTTCTGAAGTTAAAATAAAAAATTGCAAATCTATTTTGAAAGAAGGAAAGAACCCGTTTGTTAATTCTGGGTTTACTCATGATACCTCTGATTTTAATGGGGGTGTTGTTTGTTCTTCCTATAAACTTTTAGCGACGATGCAGGAAAAAGTTCAGCATCAAATGGAACTTGTTGATAAAATACGGGCAGTGGATAGTTCAGACACGGCCAGATTGATTATAGAAAGGCATTTTATTCGAGACATGAGGGGTAATTTAAGAAAATTTTCTATGCAACAATTTAGATGCGTGGCTTGCAACGAAATTTTGAGAAGACCTCCATTAACGGGAATTTGTCCTGCATGCGGAGGAAAAATAATTTTTACAATTCACGAAGGAGGAATTAAAAAATATCTCGAGCCTGCGATAGACCTCGCTAAAAAATATCATCTTTCTAAATATATTGAACAAAGTTTAGAATTAACTAAAAGATATATTGATTCTGTTTTTGGGAAGGAATTGGAAAAACAGGAAGCGTTGGGGAAGTGGTTTTAGGCAGAAATTTCAACCTTATATTTTTGACATGCTGTTTGAATATAACTCGAAAATGAAGTTGGAATTTTAATCCCTCTATGATCTAGTTCAATTATCTCTTCTTCTTTATGCAATCCTTTTTTCAAGGCCTTTTTTAATGTTTCTTCAATTGAGCCAACAGTCCTTTCTAGCTGGCCTCTATCTTCATATGTCCATAATTTAGCTGCAACTTCATCTACAATTGCGTCAGGGCATATTTCAACACTAGCAAAAACACCTTGGATTTTTGTTCTTAATTTGGCTTCTTGGTCAAATAAACCTTCTAAAGTATGAATTACTCCCAATTTATCTTTTTGCACTTTTTCCTGATATTTTTTGTCGAGTTCCGCTGGAAGTGTAAGGCCGAGCAAAGCCAAACCATTTGCATATTCTAATTCTCCTGGAGAGGCATGTGTTTTAAAGTATTTTTTTACCTCATCTCCAAAATGAAAATTTATTTTTTCCCTATTTACAAATCCGGAAGGGTAGAGGCTAGGAATCAATCCAATTTTTAATAAATCCATAGAATCTAAGAGAATATCTCCATCTTGAATTTCCCAATATTCTCCATTAATTGGATTATTACTTGTTAAATGTTTTTCAGTTGGAATTGTAAATGTTCCATCTTTTATATTTACTCTAAGTTCTTGTTTTATCTGACCTAATTTAAAGTTATAAATATTTGTCATAAAATTATCTTGTCTAGAATGTGGAAACATGTAATGAATCATACTTTCTTGATGTTTTTCAATCCTTAATACCAGATTATTTATATTTTCATTTACTTGTGATTGAAATATTCTGAAATTATCTGCTACTTCTGGAGAATCCCTTGCATAAATGAGTACAAAATCTCTAATGGGATCTCCTGTTGTTTCTCCTTCTAGAATTCTTTTTCTTAATTCTTGATATTTTTTGGAACTCTCTTCTTTTAGCTTTTCTTCTCTTTTTCCAAGAGTTTGAATTTCAGAGAGTTCTTTTTCGAGTTCCATTTGTTTGAGAAGGAAGAGTCTTTTTTAAGTATGATTGTTCTTCATTGTTATTCAATTCAAAACTATCTTTATTTTAAAGGAATTGTTGATGATAGAGAAATTAAAAAAACTCCAATGAGATTTACATGAATTCCAGGAATTAATCCTGTGAAGACTCCAACAAAAGTTCCTGCAAAAATTGCCAAAAGAATTTGAATGGGCATTTTATTTTTAAAGAATTTTCGCTTTCTATTTTTATAGAGATTTTACTGCAATTAAATTTATTTTTAATTCATCCAAGAAAATCCAAAATTTTCAATAAATTCAGCAGTTCAATTAAATTTATAAACTTCTTTTTCCTAAAATAATTATGCAGAAAAAGAGTTTGGTAATTCTTAGTTTAGCATTTTTAATGGGTTTTGTTTTTATTGCAAGTATTTTCGCTCAAGATATTTCTCCAGATATAACTCCTTCAACTTTAACAGCTGAACCAACAAATGCAGTTGAACCTGCAACCTCAACAACAGAAACTGAAACATCTGTTACGCCAACAACCGAAGAGGATAAAGTTAATACTTTGGTTGAAGAGGCAAAAGGATTTGATGAAAAATTAAGTGTTGGACCAGGAATAACTCCTGATAGCCCATTATCTTTTATAGATGCTGCTTTTGATGGATTTGCTAATCCTGCTGATGTTAGAGTAGAAAAAATTGCTGAAATGAAAACATTATCTGAAGAGTGCGGTCAAGGAGATGAAAGAGCATGCGAATTTATGAAGAAATCTTTTGAGAGGTATCAAAAATATGCTAACAATTTTGAAAGAGATGTTTCTCCTGACCAAAGAGATAAAGCATTAGAAAGTTCAAAGGCGATAAGAGGAGTTGCAATTAGAGAAATTGCGCAAAATATGCCTGCTGGAGAAAAAGATGAATTTGTTAGAGAAATAGTAGCTGGAGAAAAAGATATTGAAACTGCTGCTGAAATTGCTTCAAGAATATTTGAATTATGTTCACAATTATCAAAATTAGATCCTTCGCAATATTCAAAAGTTTGCAGAGTAGAGGGAGATGCTCCTGACTGGAGAAAAGAACTTGATGCAGATTTGACAGAAGAGCAAAGAACAGAAGCTTTGAAATTTGGAGAGATAATGTCGCAGTGTTTTGAAACTGCAGGACAGCAATGTAAATGTGAAGAAATTGCTTATCCTGATTTTGCTGAAACATGTTCTATTGCAGCGCCTTTAGTAACTGCTTGTGATATTGAAAAAAATGAAGAAGCTTGCAATAAATTAGATAATTTAAAAATGCCTGAACTTCCAGAACATTTGCAGGATATTATGGATAATCTTGAAAGCGAAATGGATGAAGGTAAATATGGCATGTTTCTTCCTAGAGAATGTCAAGAAGCAGGAGCAACTTCACCAGAAAAATGCTCAAAAATTATGATACAAACTCATGCCCCAGAAGAATGTAAACAAGCGCTTCTTGATGCTAATGTTCAAAGTGAAAGAGAAGGAAGAGCAATTTGTGAAAAAATTATGTTTGCAAATAATGCCCCGTCAGAATGTATTGATGCTGGGATAATAAATCCCGAAGAGTGTGGGAAATTAATGTTTAGAGAAAATGCCCCTGAAGAATGCATTGATGCCGGATTAGATGGAAGTGATAGAAATGATCCTACAGCATGCAGAAAACTTATGGAAAGTCATAGAGGACAAGAAGGATGCGCGCCTGGAACAGATTGCAGTGGTCCTGGTGGATATGCACGAGGAACTGGACCAAATATGAAATCTTCAGGAGGCAACTGCCAAGGCATTTCAGATTCTCAGGAAAGGTTAGCATGTTATGATGGAGCAGGAAAATATGTTCAGGAATTTCGTGATGACTTTAAAGAAAATTTTAATAAAATAGATAGGCCTCAATTTGATGAAAATAATCCCCAAGAATTTGAAAATAAATATCCAGATAATTTTAGACAAGATTTTAATCAGGATTTTGCACAACAATATAGTGGAGATTTTAAAGACGGGCAAATGATGTCTCCTGAAGAATTTCAACAACCAGGAACTTTTACTCAACCTCCAACAGAAACACAACCTTCAACAACTACATCAGAACCTCAACAACCAGGAACTTTTACTCAACCTCCAACAGAAACACAACCTTCAACAACTACATCAGAACCTGCACCAAGTACTACCACAACTGAATCTGCGCCAGTTACAGGTGGAGTTATTGCTAATAGCAGATTTTTAAGATGGCTTTGGGGATGATTGAGCAATTTTAATGGTTAATTAAAAGAAGTTATTTTATTTAAATGATTAAGAATTTGTTTGGTTTTGAGAAATATTTTTAAACTATTTTTATTTGTAATTCTCGCTTTGATGTTTACTTTTGTATTTTATCCTATAGGTTTAATTTTTGCATTTGTTGCTTTAGGTCAGATTAAAAAGACTAAAGAAAAATGGAGATGGATGGCATTGGTTCCAATTTGGACGGAGATAATTCTTTTGGTTTTAGTAATTATAGGGGTTGGTTGGGTTGTTATTCGTGGTTTAATTGCTTAAATTTTCTCATTCAAAATAAATATAAAATTATCGTCGGCTCTAAAAAAACAAGAAATTTTTTTGAGCCACAATTCTCAAAAAAGATATAAGAGAATTGTCTGAATCAACAAACATCCCATCATTTGAATTCTCCGAACATCAGAAGATATTGAATAAATTCCTGTTAGTGTTGAAATTATAAAAATTATTGCCCCGAGGAAACCTGAAAAAATAGTTACAATAATTAAAAGAAAAATTAAAACAAATATAGAGATTTTAGAATAATTTATTTTTCCAATATTCTTTGCAAAAAATTTTGAAAGTTTTATCCCAATTATAAATGCCAAAATTCCTGAGATTAAGGAAATAATAAGAATTAAAATTATTTGTTTAGGGGAAATTTTTCCTAGGATTTCTCCAATGAAAACTGCAGAGCCGGTTCTTCCTTTATTTATTGTATAAATTGCTAAGAAACTTAAAATCATCATAAATGGATTAATCAAGCCAAGAGAAAAGAGGAATTGTTTGTTATTTATTTTTTTAATCGATGAGGAGATTACTGCTATTTGACCGCTACCGAGAGCAGGAAGAAATCCTAAAACAGAAGAAAAAAATGTTGAAAAAATTCCCGAAGATATTAATTCTTTTTTTGTAATTTCTATTTTTTTTAAAGAAGAAATTTTTTGTTCAGGAATTTTGGTTTTTTGTTTTATTGAAATTATTAAAGATGACGCACCAAACAATCCAGTTAATAATGGAAGTAAGGGTTCTTTTAATTCTAAGTTTAAAGTTATAACTCCTAGAATTCCGGTAAGGATGAAAACAAATAATGCCGAGAATTTTTTATTTTTTCCTTCTGCGCCGACGAGAAAAATTGAAATAGCAATTAATAAAAAAGGAATTATTGGTTTTACAAATAAATTTAATTTAGGTATGGAAAAAATTAGCAAGGGAGATAATAAAATTATTAAAAAAACTGCAATCAAACTTCCAAGAAGAGTTATCAAAACAGCCTCGTGTGCTTTTCCTTCTTTAAGCAATTCATGACCGGGCAAAATAGATAATTCTGTTCCATCTTGAGGAGCTCCAAGATAAATCGAGGGGATAAAATCTATAAATGTGTGCACTACAGACATAGCGACGATAAAAACCACAAGAATTATCGGGCTTATTCCTAAAAATATCGATGCAGAAAG